>Ga0123356_10003030_pt1 | contig 17746 bp, 11 predicted proteins | sample TergutEmb28metaG_2_FD_92546 | JGI IMG/M metagenome (GOLD analysis project Ga0123356, IMG submission 92546) | Embiratermes neotenicus P3 segment gut microbial communities from Petit-Saut dam, French Guiana - Emb289 P3 | ecosystem: Host-associated > Arthropoda: Insects > Digestive system > Gut ...
GAATGGAGGATCGCTGTGGAACGAGCACCGTCGGTTAAAGAAGATTTCTACACAATCCTCTCGGAGAGGGATGCGTGGCCGGAGTTCGCCCGGATGATCGCTCGCGACCCGGCCCTTATTGGCTGCTTTGAGTGAGGCGTCATGCTGACGATGGCGACCTGCAGCGTCGGGAGACCGGAACGCGGCGACGATTGTTGGCTGTCCCGGCGTGACCTAACGGTATGCCGGTAACGACCACCAACATATCGCTAGCGCCCGCGAACTCCTCCCTCAGCGTGCATAACCGTCAACTCGTAGGTTTGTATCTCCTCGCAATCCATGCCGTCTACACTCCACAAGACGCAGAGACAACGGGACACTTCCACGCTCGTCGCGGCGGCCAGGATTGGCGCCCTCGGCCGTTTGCGCGCAATACGACCGGCTGTTGCACCGCGTGAAGTACGGGCGTAACCGCCGTAGCCGATGCTCAGGGGCGAGATCGAGGCGCGCATCGTGCTTGATCTCCAGGCGTGGCCTCGAGGGATGGCTTGCGCACAAGGCAGGGTGAAGTCCTATCCCAAGTGGCTTGAGTGCCGACTCGTTCGGTTCGCTGACAGTCAGAACAGCTAAGGAGAAGGCTCTGATGGCACTCCCGGGAAGCAAAACCAAAATCGTCGCCACAATCGGACCCGCCTCGGAATCATCGGAGATGCTGGAACGTCTCATCCGCGCAGGCCTGAGCGTCGCGCGACTTAATTTCTCGCATGGCGACCTCGCTGGTCATGCGGAGCGAATCAAACGTATCCGATCGGCAGCGGAGGCCGTTGGGCGACCAGTGGTAATCATGGCCGACTTGCCAGGACCGAAGATGCGAATCGGCGAGATCGAACCCGAGCCGATTCAATTGCAGGCTGGCGATTGCTTCACACTGACCACGGAGGAAGTCATCGGAACTCCGCAGCGTGTGTCCGTGAGCTTCAAGAGTCTGCCGCGCGTCGTGAAGACCGGCGATAGACTGTTCCTGAACGACGGTCTGGTCCAATTGACGGTCGAGCGTGTCACGGACAGCGACGTTCATTGCAAGGTGTCGGTCGGCGGCGAACTGCGCTCAAGAAAGGGCCTAAATTTACCCGGAATCGCTCTCGGCATCGGTGCCTTTACCGAGCACGACCGTACTTGTCTGGAATTCGCATTGCAACAGGGAGTGGATGCTATCAGCCAGTCATTCGTGGAAACTGGTGCCGACATCCAAGCTGTGCGTGCCGCGGCAAATGCTGTTGGCAAGCGGCCCTTCCTGGTCGCCAAAATAGAACGAGTGGGCGCCATCAGGCATTTCGACGATATCCTGAACGCGAGCGACGGCATCATGGTGGCGCGCGGTGACCTTGGCGTAGAAGTTCCGATCGAGGAGATGGCGATCTTGCAGAAACGGCTCATCGCCAGAGCCGGCATCGCCGGCAAGCCGGTGATCACCGCAACGCAAATGCTCGAATCGATGACAGTCAGCCGGCTGCCGACCCGGGCCGAGGCGACAGACGTTGCGAACGCCATCCTCGACGGGACGGATGCCGTGATGCTTTCCGGTGAGTCGGCAATCGGAAAATATCCTGAGGAGGCAGTGACGATGCTGGCAAAGATTGCCGCCTACACGGAGTCGCAACGTCCGCCGGTCCGCCTCGCCGAACGGCGCTCGCGCCTGCAGCATGAACCGCCCAGCACGGCAGCCGATGCCATTGCCTCCGTCGTAGAAGCCGCTTTGGATATTGTCGGGTGCGCCGCGGTGTTCGTCCCCACCCATACGGGAACGACTGCTCGAATGATTTCCCGCTTGAATCCATCGCAATGGATTGTCGCGCTAAGCAGCGATCCGGCTGTGTGCCAGGGGCTTGTTTTTTCCTACGGTGTGGAGCCCGTCCAGTTGGTCGAAGATCCGAACAATTGGCGTGATTTCGCCCGGACATGGCTGGAGGGGCATCAAATCCCCGGACGCGTCGCCCTGCTGGTGGCGGGGCCCTCTGCGCTGAACCCAGAGGACAACTATCGTCTGGAATTTCTGCATGTCGGGGGTTTCACGACGGCACCTATGAGCTGGGCGCAAAGCTCGGGACCAAGCGGCTCGTTTGGCAAACCGGAAGTCGGTGACTCGAGCACCCGAGCCGTCGTTTCCTAAACGATCGTCGTCGCAGTTCACTCAAAGCGGTGCGGTTGACCGGTAGCTGAAAGCACGGCGCTCCAGACCGAGCTGTCAGGCTCGAGCCGTTTCTGTTGACTTACCAGGAGTTCGATCGGAACGTGAATGAAGCGGTCGTGCAGCAGACCGATCACCAGGCCGGTTTTGCCGGCCATAGCGGCATGGACAGCATGCCTTGCGAACGCATCGCAAAGGACCGAGTCTTCAGCATTATCCGGGCTGCTGCGAACGATATAGCCAGGGTCGAAGTAGCGCATCACAATAGAAATCTTACGCGCATTAAACCACGCCTCGATCTTTTCGCGTAAAAAGACACCGATATCGCTCAGCCTGACATTTCCGGATGCGTCGCGCTCGTCTCCAGTGTTTCCCAACAGCTCCTGTCCCGAGCCCTCGGCGACAGCAATGACCGCATGCCCGCGTTCTACAATTCGCTTTTCCAACGCGGCGAGAAATCCCCCTTGCCCGTCCAGGTGAAACGGCACTTCGGGGATAAGTGCGAAGTTCACCTCCTGGCTCGCTACGGTCGCCTCGGCGGCTAAGAATCCAGCGTGTCGTCCCATCAGTTTTACTATCGCGATTCCGTTTTGTACGCTGCGTGCCTCAGTATGCGCGCGTTGCAATACCTTGGTGGCCTCCTCGACCGCGGTAAGAAAGCCGAACGAGCGCGAAACAAACGGAATGTCATTATCGATGGTCTTTGGGATCCCCACGACTGAGAGCGCGTGACCCCGCTTTTGGGCCTCTTCAAAGAACTCCTTCGCCCCCCGCTGCGTCCCATCACCGCCGATGGTGAACAGAATATTGATGCGACGGCGGATGAGATTCTCCACCGCTCGCGCCTTGTCCACCGGACCGCGCGACGTGCCCAGGATCGTCCCGGCTTGTAGATGAATTCTGTCGACAATCTCGTGCGTGAGCGCCATAGGCTCGGTGCCGTGTTCCGGATCCAGTCCTTGATATCCCCACCGGAAACCAAGCACCTCCTTTACGCCATAGGCATGATGCATTTCGAGAAACAGCGACCGAATGACATCGTTGAGTCCGGGACAGAGTCCCCCACATGTAACTATGCCGACACGAGTTTCAGGTGGGTGGAAGAACAGATTTTTTCGCGCGCCCGCCAACTCAAATAGTAGGCCACCCTCCGGTGGCGCATCAGCGGTACGAAGGATCGTGGCAGGAACACGCTCCGATTCATTAACCCAGCGCTTTAGAGGTGACGGAAAGCGCGCGGCGCCGAGGTCTGGGACATTCATGGACGATTCCTCGATCATTCTTTCGAGTTCACAGGAGCCTGGCTATAAGCGCGGGTGTCCAGCAGGGCGCGTCACGAGTTCGTGAACTCGGGTTCACACTGCTGACACATAGTATAGGCCTTCACGCTATTATCGACATCAGACTTATGGCACAACTGCGGAAACGATTATAACCGACCGAAAGCACGTAGGACCGTCGATAAGGAGGACTATGATGCAAACAATGCAACCCCTCCGTCTGCGATCGTGTGAACTCTCAGCCGGGATAGGTGTCCGAACGGGCGTGAGTGTCGCAGATCTCAGGCAATCGTTCGTCGATAATCTCCTTTGTGACCTCGGGCGGGTACCGATGGCAGCAACGCCCAACGACATTTATACAGCGCTCGCACTCACCGTCCGCGATCGCGTCCATAAGCAGGGCGTGCGGACTATGGAAGCACGCAGTGAGCAGGAAGCGCGCGTAGTGGCATATCTCTCCGCGGAATTCCTGCCTGGCCCACATCTGGCTTATAATCTCTTGAATCTTGGGATCGTTGAACCGACCCGGGAGGCCCTCTCCGAGTTTGGCCTTGATCTCGATCAAGTCGTTGAGCAGGAGGAGGAACCCGGCCTGGGTAACGGTGGCCTTGGGCGACTGGCCGCTTGCTATCTAGATTCGCTGGCCTCCCTCGAAGTGCCCGCCGTCGGCTACGGAATCCGTTACGAGTTTGGCATTTTTGAGCAAGCCATCAAAGACGGCTGGCAGGTAGAGGTCACGGATAAGTGGCTCCGCTTTGGCAACCCCTGGGAAATCGTCCGGCCGGAAATCTATTACGAGGTGAAATTCGGCGGCCACACCGAGGCCTGGCGAGACGAACACGGACGACACCAGGTCCGTTGGCTTCCAGATACGGAAGTCAAGGGCGAAGCCTATGACACGCCGATCTTGGGGTATCGGGTGGGTACATGCAACACACTCCGCCTGTGGAAAGCCGAGGCGGTGGAGTCGTTCGATTTCGCCGCCTTCAACCACGGTGACTATTACCGCGCAGTTGCCGACAAGATCGAGTCGGAAAACATCACCAAAGTGCTGTACCCGAACGACGAATTGATACAAGGGAGGACGCTGCGCCTGCAACAGCAGTATTTCTTTGCAAGCTGCTCTTTACAAGACATGATTCGGATCCACCTCGCACTGGATCGACCGCTGAGGACGTTCCACGAAAAGTGGGCGGTGCAACTCAATGACACACACCCGGCCATCGCGGTCGCCGAATTGATGCATCTTCTGGTCGACGATCACGGTATGGACTGGAACACGGCGTGGAACGTTACGCGCAACACCTTCGCTTACACCAATCACACGCTCCTTCCCGAGGCACTGGAGAAATGGCCAGTCAACCTGATCGGCCGGCTTCTGCCGCGCCACCTCGAGATCATCTACGAAATCAACGCCCGCTTTCTCGATGAAGTACGGACAGCGTTTCCTGGTGACACAGCCCGGCTCTCCCGGATGTCCCTCATCGATGAAACCAGCGAGCGCTTCGTGCGTATGGCCTACCTCGCAACGGTCGGCAGCCATCGCGTCAACGGTGTGGCCCGGCTGCATTCCGATCTGCTAAGGCGGACGGTCATGCAAGACTTCGCTGAGTTGTGGCCCGATAAGTTTTGCAATATAACCAATGGCGTTACTCCTCGGCGTTTCGTAGCCGTCGGTAATTATTCACTTGCGCGGCTAATCACCGAGACCATTGGAGAGCGTTGGCTGTTGGACCTGTACGAGCTTCGAAGGCTGGAGCCGCTAGCGGACGACGAAGCATTTCAGAAACGTTGGCACGGAGTAAAGCTCGCAGCGAAACGAGATCTCGCTGCGTTCATGAAGCTAAGAACCGGCGTGGACGTAAACCCCGAGTCGCTCTTCGATATCCAGGTCAAGCGCATCCATGAATACAAGCGCCAACACCTCAACGTCCTTCACATCCTCGACGTTTACTTGCGTCTCAAGCGCGACCCGGACGCCGACATTCCCCCACGTACCTTCATTTTCGCGGGTAAAGCCGCACCCAGCTACTTTATGGCCAAACTCATCATCAAGCTCATTAACTCCGTCGCCGATGCGGTGAACAACGATCCGGATGTGCGCGGCCGTCTTCGCGTCGTCTTCATCCCGGATTTCAGCGTGAAGAGCGCTCAGCATATCTATCCTGCCGGGGACTTGTCAGAGCAAATCTCCACTGCCGGAAAGGAGGCTAGCGGCACCGGCAACATGAAATTTGCTCTTAATGGCGCCCTCACCATCGGTACTCTCGACGGCGCGAATGTGGAAATCCGCGAGGAGGTCGGTCCAGAGAACTTCTTCTTGTTCGGGTTGACTGTCGAACAGGTCTGGGAGCTGCAACGTCGCGGATATCGTCCCCAGGATGTCCTTGATAACAATGCATCCTTGCGTGAAATACTGAACTTCATCGGCTCGGGCGCTCTCACCGGCGGGGACTCCAGTGTGTTCCGTCCGTTCCTGGACCGCTTGCTGCACGATGACCCATTTCTGGTGCTGGCTGACTACGAGGCGTATGCGGCATGCCAAGATCGGGTTAGTGCTTTATGGCGCGATCAGCGCGTGTGGACGCGCAGAGCAATCCTCAACGCGGCGCGGATGGGCAAGTTTTCTTCCGACCGTTCCATCCGTGAATACTGCGAGCACGTGTGGCGGGTACAGCCGCTGCAGGTGCCGTCGTCGAGCACCGTTGCGAGAGCGCGGGGCGCTCGCGAGCGTTAGAGGCCTGCTTACGCCGGGCCCTCGGAACAACGATGGAGCGAATTCATGGCGATGAAAATCGGCATTAATGGCTTCGGTCGGATCGGGCGGTTGGTACTGCGTGCCGCGTTGGAAAATCCCCAGGCCAAGGTCGTTGGCATCAATGACCCGTTCATTGATGCGGAGTACATGGCATACATGCTCAAGTACGATTCCGTACACGGGCGGTTCAAGGGCTCCGCAAGGACGAACGGGAGCCAGCTCCTCGTCGATGGTCATGCCATCGATATTTACACCTCGAAGCGACCTCAGGAGATTCCGTGGGCGGCGTGCGGCGCTGATTGGATACACGGAGGATGACGTTGTCTCAACGGACATCATAGGCGAAGAGTGCACCTGCGTGTTCGACGCCAAAGCAGGCATCGCCTTGAACGATCACTTCGTGAAACTCATTGCCTTGGTACGATGACGAGTGGGGCTATTCCTGCAAGGTTCTGGACCTGATCATGCACATGGCTGCCGTCGACGGTGGCTCTGTCACGACGGGCAAGTCCCGTGCCTCACGCGAAACCGCAACGGTCTGATCTACGGGAGCGGTCCGGACCCCACCATCGTCGCTGCCGGCGTCCAAGTCGATTGTCGTTCGGGCACCAGTTTATGCGCCGGGGAGCGCAATTAGCGATCTTGTCAATCATGTAAGCAACAGGCCCGCCGCACCGGCGATCAGGACGTAAACTGCGAACGGTATCAGCGCTCGCTTGAGGACAAAACCTTCGCGATTGACAAGGCCAAGAATAGAACACACAGCCACTATGTTGCTGATGGCGATCATGTTGCCCATGGCCGCGCCTATGGATTGCAAGGCTAGAATCGAAGTTCGGTCGAAGCCGAGCGTGCCAGCAATCGAGTCCTGAATTCCGGCAAATGTCAGGTTCGACAAGGTAGTCGACCCGGCGAAAAATGCCCCCACGGCTCCCAATATGGGCGCGAAAAATGGCCACACACGACCCGTTATCGTGGCCAACGTCCGGCCGATGATCGTCGTTTGCGCTCTATCGTCACCTAGGGTCATCAATTGGACCATGATCAGCGCCGCCACCAGAGTCACACTGGGGGCACGTAGCCGGCCCATCGTATCCGCCGCGACCGTCTTCAGCGTGTGGAGGTCGAGTCTCAAGAGCGGTACGGAAAGAAGCACGACTAAGACGAACGGGATCAAGGCCGGCACAAACAGCGCGTTATAGCTCCAGGCGCTGGACGTGCCAAAGATGGAATCCATTTTGAGCACGAGTGCGATGCTCATGCTGAATTTTCCAAGGGACCCCAAGTCGAGCGCCAACGCAGGGGACTCAGCATTTAGCCATGCGCGAAAGGGCAAAATGGGTACCCGCGTGACAACCAAGATTGCGATCAGCATGAGGTATGGCGCGAAAGCCCGTACTCGGTCGTAGCGTTTGACTGGCCGATCAATTTCCGCGTCATGGTTTGCATCCGGATGCGTCAGCCCCAAGCTATACTTAGCCATCAGCACGGAAAGGCCGAGGCCGACAGCACCGCCAATCAGGGATGGAAACTCGTAATTGAAGCGGGACAAAAACAGGGCGGGGAGAACACAGCCAAGAATGCTCAGATAAATGTAGACGATGTTATGGCGGATTTGGGCCCATCCCACGACGAAACGCAAGGCGATAACGGGCACGAGCAGTGCAGCAACACTGTGCACGAGAGCGCTCTTCCAACTTATGGTCAGAATCTCCGACTGGCTCAGCGGCACTTGGCTGAAGCCAAACCACATTGGTGTGCCGACAGCACCAAAGGTAGTAGGCACCGAATTCACAGTTAAAGTGAGAAGAGTGACGCGCACCGGGTCGAAGCCTAGGCCGACCAGCAGGGGAGCGGCGATTGCGGCGGGCGTTCCGAAACCGCTGGCACCTTCTATCATGTAAGGGAAAGCCCATCCGACGATCATTAATTGGGCGACCGGATTGGCGCTCACCTCCCGAAGCCATTCGCCAATTGTTCCTTCGGCTCCCGAACTCCGCATCACTAGTGACAGCAGAATTGCCCCCAAGATGATCGATATCGGGGTCAAGGCCGAAAGGGTTCCATTTACAACGGTAGCGTTGACCAAATTGGGGTCGAGGCGGAAGTGCACCAAAGCCAGAAGGTAGACCAGGGTAGCGGCGAAGGGGAGGCTTACATGAGAAGGCCAAGCCTCTTTTTTGGTCATCACAAAGATGAGGAAGCCGACCGGCAGAATTGCCAGGACAAAATCCATAGTGACACCCAATGTTAATATTTATGTCACCACCGAACCTTCGACGAATGACGCTTGACCGGCCAGGGCAGAAATGTTGGCCACAGTGGTGCGGGCAATCTCGCTCAAAGCTTCGCGGGTCAGGAATGCTTGATGTGAAGTTATGAGTACGTTTGGAAAAGTTAACAATCTCGCCAGTTCATCATCGTGAAGCACTTCGCCGGAAAGGTCCTCGAAGAAGATGCCCTCCTCTTCCTCATAGACATCGAGCCCAACGCCTGCGAGCCGACCGGACTTCAACGCTTGAATCAACGCCTTCGTGTCCACCAACGCCCCTCGGCTCACATTGATGAGTATGCTGCCCCGCCTCATTAACTTGATTGTATCCGCGCGGATGATGTATCTGGTTTCCGCAGTGAGCGGCGTGTGCAGCGAAATTACGTCGCTATCCCGCAGCAATACGGAGACTTCCGCATATTCCACTCCAGCCTGCCTTGCCCACTCGTGGTTAGGGAAAAGGTCATAGGCTAGTACTCTCATCCCAAATCCGTGGAGAATCTCAGCAGTCACGCGCCCGATCTTGCCGGTACCAATAATACCCGCTGTCTTGCCGTGGAGGTCGAAACCAACAAGTCCGTTGAGCGAAAAGTTCAGCTCGCGTACACGGTTGAATGCACGATGGGTCTTGCGGTTCAACGTAAGTAGGAGTGCCACGGCATGTTCAGCTACAGCATGTGGCGAATAAACAGGGACGCGCGTCACGGTTAGCTTCAACTGTTTAGCGGCATCGACATCCACGTGATTGGATCCAGTACAGCGCAGAGCTATCAGTTCGACCCCTTGCGCTGCCAGAACTTCCAGGCACGGCCGGCTCAGCTCGTCATTGACAAATACGCAAACTGCACGGGCATTCCTCGCAGCAGAGGCGGAGTCCTGGGTCAGGCGGAAGTCCAGAAAGTGCCACTCGATACCGTGGTTCGCTGAGGCCCGCTGCAGCGCCTCCCGGTCGTAAGGCTTCGTGTCAAAGACGGCGGCGGTGACCACAGAAGATGGATGGGTGTTCATCGTCATGGACTCCTTCTTGCCTGCGATAATCCATTGGTCGGAATCATGCGATCACAAACGCTAGTGCGGTTCGTGGCCAAGGCATCGCTTGCGAAGGATTGGCCGCGCAGGGCCGTCTCCATCGCTTGTTCGGTCCATTGTAAAGTCAATCGGCTGGCCCGCGCTACTGCAGGGACCCGCGTGGCCTTACCGACGTTTCGCCTTGGACCACATGGTAGGGCTGGTTGAGCGCAACCGCGCATTGCTGGCAGCCGCGGACTTGCCGGATGCGCCATGACGGTCGCGGCGGGAAACTGCCACATCGAGGGAGTTGACGCGGTGATCACGTGGCTCTGGCGGCCTGATCCGAAATGGCGCGAGGCCATCGAGGAGGATTCGAGTGCGTGCCTTTTCAATGATAGGCGACGCAGCGATCCTCCGCGAGGTGCGGCGTGCGGTGATGATCTCTATTGCGTTACCACACGCCGCCGCTTCGGAAGGCACTATGAGGCTGGTGGTGTCAAATCTCATGAGTTTCTGCGAGATAAGGCGATACACGGACTTGCGAGTCTGATGCGGTACCGACACGGTGCTGGTGCGAGGATTTCCTTGTTCCCGGCTGAGGGACCATCGCCTCACCCAGACTCGGCTGCCATCATCAGTGATCCGCCCCGGTTCGATCACCAAGTGTCAATGTAAGGGTATTTCTTTTCTGAGCGCGGCAACGCGGGTGGCAAGCGCTTCAGGCTATTGACGATCCATCTCCGGGTATCGGCGGGGTCGATGACATCGTCAATGCCGCCGCCGGTAACCGCGTTGACGGCCTTCGCATTCTCGTACGCAACCGCTGTGCGCCGATCGAACTCCTTCCGCCGAGCCTCAGGGTCTTCGATGGCCATCAGTTCCTTGCGGTAACCCAGCTTGACGGCGCCTTCGATGTTCATTCCCGCGAATTCCGCTGTAGGCCATGCGACAGAGAAGAACCCGACCAGCGATCCCGCACCCAACATCGCCTGCGCCCCCAGGCCGTATGCCTTGCGTACGACGACGCTGAACAATGGCGTCGTGATATTAGCGCCCACGTTGAACAGCCTCGTGCAGTGGCGCACCAGTGCCGTACGCTCGACCTCCGGGCCCACCATGATGCCAGGGCAGTCGATCAGGCTTAGCACCGGGATGTCGAACGCGTCGCAGAGCTGTAGAAAGCGCGCACCCTTGTCAGCGCCAGGAGAATCCACCGCGCCCGCGAGGTGGTGCGGATTGTTCGCGATCACGCCCATCGGCCGTCCCTCGACCCGGATCAGCGCGGTGACGATGCCGACGCCGAATCTCGGACGGATTTCCAGGACTGAGCCTTTGTCGGCGATGATCTCAAGCACGTCGCGCATATTGTAGAGACGCAGTCGGTTCTCCGGCACGACATGCCGCAGGCGGCGCTGGTCGTGCGCATCCCACGAAGCTAGCGGACCCTGAAAATACGAGAGATACTTTCGCGCGGCATCGACTGCCTCATCCTCACCGTTGACGAGGATGTCTACGACGCCGTTCGGAACCTGAACGGACATCGGACCCACTTCCTCGGGCGTGTATATGCCGAGACCACCGCCTTCGATCATGGCCGGACCGCCCATGCCGAGCGTCGAGCCTTCGGTCGCAATGATCACGTCGCTGCATGCCGCCAGCGCAGTGTTGCCCGCGAAGGTGCGGCCATTGACAATGGCGACCAGCGGCACAAGCCCGCTCAACCGGGAGAACGTGGTGAACGTGGGAGTGTCGATCGCGACCCGCGGGCCGATGTAGTCCTCGCCGGGACGGCCGCCGCCGCCCTCGCCGAACAATACGACGGGCAGGCGGAAGCGATGCGCCAACTCGAACATCCGGTCCTGCTTGTAGTGATTGCGGTGTCCCTGCGTGCCGGCGAGCACCGTATAATCATAATGCACCACCACGGCGCGCGATCGGCTCTCGTCGAACTGATCGCCATTGATGGAACACGTGCCGGCGACAACGCCATCCGCCGGCGTGTTGTTGCGCAGCGCGTCCATCGAATTGCGCTGGTGCTGCCGCGCCACGGTCAGCGGCCAGTACTCGTTGAACGATCCGGCATCGACCAGGCGCGCGATGTTCTCCCGCGGCATCCGGTATCGGTTCTTGCGCCGTCTTGCCACTGCGTCGGGACGATTCTCGTCCAAGGTCAACGCGTGGCGGTCGATGCTCTCTTGCAAATCGCCGCGGATGTGATCGAGGTCGCGTTCCTCCGCCGCCGTGACGATATCGCCCGCAACCTCGGTCTGCTGCACGAAGACGATGGGAAAACCTTGGCGTACGACGTCACCCACCGTCATCGTCACCTTGCGGATGATGCCGCCGTACGGGGCGGCGATGACATGTTCCATCTTCATCGCCTCGACGACCGCCACCTGTTGCCCGCGCCGCACCTCGTCGCCTTCCCCGACATCGATAGCGACGATCATCCCCTGGATGGGCGATGGGACCCCGGCCGATCCATCGGGCCCGATCAGGTCCGGAGCTTCGTCGTCAACCTGAGCCGCCTGTTGCTCGGCTTTCACGGTGGCGTCGTGCGCGAACAAGGCCAGCGGATCGTTGCTCTTCACCCGAGCGCCTGCGTACCCCGCCTCAGCGCCTACGGGCATTAGTTCCACATAGCGCTGCGGGTAATCGGTGGGACGCGTCAGTTCGGCGATGTGCTCATCCACCCAACGGGTATGAACTTCGCCGGAATTGAAATCGGGGTGGGTCAGGATGTTATGCAGAAAAGGGATGTTGGTGACGACGCCCTCGATGCGGAATTCGCTCAGTGCCCGGGCGGCGCGAGCGGCCGCGGTTGCCAAATTTGGCCGTGGCGAATGCGCGACCACCTTCGCCAGAAGCGAGTCGAATGCGCCCGACGTGCGGTAACCCACATAGCCGAACCCATCAGTCCGTACGCCAGGGCCGCTCGGCGCCTCGTATGCGGCAAGCGTGCCGCGGCCGGGGCGGATACTGCCGTCGGCGCCCACGGTTTCCATGTTGACGCGCGCCTGAATAGCTATGCCGCGCGGCGTGTGCTCGCCACCCAGGCCGAGTTCCTTCAGCGATTTTCCTTGCGCCACGAGGATTTGCACCTGCACCAGATCGACGCCCGTCACTTCCTCGGTGACCGTGTGCTCTACCTGAAGCCGCGCGTTCGTCTCGATGAATACGAAGGGCTGCGCACCCACCTGGCCAGTCGTGTCCACCAGGAACTCGAACGTACCGAGATTGGTGTAGCCGACGCTCTTCGCGAACCGCACCGCCGCTTCGACAATCCGGTCGCGCAGCACGCCATCCAGAGCGGGCGCAGGAGCAATTTCGATGATCTTCTGAAACCGCCGCTGGACGCTGCATTCGCGCTCGCCGAGATGCGTCACATTCCCGCTTTGGTCGCCGAGGACCTGCACTTCGATATGCCGGGCGCGGGCGTTGTATTGCTCCACATAAACATCGCCGCGGCCGAACGCAGCCTCAGCCTCGGAGCGGCAGCGCTGCCAGGCGGGCTCGATCGCTTCCTCGCTGAAAACCGTGCGGGTGCCCCGCCCGCCGCCGCCGGCAACCGCCTTGATGATCATCGCGCCGCCACAGAGGGAGGCGAAAAACGCCTGCGCTTCCTCCAGCGAGACAGCCCGATCCATCCCGGGGATGACCGGCACATCCGCCGCAATTGCCGCCACCCGCGCCCGGGCCTTGTCGCCGAACAATTCCAGATGCGCGGGCGAAGGTCCGATGAAGATCTTGCCGGCGTCCGCGCAACGGCGCGCGAAATCGGCGCGCTCAGAGAGAAAGCCGTAGCCCGGATGGATGGCATCGCAGTCGCTGACCCCGGCCGCCGCAATGATGGCACCGGTGTCCAGATACGCCGCCGGCCCCTCGCCTGGCAGTTCTTGCACCTCATCGGCAGCCCGGACATGCAGCGAGCGCACGTCGTCGCGCGAATGAACGGCGACTGAGCGCAATCCCAAATCGGCCAGCGCCCGGGCGATACGAATGGCAATCTCGCCACGATTGGCGATCAAAACCTTTGTGATGGGCATATTCTTCTTGGTCCTTGCCACTCCGCCCGCGCTGCCGCACGCGTGCCGATAACACGCCTATGTTCGAGGTCGCGCAATCGGCCGGCCGAATTGCTCGCACGTTTCCGATTGATTGGCGGCAAGTCCGCCGTGGCGTGTCACCACCCACAACTCGTAGGTCTCGTCCCAACGCACGCCGTCGCCGTCTCGCCGCCGACCGTAGTCGGCGTCGAGACCGGCGATCACTTCAGGCGTGGACATGTCATCCCGACGCGGGGTGTCCGTGGTCCGCCCTGTTTGTTCTTTGGACCGCTCCCCACCGCTTTGTTTTAAGGGGTCTCTCTTCAGCCCTCGTTCGCGCCCGACCTAGGATGTCGCTAGACCGCTATTTCGGGCTTGATTACCTCCAAATCTGGGGTCAGGACTTTCCCTTTGGTCTCTGGGCCGGCGAGCAGCGCGAGGATGAATACCACGAGCGCGGCCGATGTCGTGATCAGCATTGGGACCGCAAAACCCCCGACGGTTGCCGCCCAAGCGCCGAGCAATGGGCCGCAGAGACCGCCCCAAATTGCGCCCTGGTGATAACAGAAACCGGCGGCAGTCGCCCGGACCTCAGTCGGAAATCGCTCGTTCAGATAACTCGGGTTCTGACCGTAAATCGCGCCCACAAACAAGCCTTGGATGGCGAATGCCGTTACAAGGATGGGATAGCTCGTCGTGAAGAAACCGAGATAAAACGGCGTGATGACAATGCCGATAGCTGCCGGAATGATCATTGCCCACCGTCGGCCAAGCTTGTCGGCAACCGCTCCGAAGAAACAGCTGGAGAGGAACGTGGTAACGTTTGCCAGAGCGATCGGCAACGCTACTGCCCCAGGCCCGAACCCAAGATCCTTTTGCAGATGTGTAGCGAACAGGCCGAAGACCGTGTAATACGTTACAAATCCGCTCGCCATCCAGAGACAAGTTGTCAGCGTGTTAGGCAGCATGCGCAGCCGGAAAATCTCGAGCAGCGGCGCGCGGAACTCGGTATTCTGCTTGCGCTGCGCTTCGCGGTTCTGCCGCCAGACCTCGGGTTCCTTGACGAACCGGCGCACGTAGAGCACTGCCAGAGCGGGAACGATGCCAATCCACAGCATGCCGCGCCAACCCCAGGCGTTGTAGAGCAGACCATAGATCGCGCTCGAGAGCAGAAAGCCGAGCGCCCAAGAGCCCTGCAGCATACCGCTCATGAAGCCGCGCGAACGTGCTGGCCACGACTCCATCGCCAAGGCCGCACCGGCCGGCCATTCCGCGCCCATGAAAATGCCGAGGGCAGCACGGCAAACGAACAGAAAGGTAAAGCTCGGCGAAAACCCGGCAAGAAAGTTGCAGAGAGAATAACCAAGGATTGAAATCATCAACGGCGTCTTGCGACCTATCCGATCGGCCAACCAGCCGGAAGCCGTTGCCCCCAGCAGTCGCAGCCACAATGTCACCGTGAACACCGCTAAAACGCTCACCAAAGGTACGCCGAACTCTTTCGCGATGGGCACCATGATCAGCAAGAAAATCGTGAAATCGAATGCGTCGAGCGTCCAGCCAAGCCACGCCGCCACATATGCGTACCATTGATCTTTCGTGGGTTCCTTCCACCACGACGTTGCGTGATCCGGCGAGGTTGCGATCGACATGAGTACTCCCTGCAGTCTTCTATTGAAGACGCTTGTTTTTGTTGCAATTGTGACTACTAGCCGGATAGCATATTCCTGTGATCAGGGTCAACGTCCTGCAGGCAGCCGGTCAATGACGCATGCGAGGAGTTGTGTCCGCGCGGGTTGCGACGACTGGTAGGGACCCGCCGAGGCGGACGTCGGGAGTCGTTGTGCTTCCTGTCACAGAGACCGGTTCTTAGGGAAAGTCGTTCGGCGAGACCGGAACCGCGCCAAAAATCCCCGGCGCTGCATGCGTCTGAGCGTCCACTAAATCCAAACCAGGTCATGCGCGCCGCGGGGGTGTATCGTGGGACCGCATTGCAGACACTGCAAGCTGAGCGCTTTGTCGGCCATTCGCCAGAGGCGGGACAATCTCCAGCTTGGGCAATTGAGAACCCGCAGATCGAAACCGCCAGACTGTGAATTAAGTGAGGAAGACATTCAGTTGATCTCAGCGCGCGCAAACCCCAGTTCGGTAAGCGCGATCGCATGCGAAGAGCTATTGTGCGAAAGCTCGCGCGCGCCCGAGAAGCTTCGCAGTTACGCGCGGGCGAACCTACGCGCAGCGTCGCGAGGAAGAGCGGGAATAGCGCCGGCTGTCTGGCGACCCAGGCCCTAGTCGGTGAGGAGCGACTGGCCGCTCGAGTAGCAGGCGTTCGCGGTGCATCCCCATCCTCTCAAAATGCCACCGGGCGACGAAGAGCGGAACACAAGCGGAGGGCTGACCCCAATTCTGCGGAATTCCCGATCCGCCTCACCTCCCAACTCCTGAGCGAGTCGCTCCGGCCTCATCGGTGAAAGTCCGGCGCGGGCGCCAGATGACGCTTCAAAAGCGACCTTGGGAGCCGTGCGCCTATCGCACCGCCGGGGACACCAGATATCCGAGGGTGGGCCACAGCGATCATCTATCGCTCATATGCCGGTCATTTCTTCGCCGTCGGACGTCTGAGCTGCGAAACTCCTTAAGAACAGGCTGGCGGATACGGTACTCCCAAACATCGACGGCCTCCTGCTCAAGTTGTGCCAGTGTCAATCTGCAGCTAAGATCATGCCCAATATGCGCGGTCGTAGATTCCATCCTGATCGACGGTCTCTGACTTGTCGCGTTACACGACCAACCCAACCAGGGTTGCCGCCATGCCCAGTTGCCTCGCTGATCTGAATGTGCTCGAGGGCTCGGTGATCGGCCGTTGCTTGCAACGCTACCGGCGCGAGGAGTTCATCCGGCAGCATTCCACAACACAAGTCTTGCGCCAGTCGTCGCGCAGTGAAACAGTTCTTTCGTCGGAGGTCAGGGCCGATGAGTTCCGCCATAATCACTCTGCTTGTGCTCCTGGGTGTCGCGATCCTGCTCGCCCTCTGGCTCATGGGCATCTACAACGGGTTGGTGGTCGCCAGGAACCGCTTCGAGAACGCCTTCGCCCAGATCGATGTGCAGCTCAAACGCCGGTACGACCTGATTCCGAACCTGGTCGAAGCCGTCAAGGGCTACATGGGCCACGAAAGGGAAACGCTTGACGCAGTCATCCAGGCGCGCAACGGCGCAATGGCGGCTGAACAGAAAGTCGCCGCCGACCCCACCGACCCGGCTGCCATGAGGGGGCTTAACCAGGCCGAGGCCCAGCTGGGCGGCACCCTGGGCCGGCTCTTTGCGCTCTCCGAGGCGTACCCGGACCTCAAGGCCAACCAGAACATCCTCGCCCTGCAGGAGGAGCTGACCTCGACCGAGAACAGGATCGGCTTCGCCCGGCAAGCGTTCAACGACGCCGCTGCCAACTACAATATCCGGCGCCAGGTCTTCCCGGCCGTCACAGTGGCCGGCATGTTCGGCTTCAAGGAAGCCACGCTGCTCGAAACCGCAGAGGCCGAGCGGGCAGCACCCAAAGTGTCGTTGCGGTGACGCGGAACCGCCGCCGCTCTGTGCGTCCCATGTTCCAAAGGCCGCTCTAACCATGGCCGCCAGTTTCTTCCAGCAGCAGGATTCGGCTCGACGCAAGACCTTCCAGCTGGTGGTCTATTTCGGCTTGGCGATCTTGTTTCTGATCGCCCTCGTGTACGGGCTGTTGTTGTGGCTCAGCACGGATAGCGCCCACGAGCCGGTGTCCCTGTGGCACCCGGACCTGCTCCTCGTCGCAGCACTGGGGGTGGGCCTGGTGGTCGGCGCTTCCAGCGCGTTCAAGGTGGCCCAGCTCGCATCCGGCGGCCGGGCCGTCGCTCTGATGTTGGGTGGTGAGGAGGTGCCCGGCACGACCACCGACGCGCGACAAAAGCAGCTGCTCAACGTGGTCGAAGAGATGGCCCTTGCCGCCGGAGTGCCGGTGCCCCCGGTTTATGTTCTGGCGGAGCCCGGCATCAATGCCTTCGCAGCAGGCTACGCTCCGGGCGATGCCGTGGTCGCCGTCTCCCAGGGCTGCCTCAACTACCTGACCCGCGACGAGCTGCAGGGCGTGGTGGCCCATGAGTTCAGCCACATCCTCAACGGCGACATGCGGCTCAACATCCGGCTGATCGGCCTGATCTTCGGGATCATGGTGTTGTC
>Ga0123356_10003031_pt1 | contig 17743 bp, 16 predicted proteins | sample TergutEmb28metaG_2_FD_92546 | JGI IMG/M metagenome (GOLD analysis project Ga0123356, IMG submission 92546) | Embiratermes neotenicus P3 segment gut microbial communities from Petit-Saut dam, French Guiana - Emb289 P3 | ecosystem: Host-associated > Arthropoda: Insects > Digestive system > Gut ...
GGATCAACGGATGTATGGAGCGCAGCATGAACGGGCGCCCCTTGCCGCTTGACAAGCGCGAGATGAAGGCCTTCATCGCCTTCATGGGCTGGCTCTCAAACGGCATCCCGACGGGCGCCAGGTTGGTCGGCGCCGGGACGTTGCGCATCAAGGAGCCGCAGCGTGGGGCCGACCCGGCTCATGGAGCAGAAGTCTACCGCGAGACCTGCAGCCCCTGTCACGGCGCGACTGGCGCGGGAGTGCGGGCTAAAAACGGAGCGGGCTATCAGTTTCCGCCACTCTGGGGCGTCGACAGTTATAACAACGGCGCGGGAATGGCGCGTATTCTCACAGCGGCTGCCTATGCAATGCACAACATGCCGTTGGGGACGACTTTCAACACGCCGCTGCTTACGGACGCCGATGCTTACGATGTGGCAGGCTACATCGTGAGCCAGCAGCGACCCAGGAAGGGCGGCTTGGACAGGGACTTTCCCGTCCGTCTCCAAAAGCCGATCGACACGCCGTACGGACCGTACGCCGATGGTTTTACTCAGGAGCAGCACAGGCTCGGACCGTTTGCTCCGATTCGCATGAAAGTGCGACAGATGACAGGAGCGGCTGATCCGGGCGCCCCGGACAACGGCTCCCGCTGACTAACGAGCCCCTGTCCACATCGGGCTCGCCGAACACCACAAGGCGACCAGGAAATCGCGTGGTCCCCGTCCCGCGACGGAATCGCGGGACGGGGACGTCGCGAACGAAGTGTGGGGCGGTCGTTGTGCGAGCACCAAGTGAACCGGAGAACCGGTGGAGATCGCCTCGATCGCGGTGAACCCGAGCTGGCGCAGACGTTCCACGACCTCATCGGCTGTCCAGGAATGGCCACCGCTGCGCAGCGTCCGTAGGCGCGCCACCGCATCCGCGAGTGAGTTCGCCGGGGGCGCCATGAGTCCGAACACCAGCCAGCCGCCCGGCAGCAACCCGCGAAAGACGCTGCCGAGCGCTCGATCCGCCACATGGCGCGCAATGAAGGGGCCGGGTACCCAGGCGATCGTGACCGTTCCGACCTCCTCGAACTCCTCTATACGCTGGGCGCGGAAGGCGACGCGGTCCGCGACGTTGCTGTGCGCGAGGTTCTCGCGTGCCAGCGCCAGGGCGGGCTCCCAGGGATCAAGGCCCCACACCTTGAGTTCGGGCCATGTGCGTGCGGCCTCAATCGCGAGCCATCCGACGCCCGCGCCGACATCGAGAAACACACCGGGCGCGCGTAACGCTGCGGCAAGCGGCGGATGCCGCTTCGCCAGCGCATCGATGCGATGAACGATGACACGCGAGACCTGTCCCTGCGTCTGCAGTACTACGGGGTCATCATAACTCCAGCCCGGCGCGCGCGTGGGATTGTCGAGCAGATCCAGCGCCTGGCGAAAAACGGTCCGTACGAGCGCGAGCGCCGAAGCGGCTTCCTCAGGTTTCCGCTCATCAAGCAACTGCGGACCGATGGCCGCGACGGCTTCCTGTAGCAGCGCCCGGACGCGCGGGTCGACATCGAGATGCTCCTGCGATGCACGCAGCTCCGCTCCGAGTGCCGCCAGCGCCTCGACCGCCACACTTAGTTGCAGCACCCTGGTGATGATGGACTCAGACATGGATCACCCCTCGGCCACGATGTCCTCGTTGCGGATGTGGTCCTTGCGAATGTGCTCGATCTCGATGCCGTCGAGTTCACTATTTCGCGGCGACATGTACGGGGGAAAGGAAATTCCTTGCATGCGCGAGCTCCGGGCGCACCGAATGCGAGCCCTGATCCGTGGACGTGAGAAGCGCAGCATAAAAGTCGGCGGCCTTGTGGTGGTCGCCCGCAACTTCCGCAGCCATGCCGGCCGCGAACAGGCCGTTGAACCGCTTCGGACTGAGCTTGAGCGCCTGCTCGTATTCGACCAGAGCGGCCTGCGAATGCCCGGACTCGAGTAGCACGTCGCCGAGCATCTCGCGTGCCGGAATATCAACCTCACCTTGCCCGATCTTGTCCTGCAGGTCTGCCGCCTCGCGCATGTATTTCAGCGCTTCCGTCTCGTGCCCCTCGGCAAAGGCCACCCAGGCACGCATTTCGCTTCGCGAAATCTGCGCCGAGGGAGACTGCGCAATGTAGGCGTCCGGACCATCTGCCACTTCTTCCATGAGAGACTCACGGCGTTCGAAATCCGCCTGTGCCGCCGCCGGCCGATGCAGATGTCCATCCGCCACCACGCGCGCCCAATAGGTCACCAGTGCGTCTTCGGGGCCGCCGCCGGCCACGGGCTCGAGTGCAGCCGCCGACTTCCAGTCGCGCGTCTCGAGGTAGTAGAAGGCGGGAAACTTGTTGCGCTGGTAGAGTAAATGGCCGTGCATCGCAGGCGACATGTGCGGCATGGCTTCGTAGCGGTCCATCAGGATGGCCGTGTCGTCGAGGATGGCTCTCGCCTTTGACTCTTCACCGCTCTGCAGATAAGCATACAGCAGGAAATCGTCGGAGTGGAATTCATCCATCGCGTTCCAATCGCTCTGCTGCCGCGCCTCGGCCGAGTGGGAGGCCGCCACCGAGGCGAGATTGGCGCGGATATCCTCCGGCCACATGCCGAGCCGCGCAAAGATGTGCGCCGGCATATGCACCGCGTGCGCACCGGAGGGCGCAATCTCACCGTAATGCCGCGCGGCCGCGAGCCCCTGCGATGCCAGTGACGGCGTGTCGCACGCATGGATGATGTAGTGGACCACCCCCGGGTGATCCGGATACTTCGCAAACAGCGGGCTCAGCACCGCCAGCGCGGCGTGCGCGGCGGTCAGACTGGTGTCGTTGGGCTTGTGCGCGGCGAGCAGCGACAGGGCATAGAAGGCGCCGGCGTCGACGTCAGCGGGATATCGCCGGTAGAGCTCGGCCATCACCGCCGAGTAGGCGGCCACGCGTGCCGGATAATCCTGTCCCGGCTTGAAGAAACTCATGAGCGCTAAGATGTAGGCGCGCTCGCGGGCCGTCGTTGCTGCAGGCGCTGCGGCCTGTTGCAGCTCTTTCCAGCCCTGCTTCAGGGCCTGGTCGTCGGGCCGATCCCAGATCTGATGATACGTGCTGAGCACCACACCCCAGTGCGCCATGGCGCAGCCAGGGTCGAGTCTGGCAATCTGTTGGAATTGACGTTTCGCCTCGTCGTACCAGAAGTCGTGAAGCAAAGCTACACCGCGATTGAAGCCGCGTTGCACATCTGTCGAGCAGGATACGGCGAAGGCGACTGTCCCGAGACTTTCACCGGGCGTGGACGTAGCGGCGTGTGTCGAGCTGACTTGGCCCGGCGTCGCCATGGACAGGGCGAGGATGGCGGCGGCGAGCGCGGCCAAAGTCCATCTGGATGTGACGAATCGCTTGAATTGCATTCCATGCCTCCGACGACAGGTTTGAATTGCGACACCAACTTGAACCCTACGCTCGTGTCGAGGTACCCGCTCCGGTAGCGAACCGTGAAGGTCGGTCGAAGCGCGATCTGACCGGCTTTGAGATGGAAGGCTCCTGTGGTTTTTCGGCTATCAGCGGAAGTCGTTACGGATCAGCTCGCCACCGCGCATGATGAGACGCAGGTGTTGTCCGTCGGCCGCCAGCAACCCGATGTCCTTCAGCGGGTCGCCGTCGACGACGAGCAGATCCGCGTAGGCGTCCGGCTTCACACAGCCGAGGGCGTCCTTGTGCAGGAGGATCTCCGCATTGGTGGAGGTCACCTGTCGCAGAATCTCGAGCGGCGTGAAGACTTCGCTGCGGATCCTGAACTCGCGGCACTGCTGCCGGTACGTCTCGCCGAGGAGATCCGTGCCGAAGCCGACCCTGATGTGCGCACGGCGCATCGATTCCATGCCGATGAGCGCCTGTTTGAAGGCGACCTCAACTTTCTCCTGGCTCTGCGCCGGGAATCCCAGCTTCTTGCCGAGTTCGACCAGGGCGAAGATGATCGCCATTGTCGGCACGATGAAGGCGCCCTTGTCAGCGACGAACCGGGCCGTCTCGTCGTCGATGAGCGTGCCGTGCTCGATGCAGCGCACGCCGAACTCGACCGACCGCCTCACCGCGCTCGCCGGATGACAGTGGGCGGACACGTAGGTTCGCCGCTCGGTCGTCTCATTTACGATCGCGCGGATCTCGTCCTCACGGAACTGGTTCATCCAGATCGGACTGGTGGGCGAGACGACGCCGCCAGAGCCCATGATCTTGATGCAGTGGGCGCCGCGGCGCAGCTCTTCACGCGTCGCGTTGAGGACCTGGGGTACCCCATCGGCGATCACGGCGACGGTGTTGAAGCTGCCGCACGAGCAGTAGCCCTCCGAGTGGTGGCGCTCGCTCATCTGCCGCATGTCCCCGTGACCACCGGTCATGGAGATGACCTTGCCCGCATACAGGAAGCGGGGCGCGCGAATGAGGCGATCCTCGATGGCACGCCACAGGCTCCAGTCCCCGCCGCCGATATCGCGTACGGTGGTGAAACCGCAGTCGAGCGCGTGCCCCAGCATGCGCGCCGCGTGGGCGGTACGGTAGGCCGTGCCGGCGAGATCGATCTTCTGTACGCTGACGTCGGAGGCGTAGGCGTGGATGTGCGCATCGATCAGTCCCGGCATGACGGTGCGGCCGCCGACGTCGATGACGTGCGCGTCACCGGCCTTGAGCGGTTTGGCCGACACCTCGCGGATGATGCCGCCCTCGATGAGGATCTCCATGCCTTCGGGGCAGTCGGCGCTCACGCCGTCGAATACGCGTGCGTTGCGAAGCAGAACTGCGTTCATGCGTCCACGCCTTTGCAGGTCATCTTTCGACAACAAAAGCATGCGGTGGAATCGCGCTCGCGTTCGTCCGCCTGCGCGCTGGGGAGCCTGGCCAGCATTCCGGCGAGGATGGCGGCGGCGCGAGCGGCCATGGATGTGAGCAATCGCTTGAATTGCACTCCGTGCCTCCGGCAAAGTGAGACAGCAACCTGAACCCTACGCTCGTGTCGAGGTACCTGACACCTGAGAACCCGCAGGCGCACACCTGTGGTTTTCTGTAGTTGCGAAACGCCGGTCGCCGTCAGCGCGCGAAACGACAGGCGTCAGGGTAGGGACCGCAGGTCGCGTCGATGCCTCGGCCTCTCTGCCCCGGCGCTCGCCGCCGCGGCGATTACCGGCAGATCCGACCGCCGAGCGCGTGTCTTGGGAGAAACACCACCGGTGCAGCGAAGCGTCCGGTGATCGGAAGTTCCATTTTATGATCGACTGGGCATACACTCGATCATGGGTCCGCAAAGCCCCATTCGCGTCATGAGTGTCGAGGACCATCCAGTCTTCCGCGAAGGGCTTGCCACCATCATTGCGTCGCAGCGCGACATGCTGCTCGTAGCGGAGGCGGCCGACGGCAGAGCGGCGCTTGCTGAATACCGGCGATGTCAGCCGGACATTACACTGATGGACCTCCGGCTTCCCGATACCAACGGTACGGATGCGCTGCTGGAGCTGAAAGAGGAATTCCCTGAAGCGCGCATCATCATGCTTACCACCTCCGACAGCGACGGTGAGATTCAAAGAGCACTGCGCGCCGGAGCAGCCGCCTATGTCCTGAAGACCATGCCCAAGAACGAGCTGCTGGAGATCATTCGCGCCGTTCACCGGGGACGTAAGCAGATTCCTCCCGAAGTCGCTGCACGGGTCGCCGAGTATCTTGGCGAGCAGGATCTCACGCCCCGCGAGGTTGAGGTGCTCTGCCTGGTCCGCGATGGCCGGCGCAACAAGCAGATTGCCGATGAACTGGGGATTTCGGAGACCACCGTCAATTTCCACATCAAGAACGCGGTGGACAAGCTTCAGGCAAACGATCGCACGCACGCTGTTATCATTGCGGTGCGGCGCGGTCTCATTCAGGTCTGATGCATTCGATCTATAGTTTCCTACAGTTACTTACCCGCATTCGACGGTGCCAAGCCGGCGTTCTGCTCTAGCCTCGGAGCACTGATCGCTGTTCGTCGATGGTCATGCGAGATCCCCGGATGAGGTAGGTAGATGAAGTCGCTGCGATCACACCGGATGAGGGTGCTGCATAGAGCCTCGATCTGCGCCCTGTCTTGGCTCGTTGCGGCCAGCGCAGCGAACGCTCTTGACTCACGTCTGCTGATCACTCAACACGGCCATACCGCCTGGCGGTTTGCGGACGGAGATCTCCCTGCACCGGTCTATCCGATCACACAGACAGCCGACGGTTATCTATGGATCGGGACGCAAGCCGGAGTCGTGCGGTACGACGGCGCGCGCTTCGTGCCGTTGACCGCGCTCACGAGAACGCCATTGCCGGATCCGTTTGTCGTCTCGCTCGTGGCTGCCCGCGACGGGAGTTTGTGGATCGGAACGTCCAAAGGCTTGAGTCATTGGACCAACCAACAGCTCACTAACTATCCGGACCAGTCGCACGGCGTCGCCGCGATGCTCGAGGATCGCTCCGGGGCCCTATGGCTTGCAAGTCGCCTGCCGGATGACGAAGTGACCCTTTGTCGGGTCGCCGGGGCCGCCCTGAGGTGCTACGGCAAGGCCGACGGAATCGACCTCCCGGGTAGCGGGCGCTATGTCGGCACCCTGACGCAGGATCGCGCGGGCAATTTCTGGGTGAGCATGGTGGACTCGGTGTTGCGGTGGAAACCCGGAAGTCGGAGCGTGGCGTTTCGGGCGGACGCCAAGGCAAGGGCCGCGGACGGGAGTGTCATGTTTCTCGCGGCCGACCCCAGCGGCCCCTTGTGGCTCGGGATCGACGCGCGTGGGGCGGGACTCGGGCTGCAGCAGATCGTAGACGGGGTGCTCAAGGCCCCGCTGATTCCGCAGATCGCTCCTGGCTCACTCGCAGTGCAGGCGCTGTTCGTCGATCGCACCAACACGCTCTGGATCGGCACGCTGGACCAGGGAATCTATCGGCTGCACGGCGACCGCATCGATCACTTCGACTATTCCGATGGCTTGTCCGGTGACAGCGTTTACTGGTTCTATGAAGACCGTGAGGGCAATCTGTGGGTGTCCACCTCCGGGGGAATCGACCGCTTTCGCGACCTGCGCGTGGCAACCTTCTCGAGGCGTGAGGGATTGAGCGTCGCCGAGACTGATACGCTGCTCGCCACGCGGGACGGCCGCATTTGGATCGGCAGCGCCGAGGCGCTCGACATTCTTGATCATGGTCATGTTGTTTCTCTGAAGGCCGGACATGGGCTTCCCGGTCATCAGGTGACCTCGCTGATGCAGGACGCCGCGGGCCAGATCTGGGTGGGTATTGACAACACCTTGAACCTCTATAGCGGCGGACGATTCGTACCGGTCAACGGACTGGATGGCAAGCCGCTAGGGTTTGTGCTCGCGCTCGCCGAGGACGGGGCGGGCAACATCTGGGTCAATCTCCGTGACAAGTTGGTGCGCATCCGAGATGGAAGAGCACGTGAGGAACTCATTCCCGGTCTTGGCATTACCCATCTGGCTGCCAGCCCGACAGCTGGCTTGTGGTTGCAGTTGCCCAACGGCGATCTCGCCCGTTACCGGCTTGGCCGGTTCGAAAGGTTCAGCTACAACCTGAAAGACAACACTCGCAGATCCATAATTGCGACTCCCGACGGCGCGGTCCTGGGAGCAACGGACGCCGGCGTCGTCGGCTGGAAGGATGGTCGACAGCGAACCCTCACGGCCACAAGCGGCCTGCCGTGCAACTCCATCAATGCGCTCACGGTCGACAACCGGGGCGCACTCTGGCTTTACGCTCAGTGCGGACTCATTGAGGTGCCGCCAGATCAAGTGCGCGAGTGGTGGCAAAGCGGCGGGCTGCAAGTGCATGCGCGCCTCCTGGACTTCTTTGACGGGGTACGGCCGGGCCGCGCGCCGTTCGTCGGAGCCGTGACCGCCCCCGACGGCCGGGTGTGGCTCGCGAACGGCACCGTAGTGCAAATGCTCGATCCGCTTGAGCTTCCCGGGCCACACACGCCGCCTCCGGTTCATATCGAACTGGTCGTCGCGGACCGCAAGGGCTATGCGGCGAACGCCGAGGTGCGGCTCCCTCCCAATCCGCGTGATCTCGAGATTGACTACACGGCGGCGAGTCTCGCGGTGCCACAACGGGTGCGGTTCCGTTACAAACTGGAAGGACACGACCTAAGCTGGCAGGAGCCGGGAAACCGACGGCAGGCCTTCTATAACGATCTCGCGCCCGGAACCTACACCTTCCGCGTGATCGCATCTGACACCGACGCAAACTGGACCACGGTTGGGGACAAGCTCGAACTGACAGTCGCGGCCGCGTGGTATCAGAGGCTCTGGTTTCGGGTTCTGTGCGGGATTTTGGGCGTCGCCGTGATCGCGCTGCTCTACCGTTTGCGCGCGCGACAGATTGCGACTGCGCTGGGCGCACGTTTCGACGAGCGTCTGGCCGAAAGAACACGACTCGCACGTGAACTGCACGACTCGCTTCTGCAGACCATACAGGGCAGCAAATTGGTCGCCGACGACGCACTCGAGGAATCAGGTGATCTGGCTACAATGCGGCACGCTCTGCAGCGCCTTTCCACGTGGCTGGCGCGTGCCACGCAGGAGGGTCGTGCTGCGCTCAATGCCTTGCGTACATCCACGATGCTGAGCAACGACCTCGTTGACGGGCTCAAGAGCGCAAGCGAGGGCTGCATCATCTACGGAGCGATGGACGTGGTGTTTTCCGTGGACGGCGAAGCAACGGACATGCATCCGATCGTGCGCGATGAGATCTATAACATTGGCTACGAGGCCATCCGCAACGCCTGCATGCACTCAAAAGGCAGCCGACTCGAAGTGGCGCTGACCTACGCACGCGACCTGAGCTTAGTGGTGAGTGATGACGGCAAAGGCATGGACGCTGCCACTGCGGTGCAAGGGAAGAGCGGACACTTCGGCATCCGCGGCATGCGCGAACGCGCTCAGCGCATTGGAGCGGACCTCACCATCTCGAGCGCTGAGCGCTCGGGCACGGAGATCAGGCTGGTAGTTCCGGGCCGTGTCATTTTTCGCACGCCGCGTTCGCGTGCGGCCACTCTCTCCAATCGACTGCGCGAACTGTTGGGCGGCCGGCGGTCCCTACCTGACGCCAATCGCTTTCCGCGCTAAGAACGCCGCCTCGCGCTTCGCAACTGCAGAAAACCACAGGTCTACGCCTGCGGGTTTTCAGGTGTCGGGTACTTCGGCACGAGCCTAGGCTTCAAGTCGGTGTCGTAATTCAAACCTTCGTCGGAGGCATGGAATGCAATTCAAGCGATTCGCCAGATCCAGATGGTGTTTGACGGCTCTCGCTGGCGCCTCTCTCGCGGCACTACTCGCGGGGTCTGCGGCGGTACGGGCAGATGAACACGATCAGGACTCTACTGATCCACGCGTTCGACGCGGGTTCGAAATCGCGCCGGTAGCTTTGAATCTGGCCGGCAAAGACCGCGCGCTCGTGGGCCTGGGAAGCTACCTGGTGAACGGCAGCGCCGACTGCAACGGCTGCCACACTGCTTCGCCGCAAGTGGAGTTCGCCGCAGGCGGTAATCCATACTTTGGTCAGCCCAAGGTCGTGAATCAAAGCACCTATCTGGGCGGCGGTCGGGATTTCGGTCCACTCACTCCCGGAACCCCACACATTGTCTCCCGCAATCTGACACCCGATAAGACTGGGAAGCCGGAGGGTGGCCGCTCGTTCGCTGAATTCCGCGAAATCATCCGAACCGGGGTCGACCTGGATCATCTGCATCCACCTTGCTCGGCGACTATCACGACCGGCTGCCTGCCGGCGCCTTTTGATGGCAATCTGCTGCAGATCATGCCGTGGCCCAATTTCCAGAATCTCAGCGACCACGAGCTGCGGGCAATCTACGAGTACTTGAGCGCAGTTCCATGCATCGAGGGTCCGCCGCCGCCCAGCGTCCTGCACAACGACTGCACCTGACTACCTGGCCAAGCGCGCTACCCGGCAGCAGCTAACGGTTTCGTCGCGGAATGACCCGCGGGCAGCGCCGATGTTGACTTGAACGCAGCGGCTCCGGGATCAGAACAATGATCGACAAGAGACTGGTCGACGGCCTTGGCGCCGAATTTGACTTTATCGTCTGCGGGGCTGGCACCGCAGGTTCGGTGATAGCCGGAAGACTCGCCGCAAACTCAGATGTCAGGGTGCTGCTGCTCGAAGCTGGAGGGAGCGACGAACTGGAGCTGGTCATGGATCCAAACCTTTGGGTAAGAGCCATTGGCAGCGAGCTCCATTGGAACTTCGTCGCAGCGCCCAATTCTCAGTTGAACGGCCGCGCGATTCCCTATGCAATGGGCAAGGTGCTCGGCGGCGGCTCGAGCGTAAACGTCGCGACCTGGTCGCGAGGCCATCAAGCCGACTGGGACATGTACGCGGCCGAAACAGATGACCCGGCCTGGGGGTACAAAGCGGTCCTCGATCTCTATCGCCAGCGGATCGAGGACTGGAAAGGCAGCCCTGATCCCGGCTACCGCGGTTCGGGCGGCCCGATGCGGGTACAGCCTGCGCCCGACCTCCACCCGTTCTTCGACGCTCTGCTCGAAGCCACCGAAGCAACCGGTGTCGCGCGGTTTGAGAACCCGAACGGTCGCATGATGGAGCACCACGGCGGCTGCGCTGTTGTCGATGAAACCGTCGAGAACGGACGCCGGAGATCGGTATTCCGTTCATATACGTGTCCGCGAATGGCTCAGGCGAACCTGACCGTGTTGCCGCGAGCGCTGGTAACGCGCATCGTGTTCCACCGGCACCGCGCCACAGGCGTGGAGGTGCTGTGTCAGGGCAGGCTCTGTCGCTTCGAAGCTGCGCTGGAAGTCATCGTCTCTCTCGGCACGATTCAGACGCCAAAGCTGCTGATGCAGTCCGGTGTTGGCGATCAGGGTCAGCTGGCGAAGTTCGGCATTCCTGTCATCCAGGACTTGCCGGGCGTGGGGCGCAATCTTCACGATCATCTTGCGCTCGGCTGCGTCTGGGAGGCGACGGAAAAGCCGCTGCCCAGCGCGCCTAGAAGCCAGGCGGTGAGTTTTTGGAAGACGGACCCAGCGCTGGACGCACCCAATCTCTATGCTTATGGGGTAGGCGGATCGAGAATCACCCCTGAGAACCTGACACGGTTCACGCCCTCTCCGGCCTGCTGGTCACTGCTTGTCGGGATGCGGCCGGTCACCCGCGGCGCCATCAACCTGACTGGACCGAACGCCTCTGATCCACTCGAAATCCAAGCGAACTATCTGGCCGATACACTCGACCTGGAGGTTCTGAAGACTGGCATTGCACAAGCTCGGGAAATCGGCGGCGCGACTGCCCTTTGCTCATTTGTGAGACGCGAGATCGCACCCGGGAGGCTCGATCGGGCCGAGCTGGAGCAATTCATCCGCAATGGTCTTGTCACGTTTTGGCATCAGTGCGGCACCGCCAAAATGGGACGGGACCGGATGTCGGTGGTGGATGCCACCCTGAGGGTCTATGGGGTGGAGCGCCTGCGCGTCGCCGACGCTTCCGTCCTGCCGAGAGTGACGACCGGGAACACGATGGCGCCTTGCGTCGTCATCGGTGAGCGTACGGTCACAATGCTGCAAGACGAGCATGGTGCTTCGAGCACACGGGCTATGGCGGGATAAGGGGAGGCGTATCAGCTTGCCCGGATCGGCACGCGGTCCCTGCCTGACGCCAATCGCTTTCCGCGCTAAGAACGCCGCCTCGCGTTTCGCAACTGCAGAAAACCACAGGTCTAGGCCTGCGGGTTCTCAGGTCTCGGCTGCCTCCAAACGAGCGTAACGTGCGAGTGTCAATTCGCTCTTCCGGGGCAACGGTAGTCTCATGGTGACGAGTATCGATGTTGTGCGCGCGGCGGTTGCGGATTCCACCTCTCGCATGCGGGTCGCCTGGCTCTGCGCAACGGTGTTGTTTCTGGAGGCGTACGACATCGTGGCCATGGGTTACGCCGTCCCCGCACTGGTTGAGGCGTGGCGACTGCCGCCTGGCGCATTCACCGCTGCACTGGCGGCCGGCAATGTTGGCATTTTGTTGGGTTCCCTTGCCGGGGGAATGCTGGGTGACCGACTCGGGCGCAAGCCCGTACTGATTGCCTGTGTCATCATTTTCGGCATCGGCTCACTGGCCATGGCCCTCGCCGCTTCACCCGCACAGCTTGCGGCGTTGAGATTGTTGACGGGTATCGGGCTCGGCGGTGGCATTCCGATGGTAATCGCGCTGGCAGCGGATTGCGCCTCGTTGTCTGCCCCGGGACGGCTGGTGGTAGCCACCATCGCCGCAGTCCCCAGCGGATTTGCGGTGGGGGGATTCTTGGCTGCCGCGTTGATCGGCTCATTCGGTTGGCGGGCGATTTTCCTGATCGGTGGTGCGGCGCCGCTCATGCTGTCGCCGCTGCTCGCTCTGCTCCTGCCAGAATCCCCTGCGTTTCGCACGCGTGCGCTGCGGAGGAGTCGCGTCGCATCACTGTTCCAAGGAGACCTGAGGTCGAGCACCCCGCTCGTCTGGGCGATCAATTTCCTGAGTCTGCTCACGACCTATCTGATTCTGTTGTGGACGCCGGCCGTTTTGCATGCTGCCGGCGCCAGCTCGTTCCAGGCGGCACTCGCGCTATCGATCTACTCCATCGGCGGGATCGCCGGGTGTCTTTCCCTGGCGGCAGTTGTCGATCGCTTCGGTATCGAGCGTATGCTGACCCTCAGCCTGGCGCTTTGGATGCTGACTCTGCTCGCCATCGGACAGCTTGATACGCGGCCCTGGCAGCTCGTGGTGTTGCTGCTCGGCGCCGGACTCGCAGGCAGCAGTCAGGGGGGTATCAACGCTCTGAGTGGGCTGATTTACCCTCCGCCCGTGCGTGCGACCGGAGTGGGCTGGGCTATCGCTCTCGGACGCGCAGGCGCGATCGGCGGTCCGCTCCTTGGTGGACTGGTGCTCGCGCGCGGATTCGGGGGCCGTCAGATATTCACCGCGGCGGCACTATCGGCGTGCGGGGCAACGGTGCTGATGGGAATCCTCGCGTACCGACGCCGTGCGCGGCGCGCCGTTGACGAACTCAGCCCATGAACGATGCGACTCGAGTGCCGCCTGCGCTGCGACTGCGGCAGCTGGCGCTGGTCATGCGGGTATCGCGGACTCTGTATGCAGCCGCTTCCCTGGGCATCGCCGACATTCTGGCGGGCGGCCCGCTAAGCAGCACTGAGGTCGCGGCAAGGGCAGGAACCGACGCATCGACTATGCGGCGCCTGTTGCGAGCGCTCGTCGCACACGGAGTGTTCGCGGAGGAGTCGCCCGATCTGTTCCGGCTCAATGCCTGCGGCGAGCTGCTGCGCAGCGACGTTCCGGAATCGCTGCGCGCCGGAGTGCTGTTCACGGCGGGGGACGGGCAGTGGCAGCTGTGGCTGGACTTCCTGGAAAGCGTCCGCACCGGCCGGGCAGCATCAGAGCGCGCCTTCGGCAAGGATCTTTTTCAACACTTTGCCGAACAGGCAGCGGAGTCCGAGCTGTTCAACCGCGCGATGACCTCGTTCAGCAGCGCCTTGTCAGCGCCCGTCATTGCGGCATACGACTTCTCGCGCTTCGCCTGCATTGCGGACGTCGGCGGAGGGAACGGTCGATTCCTCACGGACGTGCTGGTCGGCAACCCGGCAGTCCGCGGCGTTCTCTTCGACCTGCCTCATGTCGTGGCTGGTGATGTCTTGAGGTCACAGGCCAAGTTAGCAGAGCGCTGCGAGGTGGTCGCGGGCGACTTCTTTGTGGCTGTGCCAACCGGCGCCAGCGCGTACCTGCTGAAACAGGTGATCCATGACTGGGACGATGCCCGGGCGCTCGCGATTCTGAAGAGTTGCCGCAAGGCAATGACCTCAACAGCCCGACTGTTGATCGTCGAGCGCGTGATGCCCGCGCGTGCCGAGCAGGGATCGACCGAGGCGTACCTGCTCGATCTGGAGTTGCTCGTGCTGACACCGGGCGGACGGGAAAGAACCGAAGATGACTTGCGTACGCTGCTGGCTGCAGCCGGACTTCATGTCACTAGGATCGTGCCCACGAGATCGCCTGTCAGTGTGATCGAGGCGCAACCGGCCTGAGCACATGCGCCAACTCAGTGTGACTCTGATGCGGGTGTGTACGAGCGCGCCAGTTACGCAACTGGCGGCCTGACGCGCGGGCACTCCGACAATCGACCGTGCCCGGATGCCGCACGCCGCATCTATGGCTGCGCAACGGGAGAGCACTTTGCGGCGCGGTGGGGCCAGAGTTCACGTTGCTGCGTTTCGCTCCTGCGGTCGATGTCGGCGGCCTTGTGGCAGCGGCCAGCCCCTCGTCTCAACTATCGTCCCGGTAGCGCCAGCACCGGTTTGCGAGTGATGAAAGGCAGGACCACGGAGGCGAGCAGCATCACGGCGAGCATCGGCATCATGCCTGCGAACGAGCCGCTCAGATCCTTCACTCGAGCGATGACGATGGGCCCGATCAGGCCTGCGACGCCCCACGCTGACAGCAGCAGTCCGTAGTTTCGTCCGACATACCGCGTGCCGAAGTACTGAGCGTTGTAGGACGGCATGGTGCCAAAGCCACCGCCGCAGCAGAGCAATACGACGGAGATTCCGGCCAGCGCGATCGTGAGATGGTGGACCGTGCTCATCACCAGCAGTGTTGCCGCCTGAACGGCAAACATGGTGGCAAACGTCCGGTTACAGCCGATGCGATCGGAAATGGCTCCCCAGAAGAACCGGCCAGCCGCATTGAACACGCTCACGATACCAAAAAGGGGCGCGATGGCGGCGGCTGAGACCTCGGTGAGCTCAACGAGAATGCCTACCGCATTGGAGATGATCGTGATGCCGACCACGACATTGGCGAACAGCTGCAGCCACAGCAGATAGAACTGCGGCATGACGAGCACTCTCGAGGGCGGGTAGCCGGCACTCGCCGCAGCCCCAGCGGTCGCGCCGCAGCCTCCGGCTCGGTGTTGCGGCGGCGGATCGCGGAACAGCGCGGCCGCGGGCAGGCCGATCAGCAGATAGGCGAGTCCAGATGCGACGAAGACATGCATAACTGCAGCCGTATCGCCCGACGTGGGCGTCTGAGCGACGGTCAGGGCACCCATGTCGAACGGAATGCCCGCGACCTGCGCCGCCGACCTTGCCGCGATGTAGTTGCCCGCGTGTACGGCGGCCGCATGAAAGCCCGCCAGCCGCGGAACGCACTGGTTGTAGATGAACGCGCCCAACCCGAATCCTCCGGCGACCAGGCCGCCGGCAAGACCACGGCGATCAGGGAACCACTTGGTCACCATGGCAAGCGGCGCCACGTACGCAATCCCCGCCCCGACGCCACCGATCACGCCGTACGTCAGGTAGAGCCACGGGGCACCAAAGGTGGGAGTGCCCAACCCCGCCAGTAGATTGCCGCAGCCCCACAGGCCGATGCCCAGCATGGCCACTTTCGGCGGTCCCACCCGGTCTTGCCAGAACCCACCCAGGAGCGTCCCGACGGCTCCAAGAGAGAAATTGGCGATCGCGTAAGTCCACGTCGTCGTCGTCAGATCCCACTGGAACGCAACCAGCAGAGGCTGGGTGAAGATTCCCCATGAATAGATCGTGCCGATGGTGAGCATCACGGCCGAACCGGCCAGGGCAATCGCCCAGCGGCCGGAAGCAGATGGAGGTGCGTGCATGTCCTTACCACTGATCAAGAAAGGTGCCGTCGGTCTGGGGAGACGCGGACTCGCTTTCCCTCGCCTCCCCAGACGTCCACGCTGGCTAATGCGCGACGCCCTGCCAGACTCGATCATCGAGCTGGTGCGGGTTCTCGGTGGTGAGCGGATCCGCTTCTCTTCCGCGCATCTCCCCGATGTGATCGATGTGCTGCCAAAAATGATGGCCACTCGAAACATTCGGCTGCAGCGCTTGGGGGAGAGCATCGACTTCCAAGCGGTGTCGCCCTGGTCCTCGGGAGGAGAAGTACCGTGAGAGCAAGTGAGACTCTGCAATACCCGGTCGTCGCCGGATCAACAACCTCGGCCGAACATGCGCAGTCGCCGTTGCGGCCGTGGTGGACCACCGTCGGCCATGCCGGACTCTTCGTGTACGGAGTCCTCGCCTATCTCATCGTGCTCCTCGGGGCACTCGCGGGCTTCCTGTTGCTGCCCTGAAACCAATCCCTGCGCGGGTATCCCCGCGACCCTGTTTGCCGGCACTCTTCGGGCGGTCTGTCACATGACCGTCGTCGGGGTGCGCCCCGGCGTCCGAGAGATGGCGACTCAATGGGGTCTTTCGTGACAGAACCGAGGTGACAGGTGCGCGGTGTGTTGAGTCAACACACCTCATCGCCAATCCGGACTGACGGACGGTGCGCCATCCGTCAGTCCAGCCTTGGGTGCGGCTGAGCCGCTAATTGCTGTATCGCTGGGGATCCGGCTCGACGGGCACCAGGCTCTGTGCGAGATAAGACTTGGTCCGCTCGACGCCGCGCGCCACCATATCAGCGGTAGGGTTGGTTTCCGACAGAGTGATTTGCGCTTGAGCCACTGGCCGGGTCCCGTCGCACAGCTCGGATAGCAGTACCAGACCGCGCTTCCTCACAGGAACCGCGAGATTCGCGTCGGGCTCTGGCGAACAGTATTGATCGCGCCAGGGAGCGCCAGTCCCGCCGACGTAAACGACGACCCGGGGCATGCTCTTGAGGCCCAACCCGGTGGCCGCGGCTTCTCCATCAACCCGACCCGACACGCCGTGCTCGATGGCGGCGACGGTCTGGGCGGAGGTTCCGCCGGGGACGGTGCCATGAACTTCGACCGGCAAAGAGCTTATCCACGAGGTCCACGCGTGGGGGCTGTCGTCCGCAGTCCTCTGCTCCATTCCCGGAGAGTAGGTCGCGCATCCGGCCACAAGTACGGCCGTGAGGGACAGCGAAACGAGCGGACGTGACTGAACCCGAAATCCCATGGACCCGCTCCAGGGCAGAGACTTCGGGCTGATCGGCAGTAACTTCTTCATCTGATGTACCTCCAGTGTTGTGTTGCTGAGGACTCCGGACAACGTAATCGGGTCCAGTCTCTCGTCCGTGATCTGCGCAATCGGGGCGCGGGATCGATCACCACCAAGCCAGGCGGGTCTCGCTTGCTGCAACGTTCAAAGTGCCCATGCGGGCCGCTGATCGAATCTCCTCCCAATGCGCGCATTGATCTCGCGTAAAGGAGAAAGCACATGAACGGATTGGATATGAAACTGAGAGTGATTCCCAAGCGCCTGCCTGCAGTCGAAGCCGAAGCACTGGCATGGGTCGCTGCGCCCAGAAACGATGAGAGTCGTTCCTGGACATCCCGTCTCGGTGAGCTCGGGTCGGCGACCGCACGCTGGATTTCGTTCAGTACAGCAGTCGCCATCGTCCACCTCGCAACCCTGAAATACATCTTCCTCTCCATCTGACCGGCAAACAGAATCTCGATTGTGAGAGCGTTTGTTTGGTGATTTCTGAGCAGGATTGGACCAGCTGCTTCGAGCGGCTCGCGGAGTTGCTCGCAAGGTTGCCGCAAGGTGCGGCAGCGTAAGAGGACCTGCGGTACGCGGCCGCCTGCGCCCAAGCGCAGGCCGCGGCGGTACGCGGCAGCGCGCGCACGCGGGACAGCGCGACTGCGAAGCCACGCCAGAAATGCACGTGATCGCCGGGGAGGGCGGCTGCGCTGCGCCACGCGCGTATGCCGAGCCACACCGGATACGCCGCCCGGCCCAA
>Ga0123356_10003032_pt1 | contig 17741 bp, 16 predicted proteins | sample TergutEmb28metaG_2_FD_92546 | JGI IMG/M metagenome (GOLD analysis project Ga0123356, IMG submission 92546) | Embiratermes neotenicus P3 segment gut microbial communities from Petit-Saut dam, French Guiana - Emb289 P3 | ecosystem: Host-associated > Arthropoda: Insects > Digestive system > Gut ...
CGGCCCAGGCGGGTCCGGGACAAGAGGAACGATTGGGCGACCACGATCACGACCAATACCGGGATCACCCAGGGCACCCCCTGGACGGCGACCACGGTGCCTCGGTTCAGATTGCAGACCCAGACGACGGCCGCCCCCGCGACACCGACGGCAACGATCGTGAGGATGGTGATGCTCATCGGCGGCGCCGTCAGACCTTGGGACCGGCGTCGCGCCGTGCGGAACAGGGTCGCCGCGACGAAGATGGCCAATCCCACGCCGAAGACGATCCAGCCTGCGAGCGGCGTCAAGTTGCCGCTCACCAGATTCGTGATGACGCTGTTGGTGATCGTGATCACCCCACCGACCGCCCCTTTGTCCCAGTTGAAGATCGCGATCATGACGCCTTGCCAGCCCAGGAGGCCGGCGAGCGTGACCACGAAGGACGGCATTCTCAGTCGGGTGATGAGCGTGCCCTGGAAGGCGCCGATGGCGGCGCAGACCAGCAGCCCCACAATGACCGCCGCCCACCACGGCCAGTTCTGAGGAGTCCCCATAAGGGCGAGAGCGAGTGCCGCTCCGACGGCTCCGACGTAACCGACGGAAAGGTCGATCTCACTCAGGATGAGCGCATAGAGCTCGGCCATCCCGAGGAGGATGATCGCGGCGGCCTGCACGAAGAGGTTGACGATGTTGCCCGCGTGAAGGAAGGCGCTCGACTGCACCTCGAAGTAGATGCAGAGGCCGATGAGCCCGACGATGATCGGGAGGGCGCCGCTCTCCCCGCCGCGGATGCGCTTCCACCACGCCCGCACGTAGTCGCCGAGCGAGTCGGCCAGGACGTCCGGCGCGAGGGCGACGAGTTGCTCCTGTGCGATCGCGGCCTTCGGGGCGGTGGGGTCGCTGTCGGGGACCTCACCGGGCGCGGCGCCCTCGTCGATGGTCTCGGTCACGGCACCTCCGCCCCCGCGGCGGCCGCCCGCGACGACTGACCGGTCGTCATGAAGTCGACCACGACCTGGCGGTCGAACTCCGACGCCGGGCCCTGGGCCACCGTGCGCCCGAGATAGAGGACGACGAGATGGTCGGCCACCTCGAAGACGTCGTTGAGGTTGTGCGAGATCAACAGCACCGCGGTGCCCTGATCGGAAAGGCGCGTGATGAGGTCGAGGACCATCCGCGTCTGCGCCACGCCGAGCGCCGCCGTCGGCTCGTCCATGATGACCAAGCGCGCCGCCTGCATCACCGCCTTCGCGACCGCGACGGATTGGCGTTGCCCGCCGGACAGCGAGGCAACCGGCTGGCGGATGGAGCGGACGGTCGTGACGTGCAGATCGGAGAGCGTCTTGCGCGCCGCCACTTCCATGGCTGACTCGTCGAGGAGGCCGTGCCGGAGCCGCTCGTGGCCCAGGAACATGTTCTGGACGATGTCCAGGTTGTCGCAGAGCGCCAGGTCCTGGTAGATCGTCGTGATGCCGAGAGTTTCGGCGTCCTTCGGGCGGTGGAGGCGCACCGGCTTGCCTTCCCACAGGATCTCACCCCCACTCGGCTCCCAGAGCCCGGAGATGGTCTTGATCGTCACCGACTTGCCCGCGCCGTTGTCCCCCGCCAGCGCAGTGACCTTTCCGGCCGGCACCACGAAGCTGACCCCGTCGAGCGCCTGCACGGCACCGAACACTTTGCTCACGTCCCGCAGTTCCAGGAGCGGCACATCTTCGGTCATCTCGGCACCCCCGTGGCGTTCGGTCGCCTGGCCGTGTCGCACACCCAGCGGCCGGCCCCCGCCCCTCAGCGGGGCAGGGGCCGTGCTGGACGTCCTTCTCGGACCGACACTACCCAGGGGCGTGTCGGCGGGTGACGGCTACGAGTGGATGCCCGCTGCGGTGCAGTCGGCTGCGTACTGGCCCGCGCACAACTGCGACGCCGGCACGAAGTTGTCCTTGATGACGGTGTCGTTCATGTTCTTGGTGGTGACCCACTTCGGGACCATCAGCACCGAAGGCACCTTGACGCCAGCGGTGGTGTCCTCCGTCGACCCGTTGACCAGCGATGCGGGCGGGGTCTTGCCCGCACGCAGGTAGAGGGCCAGCGCCACCGCGGCCTGGGCTTCCAGGTAGATGGGCTTGTAGACGGTGCCGCACTGGTAGCCCGAGAGGACGTTCTGCAGACCGGTCAACGTTGCGTCCTGTCCGGTGGTGGGGAAGGTCTTGGGCTTCACATGCAGCGACTGGAGGTAGGTGATGATCGGCGCGCCGGTCTCGTCGTTCGGGATCAGGGCCGAATTCACGTTGTGGTGCGCGGTGTACACCGCCTGGAACTCGGTCTCCGCAGTCGGCGGGTCCCATGTCCCCGCGGTGTGCGCGACGGCCGTCCACCCGTGGTTGCGGAAGTACGGGTTGAGCACGGCGTCGTAGCCTTGGGCGAAGAGCGTTGCGTTGTTGTCGGTCACCGCACCGTGCATGACGACGACCTCAGGCTTCGAGACGTGCCAGTCGGCCACGCAGCTCACGAGGCCCTGTCCCATGACCCTTCCGACCGTGACGTTGTTGAAGCTCACGTAGTAGGCACGGCTCCCACCGAGGGTCAGCCGGTCGTAGTCGATGACCTTCACGCCGCGCTGCTTGGCGTAGCTCTCAATCTGTGCGCCCACGCCCGAGTCGAGCGGGTCGACCAGCAGCACGGTGGCGCCGTTCGAGATGTCGGTCTGGGCATCGGTCAACTGTGTGGCGTCGCTCCCGAGTGCGTTCTGCACGACGAACTGCGAAGAGCTGAGCCCGGCCTTCGTCAGTGCCTTCGTGATGTCCGGTTCGTCGAACTCGACGTAGCGCGTGGAGCTGACGGTGTCCGGCAGGAGTGCCGCCACCTTGCCGTGGCCGGACGAAGCCAGCCCCTTGAACTCCGACATGATGGAGAAGCTGTTGTTGAACGAGCTTGTCGACACGTTTGACGGTGCGCTGGCTCGGACGGCCGCAGAGGCCTGTCCGATCGACGCGCCGGCCAAGCCGGCCGACAAGGTGAGGGAGAGCCCCCCGAGCATGGCTGCTCTTGAGAAACGCACCTTGCCTCCTTGTTCCTGACCGCCCCCCCAATGGAGCTGGTCACGCTGTCTGCGCAATCCCGTTGTACCTCTCTCCAACTGGGGTAGCGGGACTTTTGCAGTTTTATTGCAGTATTCGGACAATACCTATGGAGGGGCCGGTCTGCCGCGCATGCTCTGTGACGGCGGCATGGCGGTTTGGTTTCGTTCGGCCGTTCGGCCGTTCAGCCGTTCAGGCGGGTTGCGCCAATCCATGCTGCCGCGCCGGCCAGTCCCGCGTCATCGCCCAGTCCGCACACGACCATCGCCAGTGGCACCGGGCGGTTCTCCTTGCGTTGCAGGACGATCTCGCGGAGCGGGTCGAAGAACTCAGGACGGCGGCCGATGCCGCCACCCACGATCACGGCGCTCGGGGCGAACGCCATGACGAGGTTGCAGACGCCGGCGGCGCAGGCGGCGACGGCGTCCTCCCAGATGGTGCGCGCCACGTCGTCATTGCGCGCCGCCTCCAGCACTGCGTGCGCGTCCATCTGTCCGAGCCCGCCCTGACGGGCCAGTCGCGCCATGCCGCTTCCGGATGCCAGCTCTTCGAGGGTGCCCGGCATGCCCTCGCGCCACGCGCGCCAATCGACGACGGAGTGCCCGAACTCGCCGAACGAGTGCCGGCCACGCACGAGCCGGCCGCGGTCGACGACCCCGGCCCCGATGCCCGTCGACACCGTCAGGTACGCCACGACGTCGTCGAAGCCGGCGCCCGCACCGAATGCCACTTCACCCACGGCTCCCATGTCGGCGTCGTTGGCGACGTGGACCTCGAGTCCGAGACGTTCGGACAGCTGGTCCGCCGAGAGTGAGTCGGTCCAGCCGCTGGGAAGATTGGGCGCGGAGAGCAAGCGGCCCGCCTCGTAGTCGACCGCACCCGGGAGCCCCACCACCGCATGCGACACGCCTAAGGGGCCCGCGACGGCGCCGACGCCTGCGATGAGGTCGATGAGCGCGGCGGGGACGTCCGCGTCGGCGGGGGTCGGGGCGTTGGCACGGACCGTCACACACCCGTCCGCGTCCACGAGCGCGGCCCGCATCTGGGTACCGCCGACGTCGGCCGCGAGGATCAACTGCGTGCTCATCGTGGCCAGTGTGGCGCAGGTGCGGTGTCGTCGCCCGGAGATCGGCCTTGCAGCCCTACGGGGTGAGATCCTCGGGCGCGTAGCCGGTGCGGCGTAGGAGGCGTCGCAGGATGGCCAGCTGCTCGGTTTCGATCTCCTTGTGGCGGGCGGGCTCGAACACCTCGACCGCGTCGCCGATCGTGATCTCGATGTGTCCCTTGTGGGTGTCCCGGACGGTGCCCACGGCGTTAAGCAACGACACGATGTCGTGCCACTCGATGTTGTGGCTCGTCGGATGCCGGAAGACCTGCGCCAATGTGTCGCGCTGATGGCCGTTCAGCCGAGCTGCCATCCCACTGCTCCTCCGGTCAGGCGGGACATTGTCAGTGGCCATCGTCGCGCGGCGGACCGGATCGCGCTCCCTTTGGGTCGTCCGTCTGACCTTTGCTCCCTGGTCCGCCCGTTTTCGACGCCTTCGGGCGTGTCACGGGTAAGAGTGAAGGTGCAGGTGGCGCCGAGGAGGTGACCATGAGGTTCCGCGATCGGCTCGACGCCGGCCGTGACCTGGCGGAGGCAGTGCGGCGCAGCGACATTGGCGGACCAGGGGCGGTCGTCCTCGCCTTGCCGAGAGGCGGCGTTCCGGTCGCCTTCGAGGTGGCCGAGAGCCTCGGCCTGCCGCTCGACGTCCTCGTCGTGAGGAAGCTGGGCGTGCCCTTCCAACCCGAGCTGGCGATGGGAGCGATCGGCGAGGGTGGAGTGCGGGTCGAGAACCCCGAGGTGCTGCGCTCCGCCGGCCTCGGGACGGCGGACCTCGATGCGGCCGAACGGCGCGAGCGCCCCGAGCTCGAACGCCGGGCTGCCTTGTACCGCGGGGGTCGGCCGCGGCTCGACATGCGCGGCCGGACCGCAGTGGTCGTTGACGACGGCATCGCCACGGGTTCTTCCGTCCGCGCCGCCTGCCGGGTGGCGCGGACCCTGGGGGCGGCCCGGATCGTCGTCGCGGTGCCCGTTGCCTCGCGTCTGGCCGTCGCGGACTTGCGCAGGGAGAGCGACGACCTGGTGTGCCTCGAGGTTCCCGAGCCGTTCTTCGCTGTCGGAGAATGGTACCGGGACTTCTCGCAGACCCGGGACGACGAGGTGGTCGACTGGTTGCACCGGGCCGCGGTCGACCGGGAACGTGAGGAGCGTCAGGTTGGAGCGGGGCCACAGAGTTTGCCGAGCGACGAAGAGGTCGAGGTCGGCGCCAGCGGGGCTCCTCTGGCCGGGCGGCTGACCGTCCCGCCTGACGCCCGAGGAACGGTCCTGTTCGCCCACGGCAGCGGGAGCAGCCGTCACAGCCCCCGCAACCGGATGGTCGCCGAAGTCCTGCAACGGGCCGGACTGGCCACGCTCCTGTTGGACCTCCTGACGCCCGCCGAGGAGCTGGAGCAGTCGTCGGTCTTCGACATCCGTCACCTCGCCGGGCGCCTCGGCGACGCTACGAGATGGGCCGCCACCCGTCCGGAGCTGGCGAAGACGAGGTTCGGCTACTTCGGAGCCAGCACGGGTGCGGCGGCCGCGCTGTGGGCCGCCGCGCAGCCGGGCTGCCGGGTCGCGGCCATCGTTTCCCGCGGCGGGCGCCCCGACCTGGCCGGGCCGCTGCTGCCTTCGGTGAAGGCACCGACCCTGCTCATCGTGGGCGGTGCCGACGAGGCGGTGCTCGAGCTCAATCGCGAGGCACAGCGTGCCCTGGCCTGCGAGAACGACCTTGTCGTCGTGCCGGGCGCGTCGCACCTCTTCGAGGAGCCGGGCGCTCTCGACCGTGTGGCGAGCCTGGCGCGTGACTGGTTCCTCGCGGCGTTCGCCCCCACGGGGCCGCAGTGACCGACTCCGTGGCGGTCCCCGACGACGAGTCCGACGAGCTCGCGGGTCGCCTGCAGCTGCGGCGGTGGTCCGACCCGGCCATCGTCGCCATCGCGTTCATCGCGCTCGCCTCAGGTTTCGGGCAGTACGGTGCGGTCGCCGCCCTGGGCGACGTCTCGAAGCAGCTGGGTCACGTCGCGCCCGGGGCATCGATCGCCGACAAGGTCGGGCTGTCCGGCACGAGCCTCGGCGTCGGCCTCGCGATCATCCGCCTGGCGTCACTGGGCAGCCTCCCTCTCATCGGCATCGCCGACCGGTTCGGGCGGCGGCGGGTCATCTTGATCGTCACCATGGTCGGACTGGGCCTCACGGTCGTCGCAGCGGCGAGTCCCGGCTACTGGTGGTTCGTGGTGATCTTCGCCTGCGGGCGCCCGCTCTTGAGTGCCACCAATGCGCTCGCAGAGGTGATGGGCGCGGAGGAGACGGGATCAGCAGACCGGTCGGCGGCGGTCGCGCTCATCGCGGCCGGCTACGGGGTGGGTGCCGGCCTGTCCGCCATCGTGCACAGCCTGGCCGCGGGCGCGCTCGGCTTCCGCGGCATCTTCGCGCTCGCCGCCGTGCCTCTCGTGGCCGTGTACGCGCTGCGCAGCAGAGTGGAGGAGCCCCGGCGCTTCACTGTTGCCGCGGCCGCGGCGGAGCATCCGACGCCCGTCTTGGGAGCCGTGGGACGACGGTATCGCGGCCGCGTCATCGTCCTCTGTGCCATCGGGTTTGCGATCTCAGTCGTTACCGGCCCGGCCAACAGCTTCGCCTTCCTCTACGCCCAGGATGTGCTGCATTTGGCCGGGTACGCGACCGCGCTCGTGGTCGTCGCCGCAGGCGCGGCCGGGGTCCTGGGCCTGTTGGCGGGCCGCTGGCTGGCCGACCGCATCGGCCGGCGGCTGACCGGGACGGTGGCGCTGGTGGCGATCGCGTGCACGGGGACGCTCGCGTACACCGGGTCGGACTCTGCGTACGAGGCCGGGTACATCCTCGGTGTGCTCAGCGGCGGCCTGCTCGCCCCAGCGGTGGGCGCCATGCTCGCCGAGCTGTTCCCCACGTCGGTGCGGGCATCGGTGACGGGCTGGTGGGTGACCGCCGGCGTCCTCGGCGCCGTCGGCGGGCTCGTCGCCTTTGGCGCCGTGGCGGACGTGGGGAACCAGTTCGCGGCGGCCGCCGAGTTGACCTTCCTGCCGACCGCCGCTGCTGCGGCGTTGTTCTGGTTTTTGCCGGAGACGAAGGGACACGAACCCGAGGCGCTCTGGCCGGAGGCGGATCTGGGCCTGGCGCTCGATCAGGAGTAGTTGAACGTCACCGCGTTGGAGGTGCCGGTGGCGGTCGTGATCGTCACTTGGGCCGACGACGCGCCGCTGATCGGTGGGACGGTGACCGTACAGGTGTTCTGCGCGGGGCAACTCGTTTCCGTCACCTGACCGTTGAAACTCGCGACGATCTGCCCGCTCGAACTCAGGAAGTTGGACCCGGCCACCTGGATACCCGTCCCGGCGGCGCCGCTGGCGGGCGAGAGCGCCGCGATGACCGGGGGACCACCGGGCGTCGCCGGCGGCGCAGTCGTCGTGGTCGTGGCCGTGGTTGTGGTCGTGCTCGGTGCCGCGGCAACTCCGCTGTGACCGTTCGTCGTTGCACGCTGCGTCGGCGACGCCGTGCTCGCGTGGATGGCCGTCGTGGGCGTCGTGACGGGCGGCGCCGCACTCTGCTGTCCCCCGCCACCGGGCGAGACCGCCAGCGTGATGCCCGCCATTACGACGAGGACGGCGACGACAACGACCGAGATCGTCAGCCAGTGCTCGCGCCGCGCCAATTCACCAGGGCTGCCCGGCGCTTCAGCTGGCTCGGCTGACGATGGTGCGGACGGGCGAAGCGGCGCGGGTGGATCGTGCAGAAACGGGGTGATCGAGACGGGCTGAGTGTCGGCCTCGATGGGCCCCGCGCCCGTGACCACGCCGGCGCGTTCGCGGGCCCGCCGCACAGCGCTCTCCATCGCCTCCAGCGCCCGCTGGCTCGGCGCTCCCTGGGGCCGCTCGCCAGTCGTCTTGTCCGACATTCACGCCTCTTATCCGACCTCACGCCCCGCCGCCCCGTCCCATTGTTGCTCTCTTCGGCACCGATGTACACCGGTGTCTTCGCGCGGCCCGGTGCACGGTCCGGTCGACGCCGAGCAAGCGGCGAGCAGTGGCGGCGGGCCCGGTTTCGTGCAACCCTGGCGCGTGTCGACCGGCCGGCAACTCGTCGTGTGCGACGGGGACGAGACCGGACAGGAGCTGCTCGAGCAGGCGTTGCGGGTGATGACGCCGGACGTTCTGGGGTTCGATCTCGAGCTGCGGCACTACGACCTCTCGTTGGAGAACCGGCGGGCGACGCAGAACGACGTGGTGCGCCGGGCCGCCGCCGCCATGCGTGAGACCGGCCTCGGCTTGAAGGCGGCCACGGTCACTCCCGAGGTCACGGGGGATGTCGGAAGCCCCAACCGGATCCTGCGGGAAGGCATCGGGGGTTCGGTGATCGTGCGCACCGGCCGACGCATTCCCGGCGTGACGCCGCCCGCCCACGTGGTGCACCCCATCGTGATCGTGCGCATGGCGGTCGGGGACGCGTACGGGGCCGAGGAGGGGAGGACGGGCGCTCCGGGCGAGGTGGGGGAGCAGGCGTGGCGGACCGAGCGCATCGACCGCTCCGTGTGCCGAGCGGTCGCCGAGTATGCGTTCCGCGCCGCCGCCGCGTCCGGGGCGTGCGTCTACGGCGGGCCCAAGTGGACGGTGTCGACCGTCTACGAGGGCATGTTGAAGGAAGAGATGGACGCGGCCTCATCGAGGCACCCCGAGGTCGGCTACCGCCCCACGCTCATCGACGCCGCCTACGCCGGCCTGATCCCCGAGTCGAGCGCCAGCCCCCTTGTTGTGCCCACGCTCAACCGCGACGGGGACTGCATGTCGGACCTCGTGCTCGCTTTGTTCGGGTCCATCGCCGGCGCCGAGTCCGTCCTCCTGGCGCTGGACGAAGAGTTGCGCGCCCGGGTCGCGATGGCGGAGGCGCCGCACGGCACCGCGCCGTCACTGATGGGGAAGAACGTCGCCAATCCGATGGCGATGCTGCTGGCGTGCGCGGCGGTCCTCGATCACGCTGCGCACGGTGACAGCGAGGTGTCCGCGAGAGCGAGCGCCATCCGGGAGGCGACCCTCGGCGCGGCGGCCGACGGGATCCGCACATTCGACCTGGGTGGCGAAGCCTCGACCTCCGAGGTGGTCGACGAGGTGCTCCGCCGCCTCCAGGTGGGCGGTCGCTGAGCCGGCCGGTGGCTGCGTGCCCTCACGCGGTCCCGAGCGCCGAGAACAGGTCGCCGTCCTGCTCCACCCTGCGGAGTACGTCGGAGGTCTCGAACGTGAGGAGCTGCGCCTTCTTCTGCTTGGCGCACCGCTGCACTTCCTCGGCCGTTACCGGTGTCGACACCGTCGGCCGCGGCCGGGCGCGCACGGAGTACACCGCGACGGTCGTCTTCGCGGGGTGGTTCTGGCTCCAGTCGATCAACACCCGGCCCTCCCGGAGCGACTTGCGCATGTTGGAGACGACGAGGTCGCCGTGGTCGGACTCCAGCTTGCGGGCGATGTCGTAGGCGCGGTTCCGGACGCCGTCCCACGTACCCTTCGCCCCGGCCGGCGCGTAGAGCTGCAGTCCCTTCGAACCGCTCGTCTTAGCGAAGGCTGGCGTGCCGGCCTTCGCCAGCTCGTCGGTGATGTAGCCCGCGACGACGCAACATTCGACGATGGAGGCGCCCTCGCCCGGGTCGAGGTCGAACACCATGAAGTCCGGGTTGGCGGGCAGCTTGCGGCGACGCCCGACGTGCCACAACGGCACGTGGAACTCGATGTTGCCGAGGTTGGCCGCCCAGGCCAGCGTCGCGACGTCGTCGACCCTGGCGTAGGAGATTTCCTCGTGCCCCTCCATCGACGGCACGGTCACGGAGCGCACCCAGTCCGGGGCGTGCGACGGGATGTGCTTCTCGAAGAACGACTTGCCCTCGACACCGTTCGGGAAGCGCCGCATCGTGAGGGGGCGCTCTTTCAGGTGGGGCAGCATCGCGTCGGCGATGCGCACGTAGTAGTCGATGAGCTGGCCCTTGGTGAAACCGCTCTCGGGATAGAACACCTTGTCGAGGTTCGAGACCGACAGCTCGCGGCCACCGATAGTGGCGCGCGTCGACGTGCCGCCGCGGCTCACCATGTGTCCGGCCGCACTCGACCGCGCCGGCGTCCGTTTGCTCGAGTCACTCGGGCGCCACCTGCTTCGGCTTCTTGTCGGGCCGCCTTCCCCGCCAGGTCGGGTGGCGCAGCCGGCCCGCCGGGGTCCACTCCCCGTAGGCCACCTCGCCCACAAGGGTGGGCCGGACGAAGTGCGCCTGGGAGGTCTCCCGCGCCGGCAGCGGGGAATTGAAGGGGCTGCGTTGCACCGCCAGAGGGTCGAGTTCCTCCAGGAGGTCCCGCCGGGCCTGGTCGCTGAACCCGGTCCCGACCTTGCCCACGTAGCGCAGTCCTCCGTCGGCGGGGATCCCGAGCAGGAGCGCCCCGAGGCTGCCCTCACGTTCGCCGCGGCCCTCGGTCCAGCCTCCGATTACGACCTCCTGCGTGCGGAACGACTTGACCTTGACCCAGTCGGGGCTCCGGTGACCCGGTCGGTAGGGGGAGTCCCGCCGCTTGGCCACCACCCCCTCGAGCCCGTTCGCCGTGGCGGCGTCGAGAATGTCCTGGCCCCGCACGTCGCGGAACGTCTCGGTAGTGGTGAAGGTCTCGCCGGCGAGATGCAATGACTCGAGCCGCGCGCGCCGTTCGTCGTAGGAGTCGTCGGTGGTCAGACGGCCGTCGACGTAGAGCAGGTCGAAGGCGACGAAGCTGACCGGGTCGGTGGCGGCGCGGCGCTTCGCCTCGCGCTGGTTGGCCACGTGCATCCTGTGCTGCAACCTCGCAAAGCTTGGACGCCCGTCGTCACCGAGGGCGACCACCTCACCGTCCAGGACGCACGTGGTCATGCCGAGGAATTTCCCGATGTCGGCCAGCTCCGAGAACGCGGCAGTCACGTCGAGATCGTTCCTGCTCTGGGCGCGCACCCTCCCGCCCTCCACGAACAAGATCGTGCGCACGCCGTCCCATTTGATCTCGAAGGCCCAGAGCCCGTCGTCGGGAGGGAGCCTTTTTCCGGGCACCGCCAACATCGGCTTGACCGACGTCGGCAGCGGATCGGTGCGGGTCGAGGGGCCGTGCCGGTGGATCATCCAGTTGCGGTCCTTCGTCTGGAAGAGGACGAAATCGCCGGACGCCCTCTCTCCGTGCAGCACGAACTTGACCTCTTTGTCCGTCCATTTCTCCGCCTCGTAGACCCCGCGGTCCCAGATCGTCATCTGCCCGCCGCCGTACTCGCCTTTCGGTATCTCCCCTTCGAATGTGGCGTACTCGAGCGGATGGTCCTCCGTGTGGACCGCGAGATGGTTCTGCCCCGGCGTTTCGGGCAGCCCCTTCGGGAGCGCCCACGACACGAGCACGCCGTCGCGCTCGAGACGGAGGTCCCAGTGCAGGCTGCGCGCGTGGTGCTCCTGGATCACGAACCTCAGGCCGCCACGGCGCGACGAGGGGCGGCGCCCCATCGGCTCCGAAGTCTTCTCCGGGTCCCGCTTGGCGCGGTAGGTCTTGAGCTTGGCCGATCCGCCCGTGGCGGGGTGCTTTGCCTTCGGTGTCACTCCGGCCCACCGTAGCCAGGAAGCTTGCGAGTTGACTCGGCCGCTCCCGGCTCGGGCAACCTCGACTCGCCACCGCCGGCCGCCGGCCGCGACGTCCTTCCTCTCGGTGTTGGCGAGCGGGCCATTGCCGGCGAAGAACCTCGGCGTTGGACACAGCGACACCGCTCGCACGGTCGACGAAGATCGTTCGTCCTTCGCGCCACGAGACCGACGCAGGCGCCGAATGCGTCCGGGCATCGGGCGTTTCCCGCACGGCGCGACCGCCGGTTTCCGGCCCTGTTCCGCGGGTATCTATCAGTGTGGCGCGCGAGACACGCGCCAAGTGACGAAGGAGGTCCAACGATGACGACGGGCACCCTGACCGGCGGCGAGAGTTTTGGTCGTTCGACGGTGGAGCGACAGGATAAGGCCACGCGTCTCCGGCTCGGACGGATCGGGCTCGGTACCGCCGGCGTCGTCGCGGTGCTGGCGTCCGCTTGGGGTGGCATCGTTCCCTACGTGGGACCGATCTTCGGGTTCAGCGCGGACGGCACCGGTTCGTGGTACTGGAGCCTGTCGCACTCCATGCTGGCCCTCGTGCCCGGCGTCGTGGGTGTCCTGCTCGGTTTGTTCGTGATCGCCGAGTCGCGCGGCGTCACCGTCGGGAAGGGTCGGCTGAGCCTCGCGACGGCAGGGACGCTCCTCATCCTCTGCGGCGCCTGGTTCGCCGTCGGTCCCTACGCCTGGCCCGTGCTGAACGACAGCGGTACCTACTTTGCGACGTCGACCCACATGCGCGTCCTGACCTATCAGCTGGGCTACAGCGTGGGCGTGGGTCTGGTCCTCGTCATGTGCGGTGCGTTCGTCGCCGGTTGGGCCTCGCGGCACTCGCCGAACCCAGCGGAGGTGGAAGGGTCGCCGCCAGCTGCCGACATGGTGCCCGAGCCCGAGTCGGGCATCTGATCGACGGGCACCTGGTCGTCGTGCACACGCGTCACGAGGCCGACGCGCTCGAGCTGCTCGAGAGCGAGGACATCGAGCTCCGTGAGCTCTTCACCGAGCTGCAGCAACGACGCGGGCTTTCGGTGCAGGACCGGGCCGAATACGGGGACATCGCCAGGGAGATCGTCCGGCACGTGGCGGTGCGGGAAGCGGCCCTGGCGGACGTCGCCCACGTCGCATCGGAGGACCCACAGCTGCTCTGGCTCGCGTCGAGGATGGAGCACGACAGAGTGACGAACCGCCCCCACGTCGATCGGGTCGAGAGGATGTCGCGCGGGGTGCAGGGCATCAATCTCAGGACCGGGCAGGACTTCGACGCCGAGGTGGAGGAGTTGATCCAACTCGTCGGGACCGAGATCGAATGGGATCTGGATGACGCGATCCCCGAGCTGAGGGCGAACCTCAGGCGGACCCACCGCGAGGAGCGGCTCAAGAGCGCGAAGCACCTTCGGAGACACGCGCCGATCCATCTCCACCCGCACGGTCCGCGCTGGCGCGAACACGCGCCGGTGCTCTCGCGCCTGCGGACGGTCTACGACCGCCTCCGCGGTTTCCCGGCGTCACGGCACCACCACCGAGCCGGAGGCGGGGGCACGACGGTGTAAGACTCTCCGCGTGGGGTCGGCCGCGCCGGGACACATCGTGATCCTGAACGGCGCACCCCGCTCGGGGAAGACGTCCATCGTGCACGCCTTGGCCGAGCGCGGTGCCGGTGTCTGGGTCAACCTCGGCGTGGACGGCTCCAACGACTCGTTGCCGGAACGGTTCCGGCCCGGGATCGGCCTCCGGCCCGGAGGGGAACGGCCCGATCTCGAGGATCTCGTGGTCACGCTCTACGCCGCGCTGTGGGACTCCGTGGCCGCGCACGCCCGGGTCGGCCTCGACGTCGTCGTCGACGTCGGCCTCCACGATGACTATTCCGCGCCGCGCCACGTCGTCCGCGGCGCCGCCCGGCGGCTCGACGGCCTGCCCGTTCTGGTCGTCGGTGTGCACTGTCCCATCGAGGTCGTCTGGCGACGCCGCCACGCGACGTGGGGCCAAGCATTCGAGGACGCCGACGAGCGGACGGTGGCGGCGGTGGAGCGCTGGCAGTCCGCGGTCCATGCCGGTCTGGCCTACGACCTCGAGGTCGACACCTCCTCCTCGTCTCCGGAGCGGTGCGCCGATGCCGTCGTCGCCCGGCTGGCCGGGCCTGCGGGGACCTGCCTGGCCTCGGTCGGAAAGGCGTGAGCAAGCCGGGCCGATTCGTTAACTTCGCTCCCAGTGTCGCCGCGTGCTTCCGGGACTTCGGAGGAGAGGCAGGAAGAGCCGCCATGAACGACGTCGCCATCAGGACCGAGGGATTGTCCAAGCGCTACGGGGACGCGTACGCCCTGGCGGACCTCGACCTCGAAGTCTCGAAGGGCGAGGTCCTGGGCTACCTGGGTCCCAACGGGGCGGGCAAGACCACCACCATCCGGCTCCTCCTGGCCACCGCGCGCCCGACCGCGGGGCGGGCGGAGATCTTCGGGCTCGACTGCCAGCGGCAGTCGGTCGAGGCGCACCGCCTGCTGACCTACGTCCCGGGGGAGGCCAACCTCTGGCCGGCGTTGACCGGGGCCGAGACGCTCCATCTGTTCGGAAGGCTGCACGGTGAGGTCGACGAGGACTACAAGCGCGAGCTCGTCGACCGCTTCGAGCTCGATGTCGACAAGAAGGTCCGTGCGTACTCGAAGGGCAACCGCCAGAAGGTCCTCTTGATCGCGGCCTTGATGTCCCGCCCGCCGCTGTTGATCCTCGACGAGCCAACGTCGGGCCTCGACCCCTTGATGGAGCGCGAGTTCCGCCGGATGGTCGAGGAGGCCAAGAGTCGCGGGCAGACGATCTTCTTGTCCTCGCACATCTTGAGCGAAGTCGAGGCGCTGTGCGACCGCGTCGCCATCCTGCGCAACGGCAGACTGGTCGAGCTGGGCTCTCTCGACCAGATGCGGCACCTGTCGTCGCTCCTGGTCGAGGTGACCTTCGTGGGGCCCGCCCCCGACCTGTCCTCGGTCCCCGGGGTGCGCGACGCCCAGTCGGAGGGCAACACGGCCCGGCTCGAGGTGGCGGGGTCGATCGATCCCCTGCTCAAAGAGTTGGGGCAGCACGAGGTGCGCGAGCTGATCAGCCGCGAGCCCTCGCTCGAGGAGTTGTTCCTCTTGCACTACGGCGAGCCAGCGCCGGCGGAGGCTCCTGTTGGCGGTTGACGCCTTGCCGGCGCGCACGCAAATGGTCTCACCAAGAGCCGTGCGCTCAGCGCGCACGGTCGTCCTCTGGACGACGACACGGCGCGCCCTCCGCTCGGGGGTCGTCTGGGGTTACATCATCGGCATCGTGGTGGCGTCCTCGGCGATCAGCTACACGAGGATCTATTCGACGCAGGCCGAGCGCGACGCGCTGGCCAAGGCGTTCGGGTCGAACAACGCGACCGCCGCCCTCTTCGGGCCTGCGCCTGATCTTCAGACGGTTGCCGGGTTCACCGTCTTCAAGAGCTTGATGACGGTGATGGTGCTCGGCGCGCTCTGGGGGCTGCTCACGAGCACACGGTTGCTCCGGGGGGAGGAGGACGCCGGGCGCTGGGAGCTCCTCCTCACCGGCCAGGCGACGCGGCGGAGCGCTGCGGCACAGGCGATGGGCGGTCTCGGGATGGGGCTGGCGACGCTGTGGCTCGTCGCCGCGGCGATCACGGTCCTCTCCGGCCGGATCTCGAGCGTCGGTTTCTCGGTCGGTGCCAGCCTGTACTTCTCGCTCGCACAGGTGGCCGCGCCTCTCATGTTCCTTGCGGTCGGCGCGCTGACGAGCCAGCTCGCCGCCACGCGGCGCCAGGCCATGACGTTGGGCGGCTGGTTCCTCGGTTATTCCTACTTCGTGCGCATGGTGGCGGACGCCGGCGTCGGGCTGCACGGTCTGATCTGGGCCTCGCCGCTCGGGTGGATCGAGCAGCTTCAGCCGCTCACGTCGCCGAACCCGGTTGCGCTCCTGCCGATCGTCGGGTTCACCGCCGGCACCGCGGCGTTGGCCCTCCACTTCTCGGGCCGCCGCGACGTGGGCGGGAGCATGCTGCGGGACCGCACGCACGCTCGGCCGCGTGTGCGTCTCTTGTCGGGTCAGTTGACCCTGAGCATGCGCCTGCTGCGACCGGTGGTCGTGGGATGGATCGCAGCACTGGCAGCGACCGGTCTCGCCCTGGGCCTCATCGCCAAGCAAGCGGGAGGCACGGTCTCGGGATCCTCCGTCGAAGAGGTCTTCACCCGCCTGGGTGCGCCCGGTACGAGCGCAAAGTCGTTCCTGGGTGTCTGTTTCCTGATCGTCGCCATCCTCGTCGGTTTCCTGGCCGCAGGGCAGGCGACGGCGGCTCGCACCGAGGAGGCCGAGGGTCGCGCCGACAACATCGTGATACAGCCGGTGTCCCGGACCGCCTGGTTGGGCGGACGGGCGTTGCTGGCGCTCGTGGTGTTGGTCCTCGCCGGGCTCGTCGCCGGTCTCACTGCATGGGTCGGTGTCGCGCTGGAGGGCGGCGGGGTCTCGTTCAGGACCCTGCTCGACGCCGGCATCAACGTCGTCCCGGCCGCAACCTGCCTGCTCGGCATCGGCATGTTCGCGATGGGCGTGTGGCCCCGGAGGACGTCGTACGTGGTCTACGGCTATCTCGGCTGGTCCCTGTTGATCGAGCTCGTCGGCGGCTTCGGCAGCGGGAGCCGCCGGCTGCTCGACACATCGCTGTACCACCAAATGGCAGCCGCGCCGGCGGTGGATCCGAATTGGGCGGCCAACGGTGTGATGCTCGGGGTCGGCGTGCTGGCCGCCCTGGCCGGCATCGCCGCGTTTGGCCGGAGGGACTTGCAGTCGGCCTGAACTCGGAAACTACGGATACTCGGGACTGGCTGGAGTCCCACGATCTCTTCAGGATTGGGAGACGAGGTGGCGGAGCTGTGCAGCTGTCACGCTGTCAAGCCATCGTCCTTAACGTCTGTGTTTTGCTCGCTCCCGCCTGGCCACGAAGACGAGGGCAGTACCCATGCCGAGCAAAGCCGCCGCGAGCCACAAAAAGTTGGTCAGCAGGAAGCCGGTGAAGGGCAGTGCTCCTAAGGGGTCTGTACGCCGTGGAGCGGGGGCGGGAGCCGCCTGCGCGGACGGCGGGCGCGCAGGAGGCGGGGGAGCAGAAGTCCCGGTCGCGGGAGGGGGGCGCGCGGAAGTCGGTGCCACAGAGATAGAGGGAGGAGCTGGAGCCACGGCCGGATCCAGGACTGTGCACTCCGAACAGGTTCCTTCAGACGAGGTAGCCGTGTTGACGATCGCCGTGGTACCCGCCGCCAGGCTGGCCGCAACCGTCACCGCGAAGATGACCGTCATCGAGCCGGGCCCGGCTACCGTCAGCTCGTCGGTGCAGGGACTGCCGGCGTGGTTGTTGGGGCTACATTTCCAACCCGCCCCGGTAAAGGTTGTGTTGGCCGGCACCGTGTCGGTCAGCGTGGTCGACCCTTCGGTCCCGCCACCGTTGGTGACCGTGAGGTGGTAGACCAGCACATCGTTCGGGCCTACCGGTGTGGCCGGCCCGGCTGGAACTCCGTCGACTGAGAACAGGGTCTTCACCGTGTCGAGCGACGCCACCGTCGGCGTCGTCACCTCGCACCGCGAACAGATCCCCGCCGACGAGGTCACCGAGTTGCCAATGCCGGCGGTGTCCATCGGGAAGCTGCTCGCCACGGTCACGGTGAACGACACCGTCGTAGCGCTGCTGCCGGCTACGAGCATCGCCTGGACGCAAGAGCTGCCCGCGTTGTTGTCGGGACTACAAGTCCAGCCCGTCCCGCTAAAGGTGGTGTTGGCGGGCACCGTCTCAGTCAGGTTGGTGGTGCCCGGACTGCCTCCCGTATTGGTGACGGTGATGTTGTACGCCAACACGTCGTTCGGACCCACGGTGGTGATCGCGCTCGCCGGGGTCCCGTTCACTGACGCCAGGCTCTTCACCGCGTCCAGCGAGGCCACCGTC
>Ga0123356_10003033_pt1 | contig 17740 bp, 13 predicted proteins | sample TergutEmb28metaG_2_FD_92546 | JGI IMG/M metagenome (GOLD analysis project Ga0123356, IMG submission 92546) | Embiratermes neotenicus P3 segment gut microbial communities from Petit-Saut dam, French Guiana - Emb289 P3 | ecosystem: Host-associated > Arthropoda: Insects > Digestive system > Gut ...
ATAAAAATTGGTTCCATCCTGGTCGTCCTGATATCCTTCTTCCAAAGAACAATCATAAACAAAACCCATTTTTTCTACCGCTTTTAACATGTTTGCGTTATACGCTAAAAACGGCGTTCTAAAAGATTTTATTTCGCTTTTTGAAATTCCAATTCCTGTATCGCCGCAGTCGCTTCCTTCCACATAAGGTTTTGTTAAAATATCGATACATTTGTTCATTTCAAAAAGCCACTGCTCAATACTGAAAGCAGAACCTGCAGGATGCGAATGTGTATGACAGCCGATTTCAAAACCTTTATCTAAAGCATATTTCCATGATTTTCTTACCAAAGGAACAGGGTCTGCAGCTTCTGTTTTTGTAATCCCTGATGTTGTATTGTAAAAAGCGCATGAACAATTAGTACCGTCAGGGTTTTTGCGGCTGGAGAATGTGTCAACCGCCCAATTCATGCCTTCAACTTTTTCGTTGTCGTCAAAGCCTACCGCGATAAATTGCGGAATATTTTCTGCCTTTAAATCGCGCGGCGGATTTTGTGACGGTAAAAATTTATCCATAACTACTTCTTTATTTTTTTTATGAAGTCATCCAGTACATCATCGATATTGGGATTGCCGATTTCCTGCAAACTGTACTCTACACGAGCGCATGGTTTGTCGATTTTTATTACACGCTGAAGATCGATAGGTGTCGCGATAACTACGCTGTCACAGTCGGTTTTAGCGATTGTAGCTGCAAGGTCTTTCATCTGCTGTTCGCCGTAACCCATCGCGGGAAGCAGTTTGCCGATTTCAGGATATGTTTTGTATGTTTCGTTTAACTTGCCAACCGCAAAAGCGCGAGGGTCAACAAGTTCTGCCGCGCCAAATCGTTTTGCCGCGACAACACCCGCGCCGATTTTCATTTCCCCGTGTGTAAGAGTAGGACCATCTTCGACAACTAACACACGTTTGCCGCGGATTACTTCGGGTTTGTCTACGCTTAAAGTTGAAGCGGCATCTATTACAACGGCTTTTGGATTTACCTTTTCGATATTATCTCTTACTGTTTGAATCTTTTCAAAATCGGCGCTGTCGATTTTATTTATTACAACAACATCGGCAAGACGCAGTGTTACTTCGCCCGGGTAATATGAAAGTTCGTGCCCGGGACGGTGAGGGTCTACAACTGTAATCATTAAATCAGGTTTATAAAAAGCGAAATCGTTATTTCCGCCGTCCCATAAAATTACATCGCAGCCGTTTGGATCGTTTTCCGCCGCGCGAAGGATAGCTTCGTAATCAACCCCTGCATAAATTACATTTCCGCGCGCGATGTGCGGTTCGTATTCTTCCATTTCTTCGATTGTGCATTTATGTTTTGTAAGATCGCTAATTTGCGCGAAGCGCTGAACCTTCTGCGCTTCCAGGTCGCCGTAGGGCATTGGGTGTCGCACAGCGATTACTTTTAAGTTACGCGCCATTAGAGCTTCTGCGATACGCCGTGATGTCTGGCTTTTGCCGCAGCCTGTCCGGATTGCTCCGACAGCGATAACAGGTTTTGTGCTTTTGAGCATCGTATTTTTGTAACCGAGAAGTGTGAAGTCTGCTCCTGTGGCATTTACCTTTGCGCTTAAACCCATTACAGAGGTGTAATGAATATCACTGTACGAAAATACACATTCGTCGGCATCAAGTTCTTTTATTAATTTTTCCAAATCTTTTTGATCATGAATTGGAATGCCCTGCGGATACAGGCTGCCTGCTAAAGATGCCGGGTATTTACGGTCGGCAATATCTGGAATTTGAGCGGCGGTAAAAGCCACTACTTTATACGCATTGTTATCGCGGTAAAAAGTGTTAAAGTTGTGAAAATCGCGGCCTGCCGCTCCGATGATAATGATTTTTCTCTGATTCATGTTGTTCTCCTTATTTAGATAGTAACCGATTTATTCGTTTAATAAAATCTGCAGGATCTTTTAGCTTGATGCCTTCAACCAAAAGCGCCTGATCGAGTAACACGCCGGAAACATCCGCAATGCGCTCCTCATCGTCGATGTCTTTTAAACTTAAAACAACAGGATGCTCGCCGTTTACTTCAAGGATTGGTTTAATGTCCGGCATCGAGGCTTGCCCCATCGCTTTTAACATTTGCGCCATTTGCATGGACGGATCATTTTCGTCTGCAACAATGCAAGAGGGCGAGTCATGAAGACGCCGTGAAAGTTTTACATCTTTTACACGGTCGCCTAACGCCTTTTTAATTTTTTCTATAACTGGTTTTGCTTCCTTTTCGGCTTCTTTATCTTTCTTTTCGCCAAGTTCTTCATCTGCGCCTGCGCGGTTAACAGCTTTTAAATCCCAGCTTTGGCTTTCTGTTTTACCGTCTGTTCCAGGTGTCTCTTTGCGGTAATTGTGCAAGGTTGGAATTATTAAATCGTCGATATCATCGTCCATGATAAGAACTTCGATTTTTTTCGCGCGGTACGCTTCCAGTAATGGAGAAGAACGCAAAGTTTTTTCGTCTCCGCCTGTAATATAGTAGATATGTTTTTGATCGCTTTTCATGCGGCTTACATAGTCGGCAAAACTTGTCCAGCCATCAGCAGTTGTGCTTTTGAAGCGCACTAAATCCTGAATGATGTCGCGGTTGCCAAAATCCTGATAAAGTCCTTCTTTTAAAGGTCTATTATATTGCTTTATAAAAGTTTCCCATGTTTCTTTCGCTTCGTCTCCGCCTGATACTGCGTTATCCGCCATTTGTTTGATTTCCGATAGCAGTTTTTTTACAGATGCGTTTTTAATGTTGAGCAATATTTTATTCTGCTGTAAAATTTCCCTACTTACATTTAACGGAAGGTCTTCAGAGTCGATAACGCCGCGGACAAATCGAAGGTATGTCGGCATTAATTCCTTGTCGTCATCTGTGATAAAAATACGTTTTACATAAAGTTTAACACCCGGTTTATAATCGACATTGTATAAATCGAACGGCGCTTTTTTTGGAATGTAAAAAAGAGTAGAATATTCAAGTGTTCCTTCAGCTTTTGTATGAATGTAGTGTAACGGTGAATCGCTGTCATGACCTAGTTGTTTGTAAAACTCATTGTAATCTTCTTCTTTAAGTTCAGATTTAGCCCTTCGCCAAAGAGCAGTGCCAGAGTTAATCCTGTCAGTTTTTGTTACGCTGCCTTTTTCTTTGCCCTTGTCGTCCCATTCTTTTTCATCATAGGTTAGGTAAATTGGAAATGCTACATGGTTGGAGTAACGCTTTATAATATCTTCGATAGACCAGCGGTTTGTATATTCGGTTCCTTCTTCTGTAAGGTACATGATAACCGTTGTGCCCTGGCTGTCGCGTGCCGAACTTTCAATTTCAAAACCTTCTTTGCCGTCACTAGACCATTTCCATGCGGCATCTTCATTGGCTTTACGGCTTATCACATCAATTTTTTCGGCAACCATAAACGCCGAATAAAAACCCACGCCAAACTGACCGATAAGGTTAGAATCTTTTTTTGCATCTTCTGCGAGTTTTTCCAAAAATGCCTTTGTCCCTGAACGGGCGATGGTTCCAAGCGAATCGATTAAGTCCGCCTCGTTCATGCCGATTCCGTTATCGGAAATCGTAAGTGTTTTTGCTTCTTTGTCGAAGGAAATATCGATTTTTGGATCGAAATTGATGGATTTATAAGAATCATCGGCTACAGTCAAGTATTTTAGCTTGTCCAAAGCGTCGGATGCGTTGGAAACAAGCTCTCGAAGGAATATTTCCCTGTTTGAATACAGAGAATGGATAATAAGGTGCAAAAGCCGGCTTACTTCGGTCTGGAATTGATGTTGCGCCATGTAGGGCTCCTTAAAATGTAATGTTTGTATTTTATGGTATAAAATTGTAAGGAAAAAGTCAAATGTGCCGGTAGGTATGGCAATAGTTATCAATTTTTAAACAAATATTTTAATTTTTTTCTCTTTTCAGTCATGCAAAACAGCACTTCTGACCCATATATATATGATTTTTCGGGAGAAAAACCAATATTTTACATGGAGGCTTTTTTATGGAAGAAAATAAAGAAACACCAATTCAGAACCTGATTTACGAAATTCGGGGACATAAGGTCATGCTTGATCATGATTTGGCGCAATTGTATGGTGTCCTTACCCAACGCTTAAATGAAGCTGTAAAAAGAAACAAAAAACGGTTTCCTGAAGATTTTATGTTTCAACTTACTGATAATGAATGGAAAAGTTTGATATCGCAATTTGCGATATCAAAGAAATCCCGAGGTGGCAGGCGTTTTGCTCCTTTTGCTTTTACAGAGCATGGCATTTCTATGTTATCTACTGTTTTAAATTCAGATCGTGCTATCGAAATAAACATCAGTATTATGCGGGCTTTTGTGAAATTAAGGCATTTTGTTCATTCAGAAATAGGAACAAATGAACAAATTACCGAGCTGCGCAGACTTCTAATGCTTCATATTGATAATAATGACTATAAATTTTCTGAATATGACAAGGCGATAAAACAGATTTTATTCGCTCTAAATAACCTAATTGAAAAACCTAAAGAGAGCAAAAGAATAGGTTTTTAATGTTATTATTAATACATAATGAACAAAAAAGTCTATAAATACAAAGCTGTAATACAATCCGCCGATTCTGATGCCGAAGCGGGCAAAGGCGGCGCTTATGTAATTTTCCCCTACGATATTAAAAATGAGTTTGGTAAAGGCAGGGTAAAAGTTAGAGCCACTTTTGACGGCGAGCAGTACGATGGCAGTATCGTTAACATGGGTGTAAAAAATACCGACGGCTCTGTGTGTTACATCATTGGTGTTTTAAAAGATATCCGCGCGAAAATCGGCAAACAGCCCGGCGAAACAGTGAATGTTACGATTAAAGAGCGTGACTAACATTGAATGTCTTATAATGTTAACTAGACATCTCGCTTAACTTCACTTAAGAATAATATTATATTTATCCAATTTTAAATTGTTATTAAGTTCAATTATGATACTCCATGTCGCCATGTCAGATGTGCCAATTTCAGGAATTAATCGTTCGATAATTATATCGCCGTTTTTATCAACTCTTTCCACTTTATGTCTGTTTGAACCGCTGTTTTCTTCAAGTAATACAATTAAAAGGAAATTGTCTCTAAAATAACTATCAGAATACTTTGAAATTGCATTTTCGTATTCGGTTAACCAATGAGAGCCCCTGTTAAAATTTCTTGTATATTGATTGAGCTCATTCATTGATGATATTACCGTATAAGCCGGGTTTCTTGGACCCTGTCCCGATCCAACCCTTATGTATTGAACATCGTAGATCATATTTACACAAGTTGTAAACATTATAAAAGCCGAAAAAATAATAATGGTTAAAAATGCATTTTTCATATATACTGCTATTATATACACAATGAACAAAAAAGTCTATAAATACAAAGCCGTAATTCAATCTGCCGATACCGATGCCAAAACTAGTAAAGGCGGCGCTTATAAAGTAAATATTAATTAAAGCTAGCGTTTTGCAACCATGCCTTTAACTGATTTTTAACTCTATTTTATATTTGAAAAAGGATGTAAAATAAATTATGTATTGTATAAAAAAAATAACAAATGATTTAACATGGGTTGGCGCGAACGACCGACGTTTGGCAATGTTCGAAGGTGTTTACTCTGTACCAGGCGGAGTATCGTATAATTCTTATCTTTTAAAAGATGAAAAAACAGTTTTATTTGATACAGTAGACAAAGCAGTCCAGCGCCGGTTTTTGGAAAATGTCGCATTTGCGCTTGATGGCAGACAGCTTGATTATTTGGTGATACAGCACATGGAGCCAGATCATTCCGCCGCGCTTGAAGATATACTTATCCGTTATCCGAAAGTAAAATTGGTATGCAACGCTAAAACGCTTGCCTTTATAAATCAGTTTACAGGACTTAATATTGATGCTCATATTGTAAAAGAAAACGATACATTGAATACCGGCAGGCACACTTTTCATTTTGTTATGGCTCCGATGGTTCACTGGCCGGAGGTTATGGTTACTTACGATTCGGTAGATAAAATTCTTTTTTCGGCAGATGCATTCGGTACTTTTGGAGCATTGAACGGCGCGCTTTTTGCCGATGAAGTTGATTTTAACAAAGATTACATGGACGAAGCACGGCGTTATTATTCGAACATCGTTGGCAAATACGGTAATCAAGTTCAAACATTGTTAAACAAAGCCGGCGCTTTGGATATCAAAATGATTTGTCCGCTTCATGGTTTTGTGTGGCGGGAAAATCTGACAAGTATAATTTCGAAATATGTTCTTTGGAGTACATACCAGCCTGAAGAAAACGGAGTTATGATTGCTTATGCTTCAGTGTACGGCAATACAGAAAATGCGGCTGAAATACTAACCTGCCGGCTTCGTGAAAAAGGCATAAGAACAGTCATGTTCGATGTTTCAGTGACTCCCGTGTCCGAAATTATTGCGGCGGCGTTCAGGTGGAGCCATCTTGTGTTTGCGTCCAGTACATATAATGCCGGAATCTTTGTTTCGATGGAAGCGGTACTGAATGACCTAGTTGCACATAACATTCAAAACCGGACAGTTGCTGTTATTGAAAACGGCTCATGGGCTGCCACTAGCGGCGGCTTGATCCGTGAAAAACTCGGTAAATGTAAAAATATAAATATTATAGAACAAACTGTCAGTATTAAATCCAGTGTAAGTAAGCCGCAATTATCGGAACTGGAAGTTATGGCTTTTGCTATAGAAAGCACTTTCCCTCGTTCCGAAAAAAATAGTGGAGAAGGCAAAGAAAGTAAAGACTACAAAGCTGCTTCTATTGATTCTAATGCCATGTTCAAGTTATCCTATGGCTTATTTGTTTTAACAGCAAAAGACGGTTCAAAAGACAATGGTTGTATCATAAATACTGCAACACAGATAACCGCATCACCGTTAAGAATATCTATCACAGTAAACAAAACCAATTATACACATGAAATGATTATCAAAACCGGAGAGTTTAATCTTTCTGTTTTGTCGCAAAGCGCATCATTTAATATTTTTGAGCAATTTGGTTTTCACTCAGGGCGTGATACAGATAAATTTGCCAATTACAGTAACGAAAAACGCACGGCAAATGGTATACGTTATGTGTCAGAGCATACCAACAGCATTATTTCTGCAAAGGTTTGTGATTCTTATGATTACGGCTCACATACAGTATTTATGGCTGATATTACACAATCATTTGTATTGTCGGGCGAACCAAGTGTAACGTATCAATATTATTTTGATAATATTAAACCCAAACCGCAGCCGCCGCAGGATGGTAAAAAAGGATTTGTTTGTAAGATTTGCGGATATGTTTTTGAAGGCAGCAGCTTGCCGGAAGATTTTATCTGTCCGTTATGCAAACATGGCTCTGCAGATTTTGAAAAACTTTAATATTATTGATCATTGCCAGCCATTAACCATTTTCTGTTTTTAGGTTTTTTCTGAATATTTTATATTCAAAAGCGATTGCAGCGCATCAATAAATGCGGGTGTTTCATTAACGATTATATTAAAATCATGATTATCACCCGCTTGTTCCAATTTTAACGCTTCATCTGACAATTTATTTTCACCAATGTTTGCCAAAGCGCTTTTTATTCCATGGACAGTAATTGTATACATTTCCAATTCTTCATCATTTAGATTATGAAGTTTAGGTACTAATTCGCTCAGTACATTTAAAGTATTATTAACATCCAGTGCAAAATATTTTTCTACTTCGGTTATCTTGTCTCTGGCAGAATTTAGCTGCGGTTTTTCATTAGTGTCAGATTTCTGTTTCGCGGAAAATACATTTTTATCCCGAATAAAGTGTAACAATATGAGATCTAGTTCACGTGAATCTATTGGTTTGGATAAGAAATCATTAAAACCGTTTGAGAGAAATACTTCTTCCTGACCATGTATGGCATTAGCTGTAAGAGCGACAATAGGATGAATATAACCCATGTCACGCATTATTTTAACCGCATCAATGCCGTTCATTTTTGGCATCATATGATCCATAAAAATAATATCGTATAAATTACCATTCTTTATTTTTTCAATGGCTTCAAGCCCATTTTCGGCAGTTTCAATCTGCAATCCGTAAGGCAGCATTAATCCTTTGGCGACAAACAAATTAGATTTTACATCGTCTACAATAAGCACTTTATTATCAGGCATATATTCATGTATTATCTGTTCATTTTTTAGGAGTGACGTACCGCGATAACTAAAATTCTGAAGGCTTTCTATAATCTCTTTTGAGCATATAACCGAGCCGCATTTTTTTTGCGGAATTCGTACAGTAAATATTGATCCTATCCCTACATTACTTTCAGCGGTTATTTCGCCGTTCATCAATCCAATCAGGCGTTTTGTGATGTTCATGCCAAGACCTGTTCCGGTTATGCCATGATTTGTATCCATATTAAAACGTTCATATTCATTAAAAAGCCTGCTTAGTTGATCGTCATTCATGCCTTGTCCGGTATCGCTGACTTTAAATACAAATATTATAGTTTCGCCGTCTCCCTGTTCAAACGAGACAGAAAGTTTTATCTTACCTTTTTCTGTATATTTATAAGCATTAGAAAGCAAATTATTAAGTATTTGCCTGATTCGCAGTTCATCACCGATTGTTTCTGCGGGCATATTCTCATCCAATTGCAGGAAGAAATCAATAGGTTTATTATCATAGCGTATACGGTTTAATTGAACACTATCGTTGATAAAAATCGGTACATCATATTTTTTTGGAATAATTTCCAGTTTATCGGCTTCTATCTTTGAAAAATCAAGGATGTCGTTAATAATGTTTGTTAATAAGCTGCCTGATTCATATATTTTTCTAAATCCTTCTTCTGCGCGGGAAACTTCGTTGCAAGATGCTCCGCCGATCATAATTTCGGTTGAAATATTTTTATTTTGAAGAAAAATTTCTGAAATACCAAGTATTGCGTTTATAGGGGTGCGTATTTCATGGCTCATCTGGGCAAGAAAGAAACTTTTTGCACGATTGCTTTGTTCAGCGAGGTCTTTTGCTTCGGCTAATTCTGTTAATGTTGTTTCAAGTTTTTTTTCACGATTTTTAATGGTATTTGTCATCTGCATTTTTTCTTCAATATCCATTAAAGTTCCGACAACTCTTAGCGGAGTACCATTACTGTCTCTTAGAGTTGTTCCTAATGCGTGAAAATAACGATATTGACCGTTGCTCATCATAAGACGGTATTCTATATCGTATGGCGTATTCCCCGTATAATCACTAATATGCGCTTCGAAAGCGGTAAGAACGCATTCCTTATCTTCGGGATGGAGCCTGTCGCTCCAGCTATGCAGAACATTTGGAAAATCACTTTCATCATTAAAACCAAGTGCATTGCGGAATTCTTTTGACCATGTAAAGTAATTATTAGGATTGACAGGATCACTATCTATAACAACCATATCCCAAAGATTTATACCGGCAGCATCATTTGTAAGTTTATATTTCAGCAGCATGTCTTTATAATCAGTAATGTCACGCATAATTCCCAAAAGACCAATTGTTTTACCGTTACTAATCAAAGGAGTTTTAATTACATCAAAAAATACCTGGCGGCCATTGCGGTTATATGCAAAATCTTCAAATTTTATTAAAGTGTCACTAGCAAGAACCTTTTTGTCCGATTCATTAGTCAATTTAAGAAAATTGTCATTGTAGGTATAAACATCTTTAGCAGCTTTTCCAAGTATTTTATCATCATCGAGTTCTAAAAACTTTTTAAAACTGTTATTGACTTTTGTAAATTTTCCGGATGCGTCTTTGCATAATAACAAATCAGGATTAGAATTGAAAATTGCGTTAAGTGTAACCGCTTCATTTTTAAATAATTCCTGCGTTCTTTTATTTTTAATAAATAATATGACAAGCACAATTATTAATGACAGCAGGATAACAAAGGAAATGCTCATTAGTGTTAAAATCTGATTCGAATAATACACGCGCTGATCAGCCATTATTCTTTCGTAATTGAAGGAACGATTCACCCAGTCTTTTTCGATTCTATCTGTATTTATCTTTATTAACGCTTTATTTATAATTGGCATTAAAATATCTTCGTTGATATTAAAACCAAAGAATGATTCTACGACAGGTGAATTAAAAGATATATTAACCTTGTACCCTGGTTTTTCAAGATAATGGAATAAAGTGAGAAATTGAATTTCAGTTAACATCAAAAGGTCAACTTTGCCATGTTCAAGGGCATCAAAACAACTGTCATTATTATCAAAGAATAATATTTTGTCATGATGAGGAAACATGTTAAGGAAAACATCCTGTAGAGCGCTGTTCTTTACTAAGCCAACATTAGCCCTTATAACCTGGTAGGGTTCCAAAAAAGGATAATCAATTTTTGAAACAAGCACATACTTTGTTGTTGCTAATGGTTTTTCAGGCCACAAGAATGAGCCAATCCGGCTTTCGGTCTGCAGAAGTTCGGAAACCATTGCTGCTTCGCCGGAAATAAGTTTTTGAAGTGTTGTATTCCATGAATCGTCTGACCCTGATATGTTTTCAAATTCAATGCCGGCTAGCATGGTAATTTCTCTCAAAACATCAGGCGCAATCCCCTGAAAATATTTATCATTTCTATTATAAAAAGAGACAGGATAGTTATGGGTTTCAAGAGATATGGGTATCTTCTTATTGGTCTTTAATAAATTATTAAGATATTCTTTTTCGGTATCGGTTAATGATTTATAAAAATCAAATTTTGCGTATTCAAGATCGCCTTTTATATAAAGATCATAAATTTTATCAATTCCGCCTGCAGTAATATATTTATTTACAGCTGAAATTACCGGCGCTAATTCTGGATTTGCCGTGGTCATGGAAACAGGGGTGTATATTAATGGGAAAATATTATTATAAGGGATCAAATTGCCGCTTAAAATAAACGTTGCTGCAGCTTCATCGATAAACATTTCTATCTCGCCGGAAGCTATTTTATTAAATATTTCCTGTTCATCGTATACATCGACAATTTCAAAATTTAATCCGGAATAAACAGCCAAAATTGATTCAGCCGTAATTGTGTCTGCATAAAATCCTATTCTGCGGTTATTGAGATCACTGAGCTCAGTTATTACTACATGGTCAGGCGTAAAAACACTTAAACTTCGTTCTGCTATAGGATATGTCATAAAATATTCCAATTCGCGTTCGGGAGTCGAGGTTAGTTCCCCGGTAAAATCAATAGTTTTAATATCAAGTTTTTCCTTCATCGTATCCCATGAGAGTATCTCCTGAACAAAAGGAATACCAAATAATTCTGACAAAAGACTGCAGAAAAATGTTGTAAACCCGGCATTTGTTCCGTCAGGCAGCGTGAACGCTTCTGTAGAAGGCATGCTCCCGTAAATCAGATGAGACCTTGATTTTTTCAATGCTTCAATAGCTTCGATTTCTTCATCTGTTATACCGGGTATGTTACGGAAAGAAATTATGTCAAAGCGATTTTCCTGTATCTGTAACTGCTGCTGTGAACAAGTAAAAAAGCCAGAAACAGCACATATAAGAAACAATCCTGCTTTTATATTTTTTATAACTGCTGTCATTCTGTCACCACATTTATAAACTCTTTTTCACATAATAAAAATATTTTAACCAATTCAGGATCAAAATGTTTTTCGCTGCCTTCTTTAATAATTTCTACAGCATCTTCGTGAAGGAATGCAATTTTATACGGACGTTCCGATACAAGTGCGTCATAGACATCGGCTATAGCCATAATACGCCCCTGCAAGGAAATTTCTGTACCTTTTAATCCCCGCGGATACCCTGAGCCGTCCCACTTTTCATGATGGCTGCCCGCAAATAATTTTGCGTTTTGTAAAAAGTAGCCGTCACCTGAGTCGGCTATAATACTGTCGATAATTTTTTCACCTTCGGTAGTATGTGTTTTTATTACTTCAAATTCATCCGCGGTCATTTTTCCGGTTTTATTTAAAATAATATCCGAGATTACTATTTTACCTATATCATGCAGGCGTGCAGACGAAGAAACCATTTCTATATTCCAGCCATGTATTTCGTCAATATAAACTTTGTTATCAAGCATGGAGTTTAATAATATTTTTAAATATTTTGTCGTGCGTTCTATATGTCTTCCTGTTAAATTATCACGTTGTTCTACCATATTGGCTAAAACTGATGTCATACTGTTTTGTAATCTCAAAAGTTTTTGAGTTCGAAGTTCTAATTGAGCAGTTCTGTCCCGGATTGTTTCCTCCATTTCCAAATGCAATTTTATACGATTAAGGAGAACAAGTTTGGAAAAAGGTTTGGATATGAAATCGACTACGCCCATTTTAAAACCGAGAGCTTCCGTATCTGCATCTTTTTTGCTAGTTAAAAAAATAACAGAGATTTCCGCATAACGCTTGTCAGCTTTCAGCTGCTTTAGTGTTTCAAACCCGTTTATTTTCGGCATTAATATGTCTAATAAAATTAAATCTGGTTTAATGTCATTAAGAAGATCGAACATTTCTAAAGCTGACAATAAGGTGTGAACATTATATTGCTCTGATAATGCGTTTTTTGCGGTTATTAGATTTAAATGAGTGTCATCTACAACGAATATAGTTTTCATCTTTCAATCACAATACTCTTTTCTATAGAAATTATAGCTTCATTATACTAATATTATTTTATTTTTCAATATATAATACGAAATATTATAATATTTTTATACGTATTTTAAATTAAAATACCAATACTAAATCAGAATAGTACCAAATCTGTACCAAAAGCTATGGTAAAACACGATAAATTTGTTGTAAAATATCACTAGTATCCAAAATAGAAGTTAAACTTTCTAATACATGTATCGATTAAGGAACAAATTTATGGAATATGGAGCTGCAAAAAAAGAAAATATGGAAATAATAAAAGCAGTCAAAGAAGATTTAATAAAAATACTGGAATTGCAGAAAATCGCGTTTTTAAGTGAAGCGGAAATACATAATGATTATAAATTACAACCCCTTACACAAACAATAGACGAACTGGAAAAAGAGTTTGAAAATTGTATAATGCTTAAATTGGTTGAAAATAATAAAATTGCGGGGTCAATAAGAGCATACGAAAAAGATAACCGTGTTTATATTGGTAAATTAATAGTGCATCCTGATTTTCAAAATAAAGGATACGGCTCAAAATTATTAAATGAAATTGAAACTTATTTTGAATGCAAAACATTTGAATTATTTACAAGTTCAATTAGTGAAAAGAATTTATATTTATATAAGAAGAATGGATACAAGGAAATAAAACGGGAAAAAGGACTTGGAGATATTGTGTTTGCGTTTTTAGAGAAGATAAATTAATATAAACGCTTTAGGTTAAATAAATTCATTAATACTACATTCATCGTGACAAAAGCAGGACAAATAAAAACCTCCGCAGCTTGCAACGAAGTTCCCCGCGCAACTTGCAACGAAGTTTCCCGCGCAAAGCAAACGGAGGTTTCCTAAAATGTAATCGGGTTTACGTTAGCTAATCTTTTATAATTTAATTGTACATTGTCCATAATGCCGTTGGTAATCTCAGCCCAACTGTATTGCGCCATATACTGACCACGGTAAGCGTTCAGACTTCTGGGATCGCCTTTCATAAATCCATAACTGTCGCATACGATTTTTTCGGGGACGACAGCAATGCTGTTGTAACGTCTGACAATAATATCGTCTAAGCCTGCGCTTCTTAGCGTTTTTGTCAAATCAGCTATCAACTTCCGCAAATATGACATCAAATTAGGCGTGTCTTGTTTATCCTCCCATAATAATGCACATAGTTCTCTCGTGCTGGCGGACGCTCCGTTCCGATCGATTAAATAGGCAAATAGCTCCTTTGTTTTGCTGCGGCTGAATTTGAGTGCGTTCCCATATGAAAAGACTTCAAAATTACCGAATGTCTGCGCATAAATTCTAACGTCTGATTTTCGATCAACAGGACGCCGGAGGTTTTTCATTTCTTTCGTTATATCCTCGCTTGTAAAAGGTTTCACCAAAAAACCAGAAGCGTGCACAGAAAAAGCCGGTAAACTGTATTTTTCGTGACTGGTAACAAAAATAATATTTGTTTCGCTGTTGATTTCCCGCAGCCGTCTGGCAAGATCAATCCCGTTCATGCCGGGCATTTCCACATCAAGGAAAGCTATGTTCGTTAAATTGTTTTCGGCGTATTCCAAAGCCATGTCCGCGCGGAAAAACAAGCTGAGTGTACAATCCGGGATAACCTCCTTGATTGTATCCCTGAATTCTTTAAGGATAAGTTTTTCATCATCAACCGCTATTATATTCATACTGAGTCAGCTCCTTTCGGAATTGTAATTACCGCCGTTGTACCTGTTCCTGATAAACTTTGTATATCCAGCGTTCCGCCGCACATCATGTTTAAGCGGCTCCTTACGTTTTCAATACCGACATGGCTTTCGTCGTCGTCTATCGGAGCAGCCGGATCGAAACCTATACCATCGTCTGTTACCGTGATTATAAAACTGTCGCCGGTTTCTTCTGTTTTAATCGTAACCGTACCGCCGTTTACTTTTTTTGTTATACCATGCCGTACCGCATTCTCAACGATTGGCTGGAGTGTCAGTGCGGGCAGCTTGAAATTATGAACAGTTATATCATGTACGATATTAATCCTGTCTGAGAACCGCATTTTTTCCAACGACAAATAAATGTCCGTGTGTTCAAGCTCTTTTTTGAAATCGATTAGGGTTTGATTCATCAAAGAATCCATATTACTCCGTAAGTATTTTGAAATTTTCACAAGCGCATCCCTTGCCGCTTCCGCATCCGTCTTGCAAAGACTTCGGATGCCCGCTAACGCATTATATAAAAAATGCGGCTGGATTTGCGAAAGCATAACAGCGATACGCTGCTGTGTGAGCTGCAATTCTTTTTCTTTTAATGTTTTGGAATACTGCGCCTGCATACCAATGAAAATAAAAATAATGGTCAGCGTTGATGATATATAGACCGATACAAAGCCGTAGTACAGCATTTGAATGATAATCGCGATAATCGGGAACACAATGTACGAGCCGAGTGCCAGCATTTCTACCCGGTTGAAATATTTACGCCGCCGTATAATTTCTATTGAGTTGAGTGCCATTCCGACTACCCCGATCACCTGCGACAGCCAATACATACTCTGCCTATGGTAGATGTTATTTTCATCTATAATGAAATACATATCGTTGAAAAGTGAAAATAAAGTCATGGCGATGCCAAAGCCGCAAACGCCGTATATTATATATACCGCTGTGCGTTTGATGGTATATTTTGACGCCAAATAAATATTGAGCCAATTTGAAAAACATGCGATGACCACATAGCTGAATAAAAACGTAAATAAATTACCAATAAAGTTTGTCACAAAAAAATGCGTTGCCGTCTTGCCGATAGAAAAGAACGCCAGCGTGTCACTCAGCATAAGCGCGGTATTGGAAAACAATATCCAAATAAACAACCGGTTCAAGCGGCCGCGCAGACCATCCCCGACTATAATGCCGATCATGATCACAAGGCATATAACGCTGCACGATATTTCGATAGCGATGTTGACTAAAAACAACGTACTCATGTTAATAATCTTTATACAATATTTTGTAAAATAATGCAATATAACAGAACGCAGTTCTAAAACAGCGATACTGAAATAACGATAATAGATTAAAAAGTTTCTTTTATTAATGAAATATAATCCTTGAACATCTTACCCATTTTATCCGGTGAGTAAGTACAACCTTTAGTTATCCACATTTTAACAACTTCAGCTTCGCCGCCTATTTCATGTGCCATAAAATAATCAATATTATCCAGTTTTAATAATTCCGGACTTACATATTTATAATAATATTTTTCATAGATAATTTTGAATTCAGATAAAAACAAATCCAGTAAACCTTGTTTATGCAGTATCAGCAAGGTTTCTTTCATAATAAACAATACTTCAAAGATTGATTTTGTATTTGAATAAATATCCTTGACATTATAATTTAACATTTTTTCTTCAAATTGTTTTGAAACTTTATTGATATAATATTTTATTACATCATTTTTTGTTTTGAAATGCCTGTAAAAAGTACGTCTGTCAATTTTTGCGTTTTCTGCAATTTCAGAAATTGATATAGAAGATATAGGCTTCACAGCAAGCATATCTAAAAAAGATTCTATAATAAATTCTTTTGACAATAAAGCACTTGAATTTACTTTTTCATCAGCCATATTTTATTTCCTTTGTCGCAAACAAGCTATTTTGTGACACTTTTTTCTGTCACAAATTTACCGCTTTGTAGCACTTTTGTATAAAGTATTGATTTAATTTTTATGTCTGATAATAATTACATAAGACAGAAAATTAGTAAAGACAAATTTTATTTTAGAGGGTTTAAGGAGAATTATATGGAAAATAAAGTACCTATCAGGTTTTTTGTATTTACATTTTTATGGTCATGGTTATTTTGGGGTATAGCTGTATTTCTTAGCCAGGGTAATACACAGGATGTTGTATTTCCTTCATTTGGAATAGAATTTGCATTAATGTTTTTGGGAGCTAATGGACCTATTATAGGTGCAATTATTTCTATACTCACTATTGAAGGTAAAGGAGCAATAAAAAAATTCTTTAAATCATTTTTATCAGTAAAATTTGGCTGGAAAGTTTGGTTATCAATTTTTCTTGTTTTAAGTCTTACTAGTATTATATCATGGATTATACCTGAATTTTTCGGAGAAGAAAGTGTATCAACATATTTGCCGAGTATATATATTTTCCCAATATACATTCTTATGATGATTTTTTTAGGCGGCGGTCAGGAAGAAATTGGCTGGCGCGGATATATAATGCCATATCTTGAAAAAAAATATGGTTTAATTATTGGCGGATTAATTCTTGGAATTATATGGGCAGTATGGCATCTTCCGTTATGGTTTGTGGTTGGATCAACTCAAAAATATATGAGTTTCCTTGGATTTATGATTATGTGTATTGGTTATTCATACTTTTTTTCGTGGGTTATTAAAGAATCAGGCAATCGTTTGTTTTCCGGTCTTGTTGCGCATGGTGTAGCAAACGCATTTGCTGCTCTTTTTCCATATATTTTAATGGTTGAAAATGTAAAACAATTACGTATGTGGATTTATTTTATTCTTACATTTACAATTGGTATTATAATTGTAATAACAAGAATATATAAAATCATAAAAAGAGGTACATAAAAATAAAGCGTGATAAAGTAATATTTACTCTTTATAATTGGATATGTTAGGTATTGAAAATGATTTAGGTTAATTTTATGTTTAAAATGAAATAATATAGAAATAAACATTTTTTGCATACATGACACACCTAAGACTATAACACCTGGATTAAACAGCCAACGCAATGCGCAGAGCGTTATTGACTTCTTCCATTTTGGCATTAGAGAGCGAGCTGACAAAGTTAGTCAGTAGATGTTTTGGGATACTAACCAGATAATCACAATAGATTGCACTATCATGTTTGAACCCTTCGTCAGCACCTACATCGACTTGAGTCGGAAGGTCTTCGTATTTAGTGTGTACCGGAGCGCAAATGACAGAGTTGAATTGGGTATCAATCAACAATTGCCGGGAAACAACCAGATAAACACGATAATCTTTTGGATCATATTTATC
>Ga0123356_10003034_pt1 | contig 17738 bp, 3 predicted proteins | sample TergutEmb28metaG_2_FD_92546 | JGI IMG/M metagenome (GOLD analysis project Ga0123356, IMG submission 92546) | Embiratermes neotenicus P3 segment gut microbial communities from Petit-Saut dam, French Guiana - Emb289 P3 | ecosystem: Host-associated > Arthropoda: Insects > Digestive system > Gut ...
ACGTCTATTCCATACGAACCGTCGGTTCCGTTGTAGAAGTATGCTTTGGTCTCGTAATTTGATTCTATCTTCCACTTGTAATGTTTATCCGGGACAACGGTACCGTCGTTCCAATGTGAGAACACATATCCTGAGTGTTCGTTCGCTTCGACCTCGAATTCGACCATTGTCTTATCAAGTACGAAGAATACGCCTCTTCCTCCGGTAACGAGTCCGTCCGGTGATGTGTAATGCCACCATGATACCGTACATTCATCGATGTTCGCTGATACCGTTACTGCGTGTGTATCATCCCATAATGCGAACACTGCTTCTATGGCCGTGTTCTCTTTCACTTCGAAACTGAATCCGTTCAATGCCGGTCTGTCGGTCTTTGTTGCGCTTATTATCCAATATAAGAACGCATATGCTTCCGGATTGATGTCCGGACTTGCGGTCAGCGTTATGTCCGTGTTTTTCGGAACGGGTATCACTTTCTTTGTTTCCGGTGTGACGATGAATTCTGTTTTCATTGCGTCATCCAATGTTACGGTGATATTACCGCCGAAGTTGTGGTCACCGTCCATGATCACGGTGACCGCGTACGCTTCGCTCTCATCTATCTTGAACGTTACGGTTATCAGGCCGCCGTCCCTATCCACATCGAAGAATTTGTATGTCCATTCTTTGTCGCCCGTTTTCCTGAATGCGGGCTCGGAAAGGTCTGACAGGTCGTATTCGTCTTCGCCGATCATTACCGTTACCGTGTCCAGTGTATAATACTGATCCGCGGTTATCGTGAATACTGCATCCTCTTCGAATTTTACTGCAATATACCCGTCACACAATTCGTCCTCGTATGATATCGTTCCTCCTTCTCCGTACACTTTAGCAAAGATGTACGGGTCGGGTTCGTACAGCACCTTGATGATAAGATCATCTATCACATTTTCCAATTGATATGTGTACTCATCCTTTTCCAACAGTATAGGGGGTATGCTGCTGTCGGAACCGACGTAGAATATTGTTATGCTTACTATGTGGAAATTGGTTATCTTTCTGAATACCAACTCATCGCCGCCGGTGTTCACTAACACAGGAGGATAAAAGTCGTCGACCGGCGGTACAAAATTACCTTCATCATCAACATCGTGAAGATATGCCTTTACCGTTACGTCGTATGTCTTACTGTTGACCACGAAGTACGCCCATAATTCCATACTGTCCTCTACCTGGACCGTACCCGGATATATCCTGTCTGTTATCCATTCCTCCGGCGGACTGTTCTCAGCCCATTCCCAGTATCTGAATGCATTACCGTCATCCGGTAATGCTTCGAATCCGGCGCTTCCGCCCGGAACTATCACATAGGTCTCATGACCTCTGATCATTCTTACAATGTTGTAATCCTCATCGATGAATGATGCTTTGACCGATCCGTTACCGTCGACGAATATGTCTATCTTCCAGGAACCGTCTGAGCCGTCGCCCGCGTAGAAGTATCCGGTTATCTTGTAACCGTTCACTATGGTTGCACCGGTGTATATCCTATCCACCGGTGCAGGCGATTTGCCGTCATACCAATGTGAGAATTCTCCCGGATGATCCATATCACTGCCGTCGATGGCTGTGAATGTTACGTCCTTGTTATATACAAGTACAGATACCACTGTGGATATCAGGGGATAGCCTTGGATCATTTCTAATGTCACGACATTTCCGTCAACATCTTTGTCTTTGAATGATACCTCAACGTAACCGTCGCCTTTTACTTCAACGTCTATCCAATACGAATTATCTGTACCGTCACCTTTGTAGAAGTATGCGGTTATCGAATAACCGTGACCTATTGTTGTCGGTTCATATTCATCAAGCAACGATACGAATGGTATGCTGTCCGCCCAGTGCGAGAACGTGTATCCGGATCCTGCGGTCGCTTCGAATTTGATATCTGTACCGCGTACGATAACGGAGCCTGAAACGTTCGTTAATTTTACGTTGTTGTCGCCGTCGTTGAATGTTACGTCAACGGTACCGGTGCCGACCTTTGATACGTTTATCGTATACGAATCATCATCGCCTGTCGGCCCCTCGCCGTGATAGAAGTATGCTGTTATCTCATATTCGTGATCTATCGTTGCAATATACGGACTCGTTATCGATACGTCTCCGTCGAACCAATGCGAGAACGTGTATCCGTCTGTTCCCGTAGCGGTGAATGTTACGCTCGTGCTGTACACTCTTACTGTATCGTCGGATGTTAATGATGCCGTGTCCGGGTTTCCGTTCTTATCAGTGAACGATAACCCTACCGTACCTGTGCCTATTATCTTTATGTCAATATCATAGGCCATGACCATCGTGAAGTTCTGTGTTGCGTCACCCAGCAACATACCTGATACCGTTACGGGAACGGTCTCGAATACTTCGTATCCTGTGAACGTTACGCTCTTGATCTCTACTTTGGATGCCGCCGATACCAAGAATGAGTAGTCACCGCTCTCATCGGTCAGATCTGCCGATTCTTCCTCTTCGTCGTCTATCTTATATTTTACAAGAACTCCTGCCAACGGGAGACCTGTGGCCTTATCTGTTACCTTACCGGAAACGGTGTAATCGGACAACTCTATTTCCCATGAGATGCTTGTGACATCCTGTTCCGGCGAAGTTGACCATTCGTAATTATCTTTATCCGTTAATTCGATGAGTGCTGTGTAATCGCCGACGGCTGTCTCTTTGTTGCCGCTGATACTCATCAGAGAACCGATGAAATTGCTGTCCAATATCAGCGTTATCTCGTCGCTTGTGTATGCGTAACTGTCCGGATCGGCTGTCGGTCTTACCAACTTTGCTTTGTTCACGGTGAATTCATCGTTACCGTCGGTTGTGAATTCCAAATAGTTCGCCGTGGCGGCGAATGTTGCTTTTATTTTGTACGTTCCTGCGTTCAGTTCCGGACCGCCGGGCGGCCACGGTACCCATTCCGTACCGTTGTGATATTCTATCAATAATACGGCACCGTTGGTGGTTGTTGACGTTACAGGCACTGACGGTGTTCCTCCGTATTCCCAAGGTGCTGCGGAAACTGTTCCCGAACCGGTTGCTTGTTCTATGCTCCACGGCACTTCCTTGTCCGTTATCGTACCGTCATCCCATTCGTAGTTGTCCGGATCGGTAAGGGATGCCGTTGCGGTGTAATTGCCTGCATTCGTTCTTCTGTTCCCTGACAGATCATACAGACCGCTCGGTATGTCTGCGTCCTGAGGTGATCCGTCGTAAGTCAGCGGATCCGTCTCCTCCGGTATGGATATCTTCATTTTGAACACTGTGAAAGTGTTGTATACAACACCTCCGTAGTAGTCGTCGTCCTCCTCGAACACAGCACAAATGTCATATGTGCCAGCAGGAAGACCTGTTGGGTGATCTGTGTTCATATCATCCCATTTGGACCATGTCGACGGATCGAATGATCCTGTACCTGACGGTGCGTACCATATCTCATATGATGTCGGGCCGTCTGCGTCCGGTGTCTTCGCCGGATCGCTGTATGTCCATCCTTCGACCTCAACGGACAGCGGACACATTACGAAATCTATATTCGGCTCATTGTCCTCATATTCCGTTGTAGGCAACGATTCGGAAAGTGCCTTGTTAAGGGAATATCCATCCTTTGTAACGCTTAATATCTTTATCTTGTCGTTTTCACTTTTGTCTGCGACTATTACGTATTTTCCGTTGCTTGCCGTCGTCATTACTCCGCGTATCTCGTTCGACTTTCCTTCATTTATAACGTAAGATACCGTAACGCCCTCCAGCAATTTGCCGGTGCCTTCTTCTTTTACCGTACCGGTAACGGAGAATGCCGTTTCCAGCAGTCTCATTTCAAGGTCGAATACAATACTCTTCTCATCCGGTTTCAGGCCGGGCGGAGGGATCAGAACCCCTTCTTCACCGAAGAATTCTTCTGACTCAAGATCCGTTACCTTCTCATAACCGCGTTTCTTGAGGTCGGTTATCTTGAATATCGCACCTGCGGGTATGCCGCTTATGTCATACGTTCCGTCCGCTACCGTTAATACCGAATCTGTAACAGGTGCATCGCTTCCTAATGTGTAAGTGTAGAATACTTCGACGCCTTCTATTGGTTTGTCATCATCGTCGTATACCGTTCCGATAACGTCGAACAGATGGTCGGGGAAGAATTCGAATGAGAAGTTGATGTCATTATAATGATCTTCCTCGAACTCACGAACGGCATCCCACGCGGCTATTGACAACGGGTCTACGCCACCGAAATCCATTGTCGGCAGTTCCAAATAGTACGGCGGTCCCAAAAGATAGGAATTATAGTAACCGTCCAGAGCGTGCATTTCGTAACCGTATTTTGATACGCTCGTTATCCTGACGAATATGTCCCACACATCACGCGTATTAAGATACGTCGGCGCAACTATCTCATATGTTCCGTCCGGTTCCGTCACTACGGAATGTGGTGATGTTGTACGCCTTTCCTCACCTGTGAAACTCGTATCGAGATGTTCTACCTCATATTCTATCATAACGCCCGGAAGTCCGTTACCGTCCGGGCCTATGACAATACCGGATATGACTGTTGCGGGCCTATCATATTCCATTTCGAAATCGATGTCATCAATATGCCACAGCGTTACTTCAATGCTGTACGGCAATGTATCATCATTCAGATTTGTGCCATCCCTTAGTATATCCCATAACCGGTAACCGTGTCTGTCCACCTTTGTTATTGAGAATGTCGAACCCGCCGGCACATCGAAGGAATAGTTCCCGGAAAGATCCGTTACCGCCATGCCGCTGACGGGTGTATCACTTCCGATGGGTGTGTACTTGTAATAGATGTCCACGCTCGGGATCGGTCTGATCGGCATATGTGATTCATTGTCCACACGCATCACGTTGCCTGATATCGTGAACCATTCCGACGAATCTGACGGTGCAAAGCACATTGTGAAATTAACGTTCGTGTTGCCGGTATTGGGGCCGTCTTCATCATACACATGAACTGATGGTATGGGTGTACCTCCGTTCAGGACGTAACCCCATTTTTTGACGTCGGTTATCGTTACTGTTGCGCCGGAATATCTGTATATGACGTAATTACCGAATTCATCAGTATCCACGGAGCCTTCCGTCGTTTCGCCCTTGTAATCTACTGTGAATATTATACTTGCTCCCGGAATATTACTGTTGTGAACTGATGATCCGGGGTAGTCAAGTTTCACATTACCGCGTATGTCGAAACTTTCCGAAACGAACCATTTGATGTATATCGGATCCTGATCTATGGGATCTGCCCACGTACTGTCGCCCGGGTATCTTAATGTGATTTCGGCTATGTTCGGATCTCCTTCAGGATCGACCGTGACCCCGGTCGCGAAATTGGATCCGGGAGTAACACTCATCACATTACCATTCCAGCCGTCTGGGTAGAACGTAACTCCTCCAGGTTCCCACCAAAGTTCATAGATGCGATCTACCGGCCGCTTGACCGCGGCCGGTTCAATTATAAGCGTAAGTTCTGGTTGTGTGCCTTCTCTGAACTGCTCTGCGTCATATGATATCGTTACGTCGTACGTACCGACATGCATCGGTGCTGTTGTTGACGGTCCGTAGGGGCCGTCAACACCTTCGCCTTTGTATGTGAATGTCATATGATTTGCTGCTGCGGGCGGGCTGAATGTCCATTCTTCCAGGTCCGATAATAATATTCCCTGGGAAAGACCGTTGAACGTCTTTGTTATTGTTTTGTCTGCACCGCTTATTTCCACGTCCTGTATTGGCGTGTGTCTTTTGACGGTGATCCATCCTCCGCCGCCCGTGTTCCATTGGTCGCCTAGAGGCGCTTCTGGAAGAATAAAATTCTCGCCGGCGACATAACTTGAACCGCCGCCTCCGCCGCCTCCGCTGGATGGGCCGTTCGTCCCTCCGCCGCCGCCTCCGCCGCCTCTGTAGCCTCCGCCGCCGCCTGCGCCGTTGGTTGATGCTGCGCCTCCTTCGCCCCCTGTACCGTTGTTCGCGTTCCTGGCGGTAGAAGCGACACCGTCTCCGTCCTTGCCGCCCGCGCCTGCTGTGATTGAACCACCCTTCCCTCCTTCGGGCGCCTTATTACCCAGTCCCGCTCCGCCATCCTGACCGTTAGATATCCATGCACCGCCGGATTCATTGAATCCTGAGAAACCACCGGCATTACCGCCCTTGCCGCCGAGAGGAGTACTGCCGCCCGTGGCAGTGTTACCGCCTCCGCCGCCTCCGCCTGCGACCATTTTGGGGGTAGTGCCATCCATGAGAGTTGATGCGCTGCCGCCGTTCGCACCATCCGTTCCGCCGAGTTTACCGCCGCCGTATGCACTGCCTATTGCATACCTGTCTGCGGTTGTGTACGTGTACGTGACGGGATTTGTTGCCAGTGTCATATCAAGATATGCCCATATGACTGCACCGTTGCCGCCTTCGGCAGGCACCTTGTTGGCGGGGTCATATCCTGCGTCACCGTGCGCACCGGCGATCTCGATCAAATAAACATAACCAGGCAAAAATGTGATGCTTCCCGTACCTGTGACCTTGTTGTATGTCACGACGGGATCGAGAAGATCGTTCGGATCTCCGCTCCACGCGCCGACAGGTCTGTTCTCATTTTCGTATTCATGATCATCGGGTATCAGCATCCCTGCCAATGCGACCGATAAAAATAGTACGGATACGAGAAGAACGCCTTTCTTCACCATTGAATTTTTCTTTACGTTACTGCTGTTGTCTTTGCTCTTGCTCTTTAATTCAGCACCTATCGGTTTGCTTTTTCTCACAGGGAACCACTACCATGACGATTTCTCGCCGTTAATATACGCGTACGCGCCGTTAAGGTTCCGCATGTCCTTTTCCCTATTTAAAGCAAAATATCGGCAAAGTATACGAGTTTCTTCAACAATATTAGGTATATATTCTATATCTCTTTTTATACTTCCTCATTTAACTGCGGTCTGTTTAAAAAGGCAGCTAAAAAATTTGTGTGGATTATTATGTTTTGAATGATTTTTACGAAAAATTATGATGTATGATTTTTAACGCTCGTTCATGTTTGAACGGCTGACGGGATACGATGACGTTCGGAACATTATTTCAGCGTTTGGTCGCCACGATAAGTATCTCTTTTGCACTCCGATCGGTCCCTGAAAGCGGCCTGTTCCAATTGCCGGCCTGCACATATCTCATGTCCTTTATATCAAAACCGATATTTTCAAGCATATCCTTTATCTCGGACATCCTGTACCTTTTGTCGCGGATGACATATTCGGCTGACAGCCGCCCGTCACCTTGAAATTGCTCTTTTCTGTACACGAGGCCGGATATTGTATCGATCGCGTAGTACTTCGGGTCGAACACGTCGCCGCTTTTCTGCATCGTATCACTCGGTCTGAGGTTGAATATTATTTCCGGATCCTCTTCAATATTTCCTATATTCTCTTTCAGCGCCATATGCTCTGTGAGATCCATGTTCATTACCGAGAGGATGAAACATCCTCCGTTCCTGAGATGACCGTGTGCGTTCTTTACGATCCTGAGGTTATCACTCTCATCGGGAAAGGAACCTATCACATCGTATAATGCCAGGACAAGGTCGCAATTTTCGTTGCCTTCAATATATCTGCAATCGGAATGGATGAATCTTACGTTCTTTTTGTCACTGTTCTTATTCGCTTCGTGTATGTTGAATTCCGAGAAATCTATGCCGTCGATCATCATGTCCTCATATTCGGCTGCCAGACCTGTTGTGTGCCTTCCCCTGCCGCAACCCATGTCAATTGCGTATGATGGTCTGAGGTTCAGGCCGTTTAAGACATTTTTGATATATTCTATCTCATTCTGTGTTCCCTTTGCCCACGGCTGATTATATGTGTCCATCCTTCCGTACGCCTCTCTGAGTTGACTTTCGGAAAATCTTAATAATTTTGCATATTCTTCTTTGAATTCCGCTTTTTGATTTTTAAAAGTGAATGCCAGCCACTCATAGCCGGGTTTCAGGGATCCCAGTTTCCATTTGTCACCGAATACTTTTTTTATATATTCTTCGACCCCTTCGTTGTCTATGTAGAAATCGGTCAATACAAGCGAGGACTCGTCGGTCACTTCATATTTTCTTACGAAATGTATCTGTGATCCTGCCTTTTCTATCTCACCAATGTGCCCTTTTATCTCGCTCGGCAATACTTTGCGGAATGTTGCGGCCTCCAGCGTTTTTACCGTTAAAGGATTGGCTGTTGCCAGCCCCCATGCGTGATCGTCGGAGAACCCCCATATTGAATGTAAAAGTCTCGTCCCTATCCCTTTGCGCCTGTATTTGGTATGGACGACAAGTTGCAACACCCATGTGATCGTCTTGTTGTTTACCTTGTCCCGCACATAGAAGGCGTGAGCCACGACCTCTTCCCCCACCTTGGCCAATGCTGCAAAATGTTTTTCGCCCATGTAGTGTGACCTGTAATATGACGAGGACAGTTTCACCTTCTTTCCCGATCGTCCTTTTTTGTCCTCTGAACTGTATATGCCGTAATGTTCTGAAAAAAGTGCGGCACAACTTTCTAATTCATGTTCTTCGAGTTCGTTCGCCTTTTTTGTTTCGTAAACTGCGTTTATGTCTTTGACTGAATCTTTTTTGACCGGTCGATCCCTTGGGCCTTTGACCATACGTAACATCGTAATCGGTGCGTTCTATTTATCTGCTCTGTCTGCCTGCATAGGTTCTTTCCGTATTTCTTTTATTCATCAAAGTTGACGGACCTTTTTCTGCGGATGTCCGTGAGAACGAACGCGTCGTATGTCATATTTTAAATCGTGATAGACGTTAATGATTGACTGACGATGACATCGGACGACAACATATTTAACGGAAGGCCTATCAGAGCCGAATATGATAATAAGAACGAAGAATGGTTATTTTCCGCTGTTGATATTGTTGCCGTTCTGGCGGAACCTGCGAACCCACGAAAATATTGGAACGACACCAAGAGACGATTGAAAGAGGATCAGTTGTCCGCAAAAATCGGACAACTGAAATTATCTTCTGCCGACGGCAAATCATACAAGACGGATGTGTTGAACGCAAAAGACATCACTCTCATTGCGAGGCGTATCAGATCCGCACATACGGAAGCATTCATCGAATGGCTTAATGACTTTACCGGAACGAGCAGAAGATTTGTGTTAAAACATAAAGACGTCGATGTTGTTGAGTTGGAACTTGACGGTCACGGCGCAATATCTGTGTTGGGAAAGACCCTGAATGAAATGCATTTACCTGTGGGTACGATAGGCGATAACGGTGCAGACCGTTCCGCTTTATATGATTGGTGGAAGGACCGATCGATACCGGCAAGCCGTGAGGGATTGAGGGACATCCTTGACTCATTAGGTATGATCGCACCTCAGCAATTGCTTGACAAGAGTTTCGGATTAAGTCTTTCGGATCAGTATTGGATATGCCCTCGGGGTAAAACATTAAAGTGGAAGAATGTGAACTTCTTTCACAACGATTTTTCCGAGGATGTCGGAGACCTGCTTTTCAAAATGATGAAATTTACAGGCAGGAAGGCAATAAGTTTGGTATCTCCTGATAACACATCGGACGGCATATTGAAGAAAAAGTGGAAAATAATAGACAACAAACGCTGTTTGATAAAGGGCGGCAGCAAACCGTTCAATCAGGAAGTTGCAAATGAGGTCCTTGCGTCACGTGTCTGCGAACGGTTAGGGATACCGCATATCAATTACGGAATAATGGAAATTGATGGAAAGAAGTACTGCGCTTGCGAAGACTTCGTAACAGGTGATACAGAACTCGTAACGGCTTGGCGTGTGATGAACCTGATAAAGAAGAAAAATCACATTTCTGATCACGAAAGTTTTATCGCGAAAGTTGAGGAATTCGGCATTCAGGATGTTCGTAAAAGAATAGATATGATGCTCGTTCTCGATTTTATCATTGTCAATACTGACCGTCACTACAATAATTTCGGTCTAATTCGGGATGCAAATACACTGGAATGGATCTCGGTCGCGCCGATATACGACTCCGGAACGTCGATGTGGTGCAAGGATATACCGAACGAAATGGATGCAAGGAACATAAAGATAGAAAGCAAACCGTTCAGAAGTACACATGATAAGCAGATAGAACTTGTATCGGATCTCTCATGGCTGGATATCAGCGCACTTGACGGTATCGAAGAAGAATATGCTGAGATGCTTTCAATGTCGGTCGCGGATCCGTCGGTGTTCGACACACGCAATAAGGCACTCTGTTCTGCGCTGAAAGAACGAATAAGGATGCTGAAGGCTATCGTGAATAAGAAACAGAACTGATCATGTTCCTGCATCCACTCTGACGTCAGGCTGCATATACCACTTTCCCCGTGCTCAGTATCTCGGACATGAATGATGCTTCATTGTCCTTATTCGCCTCATATTCTTCCGGTGTGACCGCTATTATATCCATCGGCAAATGTATGTCCAAAAGTTTCAGATAGATCTCCGTTGCTCTGCGATGGTATGAAAGTTCTGAATCCATCACAACAAAGATGTCGAGATCGCTGTCCTCTCTTGCTGTACGATCCGCGACGGAACCGAAAACGACGATCATATGCGGACTGAAATTGTCGACTATTATGTCTATGACCTTGTCGACGATATCATAATCGAACATTTCATCACCGTGACCTCATCGTTCTCGGATTTAATAAGATTCTCTTCGGAAGCATCTGTATTCGTTGTGTCAAATGAACGTGTTGGGGCGGCCGAGCCGCCCTGTGTTCATTTTTTGTTTCAGTCCTTTCCTATCTCCGTCATCTCTATGTCCAATTCCGTTATGCGTTTTGCAGTTCTCAGCGGTATCGGCAGTTTCGCGGATGTCATATCAATGTCCATCATTTCGTTCTTCTCTAAGAACATCCTCAGTACGTCGTAGTTCTCAAATGCTGCTGCTGTGATGACAACATCTGAACCTCTGCGCATTATTATCTCGTACTTACCGTCCTTGTTCGTTCTTGTCGGTTCACCGTCTATGAGTTTTCCGTCCTTCTTTATCTGGTACGTTATCATTGCACCTTCAACGGCGTTGCCGTTGTATGTTAATACTCCGACAATCTTCGAACGCCTCAGCCAGAAGAACAGGAAGAATATCGATCCTCCTGCTGCGCCTGCTGATAATACCGCCGCTATGATCCATAACGGGAATGATGACGGATCTTCGTGATGGATGAATGCCGCCGATACGTCGAAGTTGCCTGTAATATTGTGCCTGTACTCGTCGTCAAGGGACTTCAGCATTCCGAATGTCCACTCTATCGTGTCTCCTTCCGCAGCAGGTATCGCTCTTATCCAGAGCGCAGTTCCGTGCTGTATGTTCACCGGTACTGCGAATTTATTTCCCGGGATCTCGGTCATCGGGTGCCACGACTTTCCTTTGTCGAGACTGTATTCGAATGTTCCTTTGCCTGCGATCATCGTTACCGTTGCTTTGTACGTCGGTATCATTGCGGTGTCTGCATCCGCTGCGGAGGACGTTACGAACTTGAATGCCGGTGCAGAGGACTGAACAAATCCGTCCTTCTCCGCATTCATCCAGAATGCGGCATTTGCGGGTATGTTCGTTATCGAATATGTTCCGTCAGCGGATGTCATTGTGTATAACGTTCCTCCGATGGTGTACGTTATCTTAACATCTTCGATCGTTTCTCCCGTTACGCTGTTCTTTACCGTTCCGGATATTGTGTACGTTTCCTCATCCATGTACAGATCGACTGTATCATCGCTTGCGAGCACAGTTAATTCCGGCGGGAACGGAAGAACTTCCGTGTATCCCACCTTGTACAGTCCGGTCACCAGCAGTTTGCCGCCGGAACGGACCGTTATCTCATATACACCTGTCTCCGGATCCGATGTTACGGTCCCGGGAGCGCCTCCGTTTATCGTGTAGTATATCGTCACGCTTCCGAGTATCGGTTCGTTATCGCCGTCGTATATTGTTCCGGATATCACGAACTCAATTGCTTTCAGTACGATATCGGCGTTCATTTCGCTGCCCGATATCGGCATGAGATCGGGTGAATCGATAAGATCGTATCCTGTCATGACTGCGAATGCTGAAAAGTCAGCATTCGCGGGTATTCCGCCTATGATGTACCTTCCCTCTTCATCCGCTTCCGTTGAGTCTGAAACTCCGTTTATCACATAGAACACAGTAACACCTTTGAACGGTTCGTCGTTGGTGTCCTTCACTATGCCTGATACTGTATACGTGATCATTTCGACGACTATGTGTGCGTCTGTTATGTCATCGTTCACGAATGCGTAGGACGGTGATGATATCATCTCGTAGCCTGGTATCGTAACGGATGACGTGAAACTCACGCCTTTCGGTATGTCCGTTATCTCATAGTGCCCGTCATCGGTCGTTACCGAACCCTGCGGTATGCCGTTCACCGAGTAGTATACATCGATACCGTCCATCTCGTTCCCGTCAGCATCTTTTACAGTACCGGATATTGTATAACTGCCGATGACCTCGGTCATCGTCATGTTACGATCGTTCTCATCGCTGAGAACTATGATTGGCAACGGTAACGGAAGATCTTTCACATAATTCGGATACGATAAATCGAATACCTCGAACAATGCTCCGGATGGTACGTTCGGTACTTCGTATATACCTCCTGCACCGGTCGTTGTTGAATCGGATACTCCGTTTATTGTGTATGATATCGTTACTCCTTCCAATCCGGTGTCAGTACCGTTGATCGTTACCTTACCGCTTACTGTGTGAACGTTCTCGGTCATGGTCATATTAACATCCGGCGTGTTGGCGTTCACAATGAACGGCGATGGTATCGCATCTTTGGAATAGCCTGTCTTGTTTATGCCGGTGACCACGAATCCGCGTCCTGCTGTAACCTTCACTGAATATGTTCCGTCCTCTTCTGTCGTTACCGAACCGAGAACTCCGTTTATTGTGTATGATATCGTTACTCCTTCCAATCCCGTATCGTCATCGCTGTCCGTTACCTTACCGCTTACTGTGTAAACGTTAAGGGTCATGATCATGTCAACGTTCGGTGTGTTGGCGTTCACGGTGAATAACGGCAACGGAAGAACTTCTGTGTAATGCGCCTTCGCCAGAGATGTTATCTCCAGTTCCAGGCCTTCCGATACGTAGATCGTGTATGAGCCTGATGCATTGGTGACCGTCCATCCCGGTACATCGTCAATTGTGTAATTTATGACGACGCCGCTCATTGCGGCGTCATTCTCATCGAGGATGTGTCCGCTTACTGTGTAAACGTTAAGGGTCATGAACATGTCAACGTTCGGTGTGTTGGCGTTCACAAAGAACGGATCGGGGATCTCCGATACGGTGTAATGCGCCTTCACCAAGGATGTTATCTTTAATTCCGAACCTTCCTGCACGTTAATGGTGTATGAACCGTCCATATCGGAGACTGTCCATCCGGGAACGTCGTCAATTGTGTAATTTATGACGACGCCGCTCATTGCGGCGTCATTCTCATCGAGGACATGACCGCTTACTTCGTAAACGTCCGCTTCGCATAACTTCATGAAGATATGTGCATCATCTGTATTGTCATCAACATCGAACGGTGTAACAGACGATACCAATGTGTAATTTTCCGCTGTTGCGGTTGCGGAGAATGTAGCTCCTTCCGGAACTTCCACTTCATAGTATCCGCTTCCATCCGTATCTACGGAATCGGGTACTCCGTTTATTGTGAAATTCACAACTGCGAACGGAATTCCGTTGCTGTCTTCGTCGTACACGGTACCGCTTACTTTGTACGTGACGGCGACGATCATCTCCATGTGAATGTCTGCATCATCCTTGTTACCGTTGACGATGAACGGTGCTACCGATGATACTATCGTGTAACCGTCCGCTTCTGCGGTCGCTGAGAACAATGCTCCTGCCGGCACATCTGCCGGTATAGTGTATGAACCGTCCGCATCGGTTGTTGTCGAGCCCGATATTTCGTTTATTGTGTAATAGACCGTTGCAGATATTCCGTTATTGTCTTCGTCGAACACCGTACCGCTTATTGTGTAAACGTTAATGGTCATCGTCATGTCAACGTTCTCTTTGTTATCGTTGACAATGACAGACGGTAATGCCGAGGATGCGGAATAACCTGTCTTGTAAATGCTCAGAACGATGAATGCTGCGCCCGATCTTACCGATACGGAATACTTTCCTTCTTCGTCAGTGAGCGTTGAACCGTGAGTTCCGTCTATTGTGTAGTTTATCGTCACTTCCTTTATTCCTGTATCACTGTCATCATATACCGTTCCGCTTACCTCGTAAATGTTAACGGTCATTGACATATTCACGTTCATTCTGTTATCGGTCACGATGAACGATACCGGCAACGGGATAACTTCTGAGTGACCCGCTTTGTAAAGGCTCGTTATTGCGAACACTGAGTTCCATGGTACATCAGATATCTCGTAATATCCTTCGGAATTCGTCATTACGGAACCTGTTTTACCGTTAGCTACGTAATTTACCGTAACGTTATCAAGCGGATCTTCCGTTCCGCTTAACGTTACTGTTCCGCCTACCTTGTAGTTCAATGTCACCAATGTTATGTGCGCATCGTCAATATCCGACGTTACAGACGGATATGAAGGCGATGATGTTACCTTATGACCGGCCATCGTTACCGTGGCGGAGAATGATGCTCCTTCCGGTATAGTTACGGAATATGAACCGTCATCTTCCACTTCTATCTGATATTTATCTCCGTTCACGGTGTATTCCATCCGGAATCCTCCCGTTGGTGTACCGTCGATCGTGACGATACCGGATACCGTTACAACAGATGCTTCCAGTACTATGTGAGCATCGTCAATGTTATCGGTGACGTCATCATATGAAGGCGATGACGTTACTTTGAATCCCGATAGCGTTACCGTTGCGGAGAATGATGCTCCTTCCGGTACTGATATTGTGTAGTGACCATTCTCGTCAGCGTATACGGAACCGGGTGTTCCGTATATCGAATAGAATACCAAAGCGTTCTCCAATGGTAATTCGTCTTTCGTTACCGTTCCCGATATTACGTACATTATCCTTTCAAGAACGATATCCGCGTCGGATATGTTCTCATCTACGTCATCAAATGATAACGGTGTTGTCGTATAACCGGATCTTGTCACCGTTGCTTCGAAATTCGATCCTGCCGGTACTGAGATCCAGTATTTTCCTTCGGCGTCCGCGTATGTGATGTCCGGTTCGCCGTCATCTATCTTGTATTCTATAACGGCACCTGGGAACACATTCCCTTCGGTATCGACGACCTTACCGGAAATGATGTACGAAGGGACATCAACGAACGTTTCCGTTAATATTATGTTGCCGTTCATGCTGTTCAGAACAGATTCAAAGAACGGTGACTGTATCACTGTATATCCGGGTACCGTTACGGATGCTTCGAAACTTGATCCTGATATCATCTTTACGGAATAACTTCCGTCCGAGTCGGTCGTCACATATCTCAGTTCGCCGTTATCTATTTTGTATAGAACTGTAGTATTGGGGAACGGTCTTCCGTCAACGTCCTTGACGATACCCGTTACGGTGCAAACAGTGGTCGTTCCGACCTCTATGACAATGTTACCGTTCACCGGTCCTTTTATTATAACTTCGCTCTTGGTATCATCTGCGTCGCCCGGGGTGAATTCCCATTCGTCGTCTCCGAGCAGATCGCCGTTCATGTATACTGTGTAAATTTCCGAAATGATTATCGTAGGACCAGCACCGACGAAGAATGTGAAGTCCACGGCATCATGCGGAGCGAAGTCGTCCTTCTTTCCTTTTACATTCACACCGGACACCTCAACGGAATATTTTACCGGTTCAGTGATCGCAACTATTACGATATCGCCGTCGACCGGACCGAATATCTTTATTGTGCACGTTTCGAGATCGAGTTCGTAATCCGTTTCTTCGAGTTTTATGCCGTTCATGTGCACTGATGCTATTCCCTTCAGGAGATATCCGTGCTCCGTCTTGATCTCCATCTCTGCGCCTTCTTGGAAGTGCTCGACAGGTATTGAATCTTCTACTATCTTCAAACCGATGACACTCATCTCGTAGACGCTTACAGATGCTGTTGCTGTTAATTCCAAAGCATAAGCGGGCATTGTGATAGAACCGCTTGCTCCGGCCGGAACTTCTTCGAACGTATCGGGGTCTGCTGTCCATTCTTTGAATGTGTATCCCGTATCCGCAGCTGCGGATATGTCCGTTACCGTTTCACCGGAAAGGTACACACCGCTGCCGGTCACGGAAGATATTCCGTCACCTTTTTCTACGGTCAGTGTCCACCAGTCGAGCGTTGCGTTGCCTCCCGAATCTGTAACGGTCACCTTTCTTCCGGTGTCCGTTCCGTCGACATATATTGAATACACGCCGCGCACCACATCAACGGCATACGAACCGTCTCCCGTTCCGACGAGCAGGAAGAAGTTCTCTCCGTCCTTTGATATTGATATCTCCAGACCGTCCTCGGCTTCGCCGTCGACGGTCGCTTCTACGGTTGCCGTGTACTTCTTATCTAAGATTATGTTTGCATCGGTGACGGTTCCGCTAACAGGATCGAATGACGGTGACGATGATAATACGTAACCGTCTGCCGACAGTGTTGCTTCGAAACTCGATCCCTGTAATACCTTTACGGAGTATCTTCCGTTCTCATCCGTCGTTATGTACCCTTTTACTCCGTTTATCTCGTACTCGATCTCAGTGTTATCGAAGACATTTCCATCCGTATCCTTGACAACGCCTGATATGGTGAATATTATCTTTGTTTCGACCACCACTTCGATATGTCCGTTGATCGGTCCGTTGATGATTATCCTTACCTTAGGATCATCGACGGTACCCGGTGTGTATGACCAACCGTCCGGTCCGTCGCCGTTCAGCGTAAGTTCTTCACCGTTCATTGATAAGAAAGTAACTTCCGTTATTGCGGACCGTCCCAATGGGAGTGTCCAGATCGTGAATGAATAATCGACCGTATCATGCTCAACGACATCTTTGAATGTTGTCCTGTTCACGTTCGTCCCGTCTACGGTGATGTCGTATGTGTCCGGTTCTGCGGTCGCCGTAAGTTCAAGTGGATAACCAGGCGTTGTTATCTTTGCGTTCTGTGTAAATATATCGCCGAACTCTTCTTCGGTCTCATCGATCCATTTAACCCAGCTATAACCTGTGGAGACAATCGCACTGATGTCCACTTCTGTACCTGCCAAATATTTTCCGTTGCCGGAAACAGAGGATATTCCTGTGCCTTTGGTCAGCGTCAGTGTGTAATAGTTGAGCGTTGCCTCATTATCCTCAGAATCGCCCACATCCACTGTTATTCCTGTGTCGACTCCGCCTACGTGTACTGAATACTCGCCGGCAACAACGCCGCCGAGTGTGTAAACGCCCTTTGCGGTCTCGCCCATCAGCATCGAACCGTTAAGTTCCACCGTCAGACCTTCGTATTCCTCATCATTGAGGTTGATGAACACCGTCACAGTAAACGTGTCTCGCATTGCATTCGCAGTTAATGTCAATTCATATTCGAGGTCGAACGTCAGCGGATTTGCCGTGAGCCCTGACATTCCCGACGGGGATGCTGTCCATCCCGTCCATGAATATCCTTCCGATGTTTCCG
>Ga0123356_10003035_pt1 | contig 17737 bp, 5 predicted proteins | sample TergutEmb28metaG_2_FD_92546 | JGI IMG/M metagenome (GOLD analysis project Ga0123356, IMG submission 92546) | Embiratermes neotenicus P3 segment gut microbial communities from Petit-Saut dam, French Guiana - Emb289 P3 | ecosystem: Host-associated > Arthropoda: Insects > Digestive system > Gut ...
ACAGCACAGCACAGCACAGCACAGCACAGCACAGCACAGCACAGCACAGCACAGCACAGCACAGCACAGCACAGCATTAAGTCTGCTCTTTTTACAGCATCAAAGAAACCAAAGACCGCCGATGAAGCATCGGGCGGTCTTTTTTCGAGTACAACAGAAAACACAAGTAGAGGAGTGCTTATGGATATAACTGCACAACAAAAGATAGAGTTAAAAAGATATATCGAGGTATTTAAGATGACGGCGCAGTTTGCTGAAACTGTTTATTTCGAGGAATTCGTAAAAATGCTTGATAATAAAGACTGGCTTAAAAAAATATTTGATGCAAACGACGTTTGGAAGATTCCACCAACATTGACATTTATCCAATTAAATAAAGAGTTCTTTGAATCACAAGTGCAAAAGCATGGACAGCTCTCTCGTAGTGAGAAAGCCGGAATCAATCGGTGCTTTCAATTTTTGTTTTGCGTGCTTCTTGGTTACAAAGAAATTGATTATCGAACATACGACAAGGAAAAGAACGGTGATACAGGAATAACGAAAGCCTATTATTACGTTAAAAAAGAAGGAGGTGCCAAATGAGTCAAGGCCCAATTAAACACTACACCGAAGAACAGGAGAAAGCATTGCAACGCGCCGAAGTACATAAGGCCGTTAATAAGGTTGTCCGCGACATGGAGGCAGATAAAAAGATTACTGACGCAAGCCAAAGGCTTGACGATAAGGGAGAGTCCGAAAAGTTGGCTGCTGCCAAAGAAAAAGCAAAACTTGAAAAGGCAAAAGCAACGATTGCTAAGTCGAAAGCTGAGGCTGCCGAGGCAAAGCAAAAAACAAAAGAAATCAAGGAAGCGGATGATATAGACAAGACCATTCTAAGTATGCAAAAAACGCTTGCAGAAATGCAACGCAAGTTAGACAAGGATAAGGTTTAAGAGGGGGATAGGTTATGACGCGAGAAGAAAAGTTGGCACGGCAAAAGGCAGAGAAAGAAGCACGCGAAAAAGCGCGGGCGGATTCCTTTCAGGCTGTAAAGACGCAAAAGTCGAAAACCCAGGCGGCGGTCACTGCTGCTACATCCTCTTTGGATGCTGTTCTACCCGAATACGAAAAGCATAAAGCAAATAGATCCGACCAAGTACAAAAGAATAGGGTAGTGACCGGACTCAATGATGTTCGGGAAAAGATTTCCAAGGCCCAACACGAACAAGACCAACTTGCAAAAGTAAGGACAAAATATAAAGGCAAAAAGAAACCGCTGATGTTGGCGGTGGTTGCAAGTGTTGTTATTCTTGCTTTGGTTGGCGGGTTGATTGGGTTCTTGCTTTTGAATAACAAGCCAAAGGAATACACGGTAACTTTTGTGGTGGACAATGAAGTGTTTGTTTCGAACAGCGACATTTACCATACGTCAACAGTCAAGAAAGATGATAAGGTAACGCCACCAACTGAACCAGAGATAAGACAAGAAATAATAGATTTACACGATTATATTTTTGTTGGATGGTTTATCGACCAATTTCGAACTGAGCTATATGATTTTGCGCAAAGCATTACTGCTGACTTAACTCTTTATGCTGGCTATGGTTATGAAATTGAAATTACAATTACAATTGACGGTGTGCCAACTACAACAACTATTTCAATAATTAGAGATAGGGCATTAGATAAAGAAAAGCTTTCCGAACTTATGCAAGCAGAGGCGCCAGAAGGTCAAATTTTTATTGGCTTGTTTGAAGATGAAGATCTTGACGAGCCGTTTGATCTAGAAAGTTTAATAGATGGAAATATGATACTCCACGCAGGTTTTGGTTACGAGGTGTTTCTTTCGCTTGAAGGCGAGGAGGTAGTCAACTTTGAAAATGTCGTTGCAGGCAAGTTACTAAGGAATGTATTGCCATCGCCAGCACCACCAGCAGACAAATATTTTGTTGGATGGTTTGAAGATGAAGGATTTACTATACCATTCAACCATACCGAACCAATTACAAGAACAACAACGATATTTGGTGAATTCGCACCATATGTGCTATTTACAATTACTTGGATAAATGGTTCGGACATCGAGAGCGAACAACTTAACGACGGGGCAATACCAACTCCACTTATTATTGAGCCGACAAAGGAATCCCTTGAACCAGATGTATACGTGTATGTTTTCATTGGTTGGAGCGCTGACCAATTCGCAAGTCCAGGCGATGCGGGTATCGTTCAGCACGATGGACCATTCCCAGCCCTTTCAAGCGACACAACCTACTACGCAATTTTTGACATAAATGTTTTGGTGCAATACTACATTACAATTGATGATGGCTTCGGCGGAGTTAGTGTTGTAGAGATATTTGACAGCACCGATGATTATACTTTCGAGGATTTAACATCACAAGCGCAAAATATAACAGGCTATGAATTATACGAATTCTTAGGGTGGTTAATAGATAATGGCGGAACTCGAATCTGCCCGATAACAGCACATACAGCAGATCTAAGCGGATTGATTCTTGCGGGAACAACCTTGACCGTTGCAACTGATGCGATTTATTATGCAATATGGCTTGCACCTGCGTTCACAATAACTTGGGAATGGGAAGATGTAAGCGGCATAACGCAAACTCATATCGAAACGGGATACCTTGGATACGAATTTCCGCAACCACCAGCGGCAGTCGGCAACTATACATCTAATCATAATGATTACACATTTGATGGGTGGTCTGTTGGCCTGCCAGACTTGGTTTTGAACGACATTACGCTTATTGCGATATTCAGCAGTTCACCAGTCGATTACAATATCACCTTCAAAAACGGTAATAACACAATATGGGATACTACAGGAAACTTTAACAATAGCATAAACTACGGTGGTTCTGCACCAACGCGCGACGAAGATGCAAATTATATCTACACATTCATCGGTTGGACAACTGATGCAAGGGCAGCGTCAAGTGATTGGTTTGGCAGCGCTGGTCTTGGCGATGATTTCTACGCAAGTTTGACAGGTGTCTTGGTTGATGGGAATATGACTTTCTATGCAGTATTCACAAGAACATCAGTGTTCACAGTAGACTTTGTTGACCACGACGAAACAAGACTTGTAACTGCGTTGCATCAAGTAATGAATGGCGAAACTACCGAATTTGACGGAAGCGAACCATCTCGCGTTGACAATAATCACATTTATGAATTTATGGGTTGGTCAACAGAAAACGGAATCTTTGATTCAGCACAAGGCGCAAACGGAGGGCTTGCTGATTTCTTTGCAAAAGACACCGCAATAACAGTGACGGGCAACATGAAGCTGTATGCCGTGTACCAGATCATTGGCAACAAATACACAATTACATACAGACATGGAAGCGATACACTTGGCACGGAAATCGTTGTAGGTGGACAGTCGCCAACATTTAATGGCATGGACACACCCTCAGACTTTGACGATGACAAATATACTTATACATTCGTGGGTTGGAACACCCAGTCGCAAGACTTTTGGACAGGCGATGACTTGGAAGATTGGAGTGAAGAAGTTATTGACGGCGCATACATTGTAAGCGGAAACGCAACCCTGTATGCGATATTCAGCAGACAAATCAAATCATTCTCGGTTGAACTACGCAATCACGACGGAACATTATTGAACCAACAAAATGTTGAATACGGCGGCCAACCGGATTATGATGCAGAAAATCCAACACGACCAGACGCAGACATCAGATATGTTTTCATCGGCTGGTCGGCAGACGGCGGCACAACTCTTTATGCGTCGATTGATTTATTGCCTGGAGCTACTGCAAATACGGTCTACACCGCAGTATTCGAAGCTGAAATCGCAATCACATACAACAACGGCTCATCGTTCATTGACGATGAAATAATCGAGCCAGGTCAAAAGCCAACATATAGCGTACCAAACCCAAGCGACTTTTCGGACAGCAGATACAATTACACATTCATTGGCTGGGCATTGGGACCACAAGATTTCTGGAATGCATTTGACGGCGAGCCAGCATCTTGGAGCGAATCAATTATCACAATTACAACATATACCCCAAGTGGCCATGTAACGCTTTACGCGGTGTTCAGCCGAACAATTATCCCTTACTCGATGACTTGGATTAACGGGCTTAATGGTGGTGCGGAAGTTGACACCAAAGACGATGCAGTATTCGGGGAAGCCGAACACCGCACAGCGAACTTTGATGATGCAGATTATTTCTACACTTTTGTTGGCTGGACAACAAGTGACAACTCTGACGATTGGATTGATCCAACAAAAATAATTCCAGGAAGTGCAACAGGCGTCACAGTCAGCGGTAATGAAACTCTTTACGCAGTTTACTTGCGTGAAGCCAAGTTCTATGTAACTTGGAAGAACGATGGAGCGCAATTGCGTGAGGACAAGCATAGACTTGGCGAATCAATCGAGGAATATCTTGGAATACCTACTCGAAGCGCAGACAATACATATTCTTACGAATTTGTTGGTTGGACGACAAGTACTAACCCGAATGATTGGGTTAACCCAAGCACTGCAATCAATTTCAACACGATTGATGCAATCCTTGAGAACTGGACATTCTATGCGGTATTTAGAACAACCCAACTTGATTACAGCGTAACCTTTTTGACCGAAAACGGAGCGTTCACAATCAACGATTACAAGTTCAACGCAGAAATTAACATCCCAGGCGATTGGGCGAATTGGTATGATGCCGACTACGATTACATATTCATCGGTTGGTCAACTGTAGAAGGCTCTACCGTGGCGTTGCCAATACCATTCTACATTGACGGCATTGGATTTGCAGATCGTGCAATAACCTATTATCCAGTATTTGAAAGAATTGCACTTGTGCCGGACTTTGTGTTCACAATTACATACTCTACCGACGTAACAATCGGAACTGGTGCAATCACATCGGGTGGCCCGTTTACACCAGCAGCGTCGGGTCCAGTAAACAAATACTATTACCTTAACCCAGCGTGGTTTGCAGGAATCGTTTGCACGGACAAAGCCATCATCGGTGTCCAAGTCAATGGCACAGGTCAAATTTACTACCTTGGACAAACCATAGTGCTTACTGAAAACACTGAACTCACATTCGTATTTGGAAATCCTTGGAGAGTTACAATAAATTGGAACGGCGCGGGTGCAGATGAAAACTTTGTTGGCGAAAACGCAAGCATTTCGCTTGTAAACAATACCGAGAACAAACAATACCACCGCTTCCTTGGTTTTGCTACAAGCAACGTCGCTTGGAATTCGGGTGCAACACTTTACAGATACCAAGACATTGACAACAGAACCGTAAGCAACTTTGGAGAAGTAACATTCTACGCAATTTGGGAGCCAGTTCAAATAATTTTGATGTATGACCGAACAGGTGCACCAAATGGAGCACAAGGCGCACACATCAATGTTCGATATGATGAACTTGCATACATAGCGGAGCGAGGTACATTGGCGTGGCCTGGCAGAGAGTTCCGTGGGTGGTCAATCCACAGGGATGGCTCGGAAATATTGGGAACAACGCAAAGTATGAACAGTGCATTCATTAACACAGCGTTGGGATTGAGTAGTAACTACACGGCGGGCACTATCGTTGTTATTTACATCTATGCAATTTGGGAAGACAGCGGAAGCACCGAAGTGTTGTTTAACCTCAGCGGTGTTGCAGGTGCTTTGATTGACTTCAACACTTACATACACGACTCAGGCACATTACTTTACAACGGCACTGGTGTAACAGGTGTGCCAAGTGCATCGAGTATAAACCACAACTTTGTTGGCTGGGGATATTTTGATGGCACAGACCTTGTGCTTATCGAAGGTTCAGGCTGGTGGGTTCCGAATTCGACTGTTCCTGTTTCGGAACGTACACTATATGCAATTTGGGAAATTACAATCATATATCGAGATGCCCAAGATAACACAGTAATTCGCACCGAAAATGCTCGCTTCGGACACGGCTCACACGATGTTCTTCGTGTTAACGATAGAACACACGCAAACCTTACACGCGTGACAGGTTGGAATACCACACGAAATGGAACAGGCACAGCATATTCAAATGGCGATGCGGTGTCATTACTCAGCGGTCACACAACGCTTTATGCGACATGGATGGTAACAATAACATTCAATGGCAATGGCAATACTGGTGGAGCGCTTCCCGCATCTCAATCCTATGTTTACGACTTTGTTACTGCGTCAAACAACACAATATATTTGTCAACAAATAATTTGACAAGGACAGGTCTTGACCGCATTGCTGGGTGGAATACCGCAGCAAACGGAACGGGAACGGCGTATGCGGATGCGGATGCGTCTGCGATTACCCAAAATACAACTCTTTACGCAACATGGCTTGTTACGATTACATATAACGGCAACGGTCATACTGGCGGCACGGTTCCGGCTTCGGTTTCGTGGACACTTGGAAATGCAGGAACAAAAACCCTGGCGAACCAAACATTAACACGCACCGGTTTAACAACACACAACAGTTGGCACACTACATCAATAACCGGCACACGCTTGGCAGGTGGTGCGAATATCGCAGCATTAACGGCGAACACAACCTATTTTGCCGCGTGGGAGGTTGTAATAACCTATGACGGAAACGGACACACAAGTGGAACGCTACCTGCGGTTCAACGATGGTTTTTGAATAACGCTGGAACTCAAACACTGGCGAATCAAAACCTAACACGAACAAACTTAACAACACACAACAGTTGGCACAACGGAAGTCCAACAGGCACACGCTTTGCGGGTGGCACAACGGATATTGCGGCCCTTACCGCGAACAGGACTTACTTTGCGGCATGGCAGATTGTAATAACCTATAACGGAAACGGACACACAAGTGGAACGATTAACACTACCGAATTGCCCATAGGAGGAACCCGATTACAAGAATGGTTCTTGGGTGCGGCTGCTCCTACCGTTTTGAACCATAACCTTGCTCGCACAAACCTTACACGCCACGCCAGCTGGCACATGGGTTCAATAACGGGAACCAGGGTCGCAAACGGTGCGGCAATGCCAGAAACGGTAACCCAAAACACAACTTTCTTTGCCGCGTGGGAAGTAGTTGTAACCTACAACGGAAACGGAAATACTGGCGGAACTGTGCCTGCCGTTCAACGATGGTTCTTGAACAATGCCGGAACAACACAAACCTTGGCGACCCAGAATTTGACACGCACAGGTTTAACAACACATAACAGTTGGCACAGTGGATCGACAACCGGGGCACGTTCGGCAGGTGGTGCGAATATCGCTGCATTAACGGCGAACACAACCTATTTTGCGGCATGGGAGATCGTTGTAACATATAACGGCAACGGACACACGGGTGGAACGGTTCCTGGCAACACCACGTGGTTCTTGAACGGCACCGCACCGAACGCCACGGCCGTTCCAACTGCATTGGCACGCACAGGACTTACAAGACACGACAGTTGGCACAACGGTTCAACAACAGGAACGCGCATTGCTGGTGGCGCGAGTATGTCAGCGATAACAACAAATACGACATTGTTTGCCGCGTGGGAAGTTGTGGTGACCTATGACGGAAACGGACATACCGGCGGAACGGTGCCTGCGGTCCAGAGATGGTTCTTGAATAATGCAGGAACACAAACTCTGGCGAACCAAACCTTGACACGAACAGGTTTGACGACAACTAACCAATGGCACAGCAGAACGGTTACCGGTAGCCGTTATCCCGGTGGTTCAACAGACATCTCAACTAGAACAGAGAATATAACCTATTTCGCCGCATGGGAAGTTGTAATAACCTACAATGGAAACGGTAATACAGGTGGGACGGTTCCTGCGGTTCAACGATGGTTGTTGAATAACGCGGGAACGCAAACCCTGGCTAACCAAACCTTGACACGCACAGGTTTAACAACACATAACAGTTGGCACATTACGTCAACAACCGGCGCACGCTCGGCGGGTGGTGCGAATATTGCAACATTAACGGCGAATACAACATATTTTGCCGCGTGGGAAGTTGTGGTGACCTATGACGGAAACGGACATACGGGTGGAACGGTTCCTGCGGAACAACGATGGTTTTTGAATAACGCAGGAATACAGAACGTAGAATGGCAGATCTTGACACGAACAGGTTTAACAACAGATAACAGTTGGCATTTGGGTGCAGCGAATTCGACACAGCGATATTCCGGTGGCGCGAGTTTGTCATTGTTTACAACAAGCACGACATTGTTTGCTGCGTGGCGGGTGGAAGTAACTTACCACTTCAACGGAGCAACCAGCGGTAGCGCAACGATTAATGCGCAGAGCATCTCTTTTGCAAACGGAACCCACACGATTAGCTGGATTCTTAATAACTCAGGAGGGCAAGTCGTAGGCAGTACCAATTCGCTTGCACGACCAAACCTTTTAAATCATAACAGTTGGCACATTAACAGTCCAACCAGCGCCTCGAGGCTCGACGCTGGAGCAGGCATTGCACATTACACAACAAATATGGATCTGTATGCGGCTTGGCAGATAAGAGTGACTTATGACAGGAATGGTGGAGGCACTACTGGAACCTTCCCGTCGGACCCAAGCACTTGGTTTTTGGGTCAACCTGCACCGAACGCACAGGCAAATTCTATTCAACGTGCGGGATTAGCGGCAACAAACCAATGGCATATAGGTTCAAGTACTGCAACTTCGTTGATAACATCTGGCACAAGCATGAACAGCATCACCGAAAACACAACTTTATTCGTGGCGTGGGAAGTTGTTGTCAGATATTTCGGGAACAACAGCACAAGCGGAACGATTGGCGGAGTGACTGGGAGTAACAGAACACAAACTTGGGTACTTGGTATTGGGGGAGCACAGGCGATATTCTCGAACGGACTTAATCGCACTAATACCACTCGTGTTGCAGGGTGGAACACGAGCGCTGTTCACGGCGGTACACACTATAGCGACGGAGCAAACATAACAAATATTACAGCAAGTTTGGATTTATATGCAACATGGACGGTAACAATTCAGGCGATGGCACCGGGCTCGGCAAACTACCTTACACCAACCACAGGAATGGCGGGGGCATTCTCGGCGTTTGCGACAGCTACAACACGATACGTGGGTTCGACATTTACTGTTCCAACGCATAACATAACAACATCGAATCACAATTTGACCCAACAGTATTCTCAATATTCAACCAACCAATTGCGAACAGGAGCGTTGTTGTTTAATGCAGGCGCGAACGCAACTGTCCCAGCATTCAACTTGCAACTATTCCCAGTTGCCACGATTAATGTAAGACAATGGGGCGGACAAGAAGTGCAAATTCCATGGGATTCTCAGGTTTATTTCCTAACGAGCCATTCAGCTAACGAGCTTCGTTTTACAAGTGACAACACTACTGTTGCGCCAAGGCCGGAATCTGTGGCGACTGCGATTCGTGTAAATAGACACATTTCTATACATCGCCCAAGCCAAGAATTGATTACACTTTATTGGCGAATTGCAGGGACAACCGATGCGTGGCAAACTATTTCGGGGTAGGAGGTAAATATGATAGAGATTAAAAATCTGACAAAAACCCACATCAACAATCGGCAAAGCCATGTGCAGGCATTGCGAGGTATCAACCTTGCCTTGCCCGCCACGGGATTTGTGTATTTGAAAGGTGCAAGCGGAAGCGGGAAATCAACATTGATAAGTATTCTTGGCGGATTGGACACATTTGACGATGGCGAAGTGTTGATTGACGGCGTGAATTTGAAAAGTTTTTCACAGGGAAAACTTGACGATTGGCGTGGGAAAAAGACGGCATTTGTGTTTCAACATTTCAATTTGTTGCACCAATACACCGTTGCGGAAAACATCCGCATCCATTCCGATTTTGCGGGCGCACCCGTAACCGACGAGGAAATTGCGTGTGGACTTAAAACCGTTGGTTTGTCGGGGTTTGAAAACCGAATGCCAAAGGACTTGTCGGGCGGCGAACAACAACGGGTTGCGATTGCGCGTGCATTCGTTGGCGATCCAAAGATACTTTTCGTTGACGAACCAACGGCACAACTTGACGCGGATATAAGCACAACGATTTTGAAACTGATAAAGAAGTTGTCCAAAGAGATGCTTGTGATTTGTGTAAGCCACAAAGAAAGCGTAATGCGTGAATATGCTGACCGCATTGTTGAAATCAAGGACGGCGTTATTGCAAGCGACGAAGGGCCAAAACCAAAAGCAATACCGCAACCCGAAAGCGGTCTTGTCCAAACACGCCGAACACGACACATTTGGAAAATCGGCACACGAAACCTTTGGGCGCAAAAATGGCGGGCGTTATCGTTGACGGTTTTGGTTGCCTTGACGATGTTGTTTTCGTCTGCGTTTTATATGCTCTCGACCTATAACCACCCCGATGCCTACGCCAGCAGTGTCAAGAGCAGTGGCGAACCATATATGATGCTTTCCACCAACAAAGACATTAAAGCATTGCGTTCGCAAATTGTTGAACACGACCCCAGTTTTTTTTATGCACTGCATCTTGGTGATGTCGATGGAATTATTGAGTCCTCGCACGTTCCTGGCAAGGAAACAAAAAATAAGTATGGGCAAGAAACAATTAAGGGGACATTCCCAAGCACCAGAAACGGCACGCAAAACATGGTTGCTATAACCGACTATATGGCAAAAGAAGTCTTGGGCATAGACGTCGATAATTTCACAATCGAAAGTGGCACCATATTTTTTAATGCGAAGCTTGGCAACTTTCAAATATGTGGCATTATTAAAACAGATTATGAGGCATCAAAAGACACAGCCGAGTGGCAGTATAAAGAAAGCAATATTTACCGCGTAATTCATGTTGGCATCGATTCTCCTATGGTCAGTAGTATTGTCGAGCTTGGTGGTGCCTTGCTTTATGTTGACGGGCGCTCACTTGCACTTAGTGCAACTTTATATAGCGACCATAGCAATATTTATAATCTTTCAAATAACGAAGTTTTTATTTCAAGAGATTTTAATAAAGCAGTTGGTAGCACAATAGATTTAGGCAGGCTTGGTAAATTTACCGTTAAAGGTGTTGAGTCTAATCCTGGCGAAGGGTATATGGTATATTTTTCAAAAGCGGGATTCGAGAAGTCTTTTAATCAAAGCGTAGCAAGTCTTGTTGTGTCGGTGCAGGATAAAACCGAAGCGGAACTTGCAAGCACTATCCGTTCATTTAACGCAATTGAAGGCGTAACGATTACAAGTTTATACAGCGCACAAATCAACGCATTCAGCGAAAATATGCGATACCTCAAAATCGGTATGGGCATCGCCGCAATTTTATTGGTTGCACTTACCATCGCATTGTTTTATTACTTCGCAACCGTCCTCGTGGCCGACAACAGAAAGACAATCGGAATCCTGCGAAGTATGGGCGCAACCCGTTGGAACATCGCAAGCATTTTCTTTATCACAATCGGCTTTATTGCGTTGGCATCGTGGGTAATCACAAGCGGTCTTTCCGTTATTACTGCAATCGTCATCAACAGCGCGGTATCGTCAAGCCTTGCACTTCCGTTCAGCGTGATTACATTCAATCCCCTATTGGTACTTTATTTGTTTGGTTTGTGCCTGGGACTTGGTGCAGTGTCCACTGCTATCCCAATTTCACGGCAATCATTCCAAACACCAATCAAACAAATTAAAAAATAGTAAAGATACTGTTGTTGATATTGTGTAACCTTGTTGCTATAATTAAAGCATGAAAAAGTGTTTGCGGAACGCGATATTTTTGGTACTGATTATGGTAGTTGGTATTTCGTTTTCTGCTTGCAATAATAATGATTTACTTGAGATTAGAAAAAAAACTGAACAAGATATTGAACGAGTTACACAAAAAACTTTTACCTATGAGTATAACGAAGCAACAGGGAATAAAACAGCGACTTGCGTAGAGTTGGCGGTTGAAAACTTGTCACAAACTGTGCTTGAGGTGCCTTCGCGCGAAGGGTTTATTTTTAATGGCTGGTACTTGGATTGGCTCTTTACATCGCAAGTGTCAGACGAACTTGGAGACCTTGTCATAGGGGAGGAGATATTTGAAACAAGCTCCGATAAATTATTTGCAAGATGGAGTGCAGTTGATGCTGTGAACTATAAAATTCTTATGGTATTCGTTACTGAAATTTATGGAACATTTGAAAAACGCAACGGTTCAAGCATCCTTGTTGATTTTGTGATGACAGAAACTGAAAAGCAGATTTGTGAATTGGTTGCGATGATGTTTGGGCAGTATGCGAATGCCTTGATGAATGGATTGGTTGTTTTTGAAGTTGATACATATTTCACAACACAAACAATCGGTAGAGAACATTTGATACAAGGAACGTCGGCTTGGGGAGATGAGTCCGGTTTGTTTTTTGCGTATATGCTGATGGCAAACAATATACCAGAACTTGATGGGTTGTTAGACGAATATGGAAGTGTGATAACATCCTTTGGAATAAATGATTATGACAATTTGCTCACAGGTGGTGCCGGTTATGGAACAAAAAAGTTCGCGGGGGTGCATTTGGAAACGCTTTTGGCTAGTTTCATAATGAACGATCATTTGTCTGTTCAAATGGCACTTGATTTCGATTATCCAGGAGTTGCAGAGGGTTGGGAAAGTTTTATGCAATTATATCTACACGAGTTCGTGCATACTCTTGAACAAGATCCAGATGTGTTGGAGTATAACGCTATGGATTACCACGATGTAGTAAAGCATTACAGTCAAGTCTGTGGCCCTATTGCTCCTGGTCTTGGTGCTGGATATCAAGGCATCAGCGAGATTGAGGTAATTCGTTTATTCTTGCTTAACAGGGCAGAGATCGATGGTAGAACTGTTGGTATTCCGAATTGGTTCTGGCTTGAATAGAACCTTATTTACAAAACTTCCTATAATTCGACAATGTTCGTAGGTCAAGTGGTCATATAGGCGACTACTTGCAACCTGCATACTTGCACCATGCCCGTGGTGCAACTTTGGCAATGCTGCATTCACGTTTTATATATAACAAATCAAAAAAGGAGGAAAATGATTTGAAAAAATTAAGAAGCTCGGTTCTGCTCGGTCTGATGTTTACCTTAGTCCTTGGATTATCTCTTGTTATGGTGCCCATCGGAAGCGGAAGCGGAAAAACCGTGCACGCATCAAGTAGTCCGTCTATCTTCACATTTGTGGTGATAAACGGGACAGATTGTGACGTGCGGCTTGCCGACAAAACTGTGACACGCGCCATTGTTCCTGATAAGGCAACAATCAATGGTGTCGAATACACAGTAACTACGGTTGCTGCAAGTGGATTTGCAAACTCCCCAAATTTGGAAAAAGTGAGGCTACCTAAAACAATCAAAACGATTGGGACAGGGGCCTTTCTAAATTGTGTGAGTCTTGAATCCATTACGTTACCTGCGGTAGAAACCATCAACACAAATGCCTTTGGTTTCACCAACCTCGATCATATCATTATACCAGAAACAGCAACATCTGTTGCCGCGACGATACTCCGAAGCACCAATACGAAAGTATATGTAAGGGGTCCGTCAAATCAACCAGGGTGGAATGGAAATTGGAACGGAAATAACAGTAACACGGCGGTAGAGTACAACAGTACATTCATGCCCGAAATACAATATCGTTACGAAGAAAATTTTGCCCCTATCAGTTTCGGTTTCGGCTTTTCGCCATTCAGCACAACTGGTGGGTATGTTGTTGACGATTACCAACTTTTCATTACCGCAACAGGGGTAGATATCTATATTCCAGCAGAGTACATGGGCGAACCTGTTATTGGTATCAGCGATTACGCGTTCTTTTTGAACGATTGCGATTCGATAACGATTGCCTATTCTGACACACCGATTCGTATTGGTGCTTGGGCATTTTGGGGTTATGACGGTAACACAATTACCATCAACCGCGATATTGTATTCGAGGACGATTGGGGTAGCCCATCAGAGTATGTATTTGCATTCTCTACGGCTTCGACAATAGTTCTTCCAGACACTCTCACAGAATTGGGTGAAGGTGCATTTCAGTATAGCGAAGTGGAAAATATCCATTTTGTGACACCTGAATTGTTGACTCAATCGGAGGAGGAAGCATTGGCAGGCACACTTGTTTCTACAAACAATGTTTTCTTGCCAGACACCCTTACAAGTATTGGTACTGAAGCATTCAGCGGGACAAACAATATACTCGAACTGCACATACCGGACAGCGTTTCCGAGGTAGGTCAATCAGCCTTTGTTGGTTGGAACGTGCCACAGGAAATTCATATTGATTTTGCAGACGAGATCTCGTTGCCTGTTGGTTGGAATGCACTTTGGAAAAGTGGTATCGGCAACCTCAGTATCATCAATTACTCGGCCCCACAAATCTTTGACATCACTTATTATTTGTATGGCGGTGTACATACAGGGAACCCAGACACCTACACACCAAAAGACAGTTTGATCACCCTAAACGATGCAACCCGTACCGGTTACATTTTTAACGGTTGGTTTACTGCACTAACAAATGGAACACAAGTGTTAAGTATTGCGACAGGTACTACAGGCGACATTGAATTGCACGCGGTATGGACAGCAATCACCTATACAGTTACATACAACAGCAACAAGCCAAGTGCGGCAAGCGGTACCGTTACTGGCGCTACAAGCAATTCTACGCATATGTACAATGTGCCAAGTGCCTTGCAAGCAAATGGTTTTTCTTTAGCAGGGTGGACATTCACAGGTGCATGGAAAGATGCTACGGGAAATACTTATCTTGACGGAAGCATCATTGAAAACTTTACTGCTATAAACGGTGCTACAATTACGTTGTTCGCACAATGGATTGCAAACGATTATACGATTACCTATCATGGCAACAGACCAGATAACGCAAGCAGTGCCGTTGTTGGTAGCATGGCTAACACGGACCACAAGTATGATACAGCATCGTCTTTGCGTGCAAATGCGTTTTCGTTGACAGGATGGACTTTCACTGGTTGGATGGATGCGTCTGGTAACTCCTATGCACAAAACGCACAAGTAAACACGGTCACAACAAGCGGAACGGTAGTTTTGTTTGCACAGTGGATTCAAAACACTTACAATGTCGCGTATAATGCGAACAAGCAAAGTAACGCAAGTGGTAATGTTGGTGGTACGATGTCGAATAGCTCACACACATACGATTCGCCATCAAATCTGAGTTCTAATGCTTATTCATTGTATGGATGGGATTTCGCTGGTTGGAATACCGAAGCAAACGGCAGTGGCTCAAGTTACTCAAACGGACAAGCAGTTGCAACTGTTATTGCAAGCGGAACAAGAACACTTTATGCACAATGGACAGCAAAAACTTATAATGTTTCCTACAACTCGAATAGGCCAACAAACGCAAGTAACAATGTTTCTGGAAGCATGGCAAATACAGCGCACACGTTTGATACAGCATCAAACTTGCGAGCAAATGCCTTCAACCTGCATGGCTGGAACTTTGTCGGTTGGAATACTCAAGCAAACGGAAGCGGCACAAGTTATTCTGCTGGGGCATCAATGACAACAGTTTTGTTCGATGGAACGGTAACACTTTATGCACAATGGCAAGCAATCACTTATACAATCGCCTATGGTGTAAACGGTGGATCTGGAAGCATGGCTAACACGACACACACATTTGATACTGCATCAAATTTGCGTGCAAATTCGTTTACAAGAACTGGTTACAGGTTTGTGAATTGGAGAGATGCGTCGGGCAACACATATTCCGACGGTCAATCTATGACAACAGTCTTGCTTTTTGGAACCGTTACTTTGCAAGCACAATGGGCTGCGAATACTTATACTGTGGTTTATCACGGAAATGGTGCTACTGGTGGCTCGATGGCTAATACCTCTCACACTTATGGAACTGCGGCGAACTTAAGGGCGAATGCGTTTGAAAATGTATATACGTCCTATATGGTCGGAACGACTTATGAAAAATTCCTTGGATGGTCGTTGAGTGCCAATGGTTCTGTTGCATATGGGAATAGTGCGAGTGTTTCGAATTTGACGGCAGATCACGGTGCAACAGTTAATCTTTATGCAAGATGGGAGCCAGGTGCATACGCTTTGGAGGTACATACAAACGCCGGTGGTAACGCATTTGTTTCGCGCACTACTGTGTATTTTGATAACGACTTTACGATTACGGCTCCGTCAAAAAGTGGATACACATTTGAATTCTGGACTTGTGAAGTGCCTATTTATGGAACGATGTTTATAATGACGTATGATTATAGTTACAGCTCAACTTGGACTGTAAACATAAATTATGCGGCTTTGAAGTCTTCCACGAATAGTGTACTTAGCAGTTTCATCCCACGAGAGGTTCGTTTCTATGCAAATTACAAACAAAACTCGTCGTGTGTAGCAGATGGCACGTTGATCACTCTTGCCGATGGTACACAAAAGGCAGTTGAAGATTTGGATGGAACGGAAATGTTGCTTGTTTGGAATATGAAAACGGGAGCATTTGATGTTGCACCTATCCTTTTCATCGACAATCATGGGGTAGGGACATACGATGTAACGCGTTTGTATTTCTCTGACGGAACTGATGTAAAGGTCATTTGGGAACATGGCTTTTGGAGTGCTACGCAAAATAAATATGTGTATATCACCGATGGCAATGCCGAGCAGTTTTTGGGTGAGTGGTTTAATAAACAGATCACAAATCCGAATGGTTCGACATCATGGACAACCGTGCAACTTGTAAATGTTGTTCGCAGCCAAGAAATTACAAATGCGTGGAGTCCGATAACATTCTCGCACTTGAACTACTATGTAAACGGAATGTTGTCTGTGCCGGCAAAAACTGGTGCTTTGACGAACATATTCTATGTTGATGAAACGACAATGCAAATTTGCCAAGTATCTTACCTTGCAGACATCGCGCAATATGGATTGTTTGACTATGCAACAGACTTTGCTGAAATACTCCCAATAGAACTCTTTGTTGCATTCAATGTGCAATACCTAAAAGTTTCAATTGGAAAGGGCATAATGACGCAAGAAGACTTGGATGATTTGATTGCCGAATTTTACGAAACAATGGCCAGATTGTTCGGTCAAATCTAACATCTTGAATCGCAACAACATTAAACCTCTTGCCATGCCAAAAGCAAGAGGTTTTTTGTTGTCACAGAAAAATAATAAGAAATTGCGAAGATTTGTGATGGACTTTTGTGGTTGATATGTTATAATTGTACTTATGAACAGTGGTCTTTCCGAAGTACGAAACGCAGTACGAAGTGCTCAACTGAGTGCTCAACTTTTTTTACGACCACTAAATGTAGTAGGTGTTGAACATAAAAATACACCACAGGTGGTGTATTTTGAATAGATTGGATTTAATTAGGAACTTTTGCATCGTTTTTTATTAGTTTCACGCACAATATATAGTGGTTTGGTGTTGGGTATCGGTACATAATTTAGTTGAAAAGTGTGTTGCAAAGTACCGTTTTCAGTACCAATAGGTCTACTAATGGGTCTACTTTTAACCCCTTATTTGAACAGCAGTACAAAAACATTCAAAGCGAGCACCCAGGAACGTGGAGAGCATTTTGCCGTCGGATACAGAACATATATAATTTTGATGGTAAGAGGGATCGCAATCTTAAAGTAGCCGAATCATCACAAATGGAAATGGTGCCGGTAGCAGATGATGGG
>Ga0123356_10003036_pt1 | contig 17728 bp, 18 predicted proteins | sample TergutEmb28metaG_2_FD_92546 | JGI IMG/M metagenome (GOLD analysis project Ga0123356, IMG submission 92546) | Embiratermes neotenicus P3 segment gut microbial communities from Petit-Saut dam, French Guiana - Emb289 P3 | ecosystem: Host-associated > Arthropoda: Insects > Digestive system > Gut ...
GACTGTCGCGCGATGCTTTTTTTGGCCGTCGTAGTTCGCCACGGCCAGGCCGCAGCCCACATTGACACGTTGTCCGACTGTCGCGTCGCCGACGTAGCTCAGGTGAGCGACGCTTGTTTTATCGCCCAGTTGAGAATTTTTGATTTCCACAAAATTGCCGACGCGCAGGCCGTCGCCAAGTATCGTGCCGGGCCGCAGGCGCACCCAGGGGCCGATTGAGCAGTGATCGCCAATGACGGCGCCCTCGCTGTGCACATTGTTGAGCATGGTATGGTCGCCTACCTTTGTATCGCACAGCATGCTGCCCGGGCCGACGACGCAGTGCGCGCCGATGGCGGTTTCGCCGCAAAGGATGCACCCGGGCAGAATGACCGTGCCCTCGCCGATGCGCACGCTTGCGGTGACGATCACCCCGTCGCCGCAGGGGATGCGCACCCCTGCCAGCCTGTGCCATTCCAGCATGGCAAGGCGGGCGGCATTGTCAATATCAAATACGGAAGAGTGCATAGGAGACCTCCTTTGTTACACCTTTATTATGCCATAACGCGCGCAAAAATGCAAGCATAATCTTCCAGGAATCCGTTGGACGCCCCGCACAAACAAACCCCAAGCGATCATGCACAGTGATCGCCTGGGGTTGGTCAGATATGTCCGTGTGAGTTTTCGCCTGGTCTCTTTCGAGTTTGGCTTATTCTCCTTCGACTTGCTGGCCGACAATTTGCTCGAGGTTATCCACACAGTTGCGGCAGATTTTGTAGCCGGAATATTCAATCATGCCGTCCCCGCTGCCGCAGAAGGTGCACGCGGGCATGTGCTTGCGCAGCACAATGCGGTCGCCTTCCATGGAAATTTCCAGGGAATCCTCTTTGTCATTCACCTTCAGCATGCGGCGGTATTCCTTGGGAATTACGATCCTGCCGACTTCATCGATGCCCCTGATAATTCCGGTCGTCCTCATATGTTCTTCCTCTTTCTTCCATAATCTATAATTTTTTTGCCCTTTGCACTTTGTTCCAACATTATATCATATAATACGACAAAATGGAAGGGTTAGGCATAACAAATTTTACCATAGATTTTCTGGAAGTTTTTGTGTATTATGCACATGCGCTAAAGTTTTAATGTGCAAGCAGGCAAATTTCGGGCTAAAATCCAGCACTTGACAGGGGGGAAGATTTATGTTATAATTTCATAAAAGTTCACATAGAATTTGTGTATATTACATGAAATCGGAGGGTGCATGACAGAACAGTCCATACCCATTGACCGCATGGAGCATATTGTACGCCTGTTCGGTAATTTTGACGAAAACATCAAGCTGGTTGAAACACATTATCGCGTTACAGTGCTTTGCCGGGGCACGGAGCTCAAGGTGATGGGCGAGCCGGAAGCCGTGCAGAAAGCCATGCGCGCCGTCCAGGGGCTATTGACGCTCATCAACAAGGGCGAGGAGCTCACCGACCAGAGCGTGCGCTATGTCATCTCCATGGTGGACGAGGAGGAAGACGTCAGCGTAAAACTGGCGATGATGACCAATGACTGCGTGTGCATCACCACCAGGGGCAAGCCGATAAAACCCAAAACCATGGGGCAGAAGAAGTACGTCGAAGCGATACGCAAAAATACAATTACGCTGGGGGTAGGTCCCGCGGGGACAGGCAAGACATACCTTGCCGTGGCCATGGCGGTCACGGCGTTCCGGGCAAAGGAAGTCAACCGCATTATCCTTACAAGACCCGCGGTAGAGGCCGGAGAAAAGCTGGGCTTCCTCCCCGGCGATTTACAGCAGAAAATTGACCCATATCTCAGGCCTTTATATGACGCATTATTTGACATGCTCGGAGCCGAAAATTTCGCGCGGCACCAGGAAAAAGGCGCCATTGAGGTGGCCCCCCTGGCCTACATGCGCGGGCGCACCCTGGACGAAAGCTTTATCATCCTGGACGAGGCGCAGAACACAAGCATCGAACAAATGAAGATGTTCCTGACAAGGCTCGGGCAGAACTCGAAAATTATCGTCACGGGCGACATCACGCAGATCGACCTGCCGGATGGAAAAACTTCTGGCCTGGTGAACGCTATTAAAGTTCTTAAGAGCGTGGAGGACATCGCCATTGTGAAATTCAGCGACAAAGACGTCGTGCGCCACAGGCTGGTGCAGTCGATTATCAAGGCATACGAGAGGCAAGAGGTGCGCAAAGCGCAAGAGGCAAGAAACAAGAAGCAAGATGGGGAAAAGAAGATTCAGACAGAGGAGGCTGGGCGCAGGCATGGCAAATAAGGTAAAAGTGATCATTACGGACGACCAGCAGGAGGTCAAGATCCCTACAGGGATCCGGCTGCTGCTGCGCAGGGCCTGCACGGCGGTGCTGGTGCAGGAGGCATTCGCCTGGGACGCGGAAATCGGCATCCGCTTTGTGGATAATAACGAAATCAGGCTCCTGAATCGCACGCACCGGGACAACGACAGCGTCACCGACGTGCTGAGCTTCCCCCTGGGCGAAAACAACGTGTGGGACACCAACCTGGACACCGGCGCGAAGGTGCTCGGGGACATCGTGCTGAGCCTGCCCCGAGCGCAGGAGCAAGCGACTCTTTACGGCCACACGCTGCAGCGGGAGCTCGCGTTTTTGACGGTACACAGCATGCTGCATCTGCTGGGCTATAAGCATGAAGCCGGCGGCATCGAAGGCGTGCGCATGCGCGAAAAGGAGGAGCATGTCCTCTTGCAGTTGGGCCTTCCCCGTGGGCATACGTATACGCTGGAATCTTAATTGATAATCCATATGGCATATGCTGGTATAAAAGCTACAATCCTGTAGCTTTTTTGACAAAATATCTGTTTTATGCTATACTAAATTGAATTTGCCTTGCCTAATTCCTGAATCCTGATCCCTGACACCTCAATGGGGGTATTGTTGCGTGTATACCAATGAGATTTTGCAGCGCTGCGCGGGCTGTTTGCGCCCGCTGGAGGGGCTCCCGGCGTGTTCCGCCTGCGGGCTACCCGTGATATTTGAGCAGGCGGCGCCATACCTACCTTTGCGCGCGATGCTCGCGCAGGGGCGCTTCGGCATCGGCCGCGCAGTGGAGCAAAACGGCGACGGGATTACATACCTGGCGTTTGACGAACAAGCGCGCGCGTTTGTGTACATCCGGGAGTTTTATCCCGCGGCAATCGCGATCCGGGAGCATGGCCAGCTCGCGCAGATCGTGATGCAGGGCTGCGAGACCGTTTGGCAGGACTGCGCGCAGAATTTCATGGAGCTTTGGCGCAAGCTCCAGCGCATGCGCGGGCTTTCCGCGCTGCTTTCGGTCACGGACGTATTTGAGGAAAACGGCACGATCTACGCTGTATATGAATACATGGAAAGTATGACCTTCCGGGATTTCTTGTTGCGGGGCAAGCATGGCTACATCCCCTGGGAGCGGGCGCGGGCACTGCTCATGCCCGTTCTTTCCACCCTTGGCAACCTGCACCAGCAGGGCATCATCCACCGGGGCATCGCGCCTTCGACGCTGTACTTCGGCGCGGACGGCAAGGTGCGCATCGGCGGATTCGGCATCTGGCAGGCGCGCACGGCCCACGGCGACCTGACCGCGGAGCTCCTGGACGGCTACGCCGCGCTGGAGCAATACGGCCTGGAGGACAAGCAAGGCGCCTGGACGGACATCTACGCGTTCGCGGCGGTGCTGTTTCGGAGCTTGATTGGCTCCAACCCGGACGACGCGGTAAGCCGCCGCCATAACGACCGGGTAATGGTGCCGGCGCAGTTTGCCGAGCGCATTCCCCCATACGTGATCAACGCCCTCATCAACGCCATGCAGGTGTTCCCCGAGGAGCGCACCCGCACCGTGGAGCAGTTCCGGGCGGAGCTTTCGGCCTCGCCGACAGCCGTGGCGCGCGCGGCGCAGCTGCCCCCGGCGCTGACCCGTCCCGCCGCGAGAGGCCCTTCGGCAATTCCAGAAAACCCCAAAAAGAAACAGCGAAAAAGTCAGTCCGCCGGGATGATCATCTTCAAAACGGCGGGGATTATTCTGTGGACGGGCATTGCTGTCACGGCGATTTACGTCGGGCTGTTCCAGCGGGACAAAATGCGCGACGCCATCGAAGGCGTGCGTAGCCGGCCGGAAATATCAATGGTCGCGCCGCCGTCCGGCATCCCCGTGGAGGTAAAGCGGTACAAGGGGCTCAAGTATAATAAGGAGTTGCAGGAGGATCTTGAGCGCAACTTCCTGGTCTCCGTGGTTTCTGTTCCCAGCGACGAGGCGCCCGACGTGATTGTCCGGCAAGTGCCCGAGGCCGGGAATACGGTGCCGCTGGGCTCCGAGTTGATCCTCGAAATCAGCGCGGGCAGGCCCACCGAACTGCCCGGCGACCTGGAAGGCAGGGACATCGGCGCCGTGCGCATGCAACTCGAGGAGTTGGGCTTTGTGGTGAGTGTCAACATCGTCAAAAACGAGGGCGGCAACCCCGCAGATACTGTCATCAAGCTGGTGTCGCCGGCGCCCGGCAGGGAGTACCAACGAGGCACCAAGGTGTTCCTCACGGTGTGGGGCGGCGAGCCGCAAACGCAGCCCGCGGATGCCCAGCCATTGGAACCGCAGGAGGAAATCCCGGAGCAGCCGCTTGATGCGCAATAGTAACAATCTGTCACCTATATGGGATGATTTATACAAAAATTCCGGCACAAATCCGGCAAATTGCACAAGGAATGATTTCCTCTTTTTTCACGCTTTGGCGTAGTTTCCGATTTTGCCCAAAAGCCGTTGACGTTTGTGAAATATATGTTATAATGAAGATAAGGGTATGATCCATGCGAATCATGGACATGTAGGGGAAAGAGGTGCGCGATGTATTCCAAAGAAGTTACGGTGCAAAACCATGTGGGGCTGCATGCACGGCCCGCCACATTTTTTATTCAAAAGGCGAATGAGTTCAAGGCGTCCATATGGGTGGAGCGCGACGACCGCCGCGTGAACGCGAAAAGCCTGCTGGGCGTGCTTTCGCTGGGGATTGTCGGCGGTACGGACATCCGCATTCTGGCCGGCGGCGTGGATGAGGAAACCGCCGTGCGCGAGCTTGTGAACTTGGTGAACTCGGGGTTCGCCGAGAGCTAAGCGGGCAGTGCCGCAGACAGTCGCCTGTGGCGCAATCGCAGAAAAGGTAAGATGAAAATATACAAAGCCTCCTGTGCAACAGGAGGCTTAGCTTTTTCATTTCATGTCCCGGTACGTCCCATCCAGCACTGGCTCCCACCAACCCGGATGTTCCAAATACCATTGCACGGTTTCGCGTATGCCGTCCTCAAAACTGATTTGCGGCAGCCAGCCAAGCGCCCGGTGAATTTTCGCCGGATCAATGGCGTAGCGCAGGTCGTGCCCCGCGCGGTCGGCGACAAAGGAAATCATGGATTCCGGCTTGCCCAACAGCCCAAGGATCGTCTTCACCACGGTGAGGTTGTCCCGCTCGTTGTGCCCGCCCACATTGTAGACTTCTCCTGCCACGCCGCGCGTTAAAATCAATTCGACGGCACGGCAGTGGTCGCCCACATGCAGCCAGTCGCGGATATTCCGCCCTTGCCCGTACACAGGCAGCGGCTCGTCCCTGAGCGCCGCCAGGATCATCTTTGGGATGAGTTTTTCGGGGAACTGGTAGGGGCCGTAGTTGTTGGAGCAGCGGGAAATCGTGACCGGCAGGGCGAAGGTGCGAAAATAGGCCAGGGCAAGCAGATCCGCCGCCGCCTTCGAGGCGGAATACGGGCTAGAGGTGTGCAGGTTCGTTTCCTCCGTGAAAAATAGATCCGGCCGGTCCAGGGGCAGGTCGCCGTAGACTTCGTCCGTGGATACCTGGTGAAAGCGGATTTTGCCATGCGCGAGGCAGGCGTCCATGAGCACCTGCGCGCCCATAATATTGCTCCTGAGAAAAATATCCGGGTACTCGATGGAACGGTCCACAAAGCTTTCGGCGGCAAAATTCACCGCCGCGTCAAAGCGCTCCCGGGCGAATAACGCCTGAATGCCATCCCGGTCCGTAATATCCATATGCTCAAAGGTGATATTTTGGCATAGCAGCGGCTTGATCGTGGCGTAATTCCCGGCGTAGGTCAGGGCGTCCAGCAGGACCAGCCGATCCTCCGGATATTTCCCGTGCCAGTAAAAACTAAAATTGGAGCCGATGAACCCCGCGGCGCCGGTGATGAGTAGTTTCATGGGAGGCCTCAATTCTAAGATAATTACGCATTACGAATTATTTTATCTTCGACCCCTCAAACGGCGCAAGGCCGGTTTGGTCGAATTGCCAAGCGATTTCCATGACGATATTCAGGCAGGCTTCCATCGCTTTTTGGTCCAGCAGGTCCACGGTGTCCAGTCGGGTGTGGTAGTAGGGCGGCGGGGCCTGGTCCATGGCGGCAAACGCGGCGGAACGGATGCCCGCCTGTTTGGCGGCGGCGGCGTCGCTGGCGCCGAAGGGAAGGAGCGCATAGGGAATGTCGTAGCCAGCGTTTTTGGCCCCCTGCTTCATCATGGCGCATACGGCCGGGTCGTGCTTAATGGTGCTGGTCAGGTCCGTGTAATAGATGGCGGCATGGTCGAACTCGGTCATCGTGTCCAACGCGATAAACACGGTTTCCGCGTCTTTGAATTCCTCGGCGTGGGCTTTGCAGAAGGCCTTCGCGCCCCGCAAGCCCGCCTCCTCGCCGCCGGAGTTGAGCACAACAAGCTCGGTGTGTTCCAGGCGGGTATTGGTCGCGCCCAGCAACTTCGCCACCGCCATGCCGGTGTAGCATCCGGTCAGGTTGTCGTTGGCGCCTTCCACGAAACGGTTATTGTTGTGGAAGAGCATGGTGACCAGCAACGGCGCGCAGAACCCGATTTGCACATAGCCCAGCGTGTTGAAGACACCCCGGGCGGCCAGGCTGCCGATACCAGCGGCCGCGTGGCCCGCGGCGATGGCCGCGACCGCGCTGCCCAGCAGGAATAAAATGGATACGACGGACAAGGCCACCATGATATGTAGCAGCTTCGTGGTGCCGAACAGTTTGTGGCCGTAATAGGTAAAGCGCCATTCCGGCGCGGAATCCGCGTGGCCGCAGAGGATGATGCGGCGCTTGACCTCACCTTTTGGGGCCCGCACGCCAACCACGTTGCAGGAGATCCTTTTGCGGAAGAAGGGGTCGAGGGTTTGCTTGTAGAGCAAAAATTCAGTTACCATAAAGAATAGGCACGCCGCCAGCAGTATTACGCTGAGCCACGCCTGCCCCATATTGTATACCAGAACAGACGCCAGTGCCAAACCCAAGGAGAGCCTGACCCAGCCCATGAATGCCCTTGGCGCCACCTTGAAGTCCTCGATTTCCACGCGCTCGCAGCAGTCCTCCAGGTCCTTTGCCATCATTTGCTGCGCCTTGCGCTCGGCTTCCTTTCCGCATTCCCGCGGGCCGCATTCCTTACAGACCTTTTTGATGCCCCGGATGGCAAAGTTGGTGTACTCCCGCACCTTGGATTCGTAGTTCGCGATGGTGGTTCTTGCTGTCATGATGTCGCCGCCTTTCAATTCGTTCATAATTCTGTTACCCTTTCTGCCTTGACAAGTTATGTTATTTTATGTAGAATAGTTATAGAAAAGACGCGCGTGAAAGGAGAAATCCTCCAGTGAAGAAAAAGATCATCGCCCTGGCAGTGATATTGGTCTCGGGTGCTGGGCTCTTCCTTGCCTACCGGGTCAATGAGGTGGGCCCGCCCGCTCCAGTGACCAGCGAAGCCACCTTTGCCGAGCTATGGGCAACGCAGGAGTCCAATCAAGAATCAGGTGACAGAAATCAGGAGTCAGGGACAGAAATTTCGGCGGGATCAGAAGCAGCAACGACCACGGCCAGAACCTCCAGGACAACCACGGCGAAGCAAACCACCACAACCGCCGCCACGACCACCGCAGCGCCTGCCGGGGACCCAAACGCGCAATACGCCTATGCCGGCGTGTACCAGGGCATTAACCCGCGGGTGGCGACTGTGCCCGGCGATCCGCACCTGATTTTTGTCAGCCGGGAGAGCGCGCTGCCCCAGGGCTACAGCAACCGGGTGAAGCTGGCTGTCTGCGTGGCGGGCTACGGCCACCAAATGGAAGCCACGGCGGCGGCGCAGTACCGCAAGATGTATGACGCCGGAAAAGCGGATGGCGTCACGCTCGCGCCCTATTCCGGCTACCGCAGCACCCAGCGCCAGAAGAATAACTTCGAGAACAAGATCAAGTCCTATGAAAATGACGGCAAGGGCCACGAGGAAGCGGTGATGGCGGCAAGCCAGAGCATTTTGCCCCCCGGCTGCAGCGAGCACGAGGCGGGCCTCGCCATGGACATCGTGAGCACCAACGCCAACTTCAAGGACACAAAGGAATACAAGTGGCTCGCGGACAACGCCCATAAATTCGGCTTTATCCTGCGCTACCCTTCCGGCAAAACGAATATCACCCTGGTGAAATACGAACCCTGGCACTGGCGCTATGTGGGTGCTTCCCACGCGGCGAAGATGAAAGAATCGGGGCAGACGCTGGAAGAATATCTGGGGGTGCGTTAACCGACATCTTTTCTCTTGAGCACCTGCACGACTGTCTTCAGCATGATCTTCATATCGAACCAAAAGCTCTGGCGGCGGAGGTATTCCGCGTCCAGGGCTACTTTTTCCTCGTCCGTCACGTTGGCGCGGCCGTTCACCTGCGCCCACCCGGTAAGGCCCGGCATCACATCGTATACGTTCGCTTTGGCCCGCATTTGCCTGATGTTATCCTCCTCCGGGATGAGCGGCCGGGGGCCCACGAAGCTCATGGAGCCTTCGAGTATGTTCAGAAACTGCGGCAGCTCGTCCAGGCTCAGCGCGCGAAGGAGCCGCCCCGTGCGGGTGTAGCAGTCCTCGCCCTGCATTTCGTTTTGCGCGCGGTTTCCGGTGTCTCGCCGCATCGTTCGGAATTTGCGGACCATGAACAGCGCGTCGCCTTTTCCCACTCGCCGTTGCCGGTAGATCACGGGTCTGCCGTCATCGAGCAGCACCATAAGTGCCACCGCCCCCAAAAGAGGCGACAGCGTGACCAGCGCAATGGCGCTTGCCGCAAAATCAAATACTCGTTTGATTCTACCCACATCCTTATATGCTAAGCCTTCGCGTTCGCCTGCATCTTCAGGTACGCGTTGATAAACCCATCCAGATCCCCGTCCATGACGTTCTGGATGTTTCCGTTTTCGAAATTCGTGCGATGATCTTTCGCGAGCTGGTACGGCATGAAGACGTAGCTCCTGATTTGGCTGCCCCAGGCGATGTCCATCTGCACGCCCTTGATGTCCTCGATTTTATCCAGGTGCTCGCGCTCCTTGATTTCCACGAGCTTCGACTTGAGCATGCGCAGGGCGACCTCGCGGTTCTGGTGCTGGCTGCGCTCCACCTGGCAGGAAGTGACGATGCCCGTGGGCAGGTGCGTCAGGCGCACGGCGGAGCTTGTTTTGTTGACTTTCTGCCCGCCCGCGCCGCTTGCCCGGTAAACGTCCATCTTGATGTCGTCCGGGTTGATTTCCACGTTCGTATTGTCGTCGATTTCAGGCATGACCTCCAGCGAGGCGAAGCTTGTGTGCCGGCGGCCAGAGGAATCGAAGGGCGAGCAGCGCACGAGCCGGTGCACGCCGTTTTCGCTTTTCAAAAAACCGTAGGCGTTTTCGCCCTGGATCATCAGTACCGCCGATTTCAGCCCGGCTTCTTCCCCATCCAGAAAGTCCACCAAAGCACATCGAAATCCGTGGCGTTCCGCCCAGCGGGTGTACATGCGCACAAGCATTTCATTCCAGTCTTGCGCCTCGGTGCCTCCTGCCCCGGCGTGGAACGCCAGGATGGCGTTGTTGCCGTCGTATTCCCCGCTGAGTAAGGTCGCAAGGGTCATTTCGTCGAGCTTTGTTATGAAGGCGTTGGCGCATTCGGCGCACTCGTCCAGAAGCTCTTCGGCTTCTTCTTCATTTGCGAGTTCTACCATGGTGAGGACGTCTTCGTATTGCCCCGTTAGTTTCTCATAGCTCTCGCATTTGTCCTTGAGCCGCGAAACGCGCCGCAACACCGCCTGGGATTCCTTCGGGTCGTTCCAAAACCCTTCCCGTGCGCACTCCGCTTCCAGGCAGGCGATTTCCTCCCTAGTGCTTTCCAGCCCCAGTGCCTCGCCCAGTTCCCGCAATTTATCCTGATATCCAAGCATTCGCAGGCGCAACTCCTCGTATTGCAGCATAAAACTCTCCAATGCTCATAGATATAGATATCATACCATGTATCGGCGGAAATAGCAAGAATTATTTCGGTACTTTTATGGGCCGGGCAGCATAGAATGCAATAGATAAGTTAGATAGATATAAATACAGGATTTATTCATTATAATACGCTTACATAGGAGATGCTTATGGATACAAAGAAATCGTGCGCGTGCCCTGCCTGCGCGAACCAATGCCGCCCGCGGGGAGGGTATAACATCTTCATGACGCAAGCCCCGCAGCATAAACACGCGCACCGCGCGCCGCAGCAAGTGCAAAAGGCGAAAGCGGTCTCCGCCGTCGAACAGGAACCGGCCGAGGCTCCGGCCCGCGCGGGGCTGACGCAGCACCGCGCGCACCTGAGCGCTTACGCGCGGGACTACGCCTTGGAAATCCAGGAGGGCCCGGCGGCAATTCCCCTTGAAGCGCAGCGCATGGAGGGCAGGTTCGCCATGGCAGACAGCGTCGCCGTTGTGCCGGACAACGGCTATTACATGGTCCTATGGGAAATTGGCGTGACGGAGGCCTGTGGCCGTGCGGCGCTTCACCTGAAGATCAACGAGGGCGCAGTACCCCTGGTACACTGCATCGCTCCCGGCTACGAATCCGGCCAGCAGGTCACGTGGCTCAGCGCCGGCGACAAGCTGCATCTCGGCATTGAGGCCGCGGAACCCGCCAGGATCACCTGCGGCGGCACGCAGCTGACGATCATCCGTTTAGGATGATTTTAAGATACTTAACGGGCGTATGCCCGTACATATTCGCGGCCCCCTATTCATACCAGGAACACCTGCGGTGCGGCTCCCCGCCTGTGGCGCGGTTGAACACAGGATCATAAAAGAAGTCAACAAAGGCAGAGGTGTTGAGCCTCTGCCTTTTGTGCTGTTGTTTTTGCGATCTTGATCCCTGACTCCTATCTATGCCGCGGGGGGCACGACGCCGCGCCTGAGGCGGCTGAGCCTGGCCGGGTTGCGCTCGATCTGCGGCTGGGCTTTTTCCGTCACGCAGCTGCCTGTGACCACGACGCGCTCCACCGAGGGGTCGGAGGGGACGCTGAACATCAGCGGGAGCAGCAGCTCTTCCATTACCGAGCGCAGGCCTCGCGCGCCGGTTTCCTTGTCCATGGTTTTCTTCGCGATGGCGATGAGGGCCTCGCGCTCGATTTCCAGCTCCACGTTGTCGTAGGCGAAGAGCTGCTTGTATTGCCGCAGCAAAGCGTTGCGCGGCTCGCTGAGAATGCGCACCAAAGCATCCTCGTCGAGCTCCTCCAGCGTGGCGATGACCGGCAGGCGGCCCACAAGCTCCGGGATCAGCCCGAAACGCACCAGGTCCTGGTGGATCGCCTGCTGGATCAGGCGGTCATATTTGTCCTTTGCTTTGCTTTTGATAGGCGCGTTAAACCCCATGGAGCTGCCGCCGACGCGGCGCTCGATGACCTGCTCGATGCCCGCGAAGGCCCCACCGCAGATGAACAGGATGTTCCCGGTGTCGATCTGTAAAAAATCGTCGCTGGGATACTTGCGCCCGCCCTTGGGCGGGACGCTCGCCAAGGTGCCCTCCAAAATCTTCAAAAGAGCCTGCTGCACGCCTTCGCCGCTCACATCCCGGGTGATGGAGGGGTTTTCGCTCTTGCGGGCGATTTTGTCGAGCTCGTCGATGTAGATGATGCCCCGCTCGGCGCGCTCCATGTCATGGTCCGCGGCCTGAATCAGGCGCAGCAGGATATTTTCCACGTCCTCGCCCACGTAGCCGGCTTCTGTTAATGTCGTCGCGTCGGCGATTGCAAATGGGACGTCAAGGATTTTCGCGAGGGTCTGGGCCAGCATGGTTTTGCCAACGCCCGTGGGGCCCAGCAGCAGCACGTTGCTCTTCTGGATTTCCACGCGGGTGGCCCTGTCGCCATAGTGGGTGATGCGCTTATAGTGATTGTACACCGCGACGCTCAGGGCGATTTTCGCGGCGTCCTGCCCCACGACGAATTCGTCGAGCTTGCGCTTGAGCTCCGAGGGGGTGAGCAGGCGGCCGTGGAACGAGGGCCGCAGCGGTTCCATGGCGGGCGCGGAAGATTCGTTGCCGCGCTCCTCGTCCAGGATGTCCACGCAGAGGTCCACGCATTCGTTGCAGATATACACGCCGGGCCCCGCGATGAGCTTGTCGATCTGCGCCTGGGATTTCCCGCAGAACGAGCATACCACGGGCATGTCGTCGTAATTGTGATGGCTTGCCATAGCTATTTCCTACCTCTTCGTCAAAATCCGGTCCACGATGCCGTACTTCAGGGCCTCCTCGGCGGTCATATAGAAATCGCGCTCGGTGTCCCGCTCGATGACCTCCAGGGGCTGTCCCGTCTTTTCGGACAAAATCCGGTTGAGCCGTTCCCTTGTCTTGAGAATATGGTCGGCCACGATCTTGATCTCGGTGGCCTGGCCCTTGGCGCCGCCCATGGGCTGGTGGATGAGGATTTCGCTGTTGGGCAGGGCCAGGCGCTTGCCTTTTTCCCCCGCGGCCAGCAAAAACGAGCCCATGGAAGCGGCCATCCCCATGCAGATGGTGCTCACGTGGCTCTTGATGTAGTTCATGGTGTCGAAAATGGCGAGGCCCGCGCTCACCGAGCCGCCGGGGCTGTTGATATAAAAGCTGATGTCCTTTTCGGGGTCCTCCGCTTCCAAATGCAGCAGCTGCGCTATTACAAGGCTCGCCGTCACGTCATTGACTTCATCTGAAAGCATGACGATACGCTCGTTGAGCAGGCGCGAAAAAATGTCGAACGAGCGCTCGCCGCGCCCTGTTTGTTCGATGACCATTGGGACTAAAGACATAGTAAATCCTCCGGTTATAAATTGGTAATTCGTAATTGATTATCGTCCGTTCTTGCTAGGATTATTCCGCGATGTTCGTCTTCACGGCGGCTTCCAGCACAAGATTCATCGCTTTTTCGCGCTGCACATCCTTCGTGATTTCCTCCGCGGGAACGCTGAATTTCACCCGGGTAAGCGCAACCTTGTATTCATCCGCGAGCCGCTGGTACTCGGCCTCAATCTCTTCCTCCGAGGCCTCGATCTCCTCGTTTTTCGCGATGGCTTCCAGGGCGAGCTCCGTTTTTATCTGCGCTTCGCTTTGGGCCGCGATGCGTGCGGTGAAGCTTTCCATGTCCTCCCCCATAAGCTCGCAATAACGCTCAACGGGAATCTGGATGCGCTCGGCGAAGATTTCGATATTGCGCTGGGTGCGGCGGTCCAGCATGGCCTGGGGGATTTCGCCTTCCGCCAGCGCCGCGAGCTGCTCCTGCGTACCCTGCTCCAGGGCTTTCGTCGCTGCGCTGCGCTTGTTTTCAGCCAGTTCATCTGCGATGCCCTGCTTCAAATCCTCTACTGTGTTGTAATCCTCCCCAACCTCCTGCGCAAAGTCGTCGTCCAGCGCGGGGAGTTCCTCTGCTTTTAACTCATGCAGCTTCACTTCGAAGACGACCGGCTGGCCCGCTAGCTCCTCCGCTTGGTATTCCTCTGGGAATGTCACGTTCACTTCAAATGCGTCGCCGGGATTGTGCCCGACGACCTGCTCCTCGAACCCGGGGATAAACTGCCCGGAACCGAGCTTCAGTTCATGATTCTCAGCCGTGCCGCCGGGGAACGCCACGCCGTCCAGCAGGCCTTTGAAGTCGATGACGGCGATATCGCCATTCTGTGCCGCCCTGCCCTCCACTTCCACCTGGCGGGCGTTGCGGCCGCGCAGCTCGTCGATGCGGGCATTGATATCTTCTTCAGCCACATCTTCAGAGGGCACGGCGATCTCCAGGCCTTTGTACGCGCCGATGGTGATTTCGGGCTTCACGGCAATCGTAAAATTGAACTCCGCGCCGGATTCCCTGGTGATTTCCTGGGCCTCCAGATTTTCCGCGCGGTAAAGCGGGTCAAGCTCCGCTTCCTTCAGCGCCGCGTCGATGGCCGCGGGCAGGGCCGCCTCCAGGGCGTCTTCAAAAAAGAGGTTTTCGCCATAACGCCGCACGACCATGGACCGGGGGGCCTTGCCCTTGCGGAAGCCGGGCAGCGTGATCTTAGGCAGCTCCCTGGCGAATACTTTTTCAAGCTCAGCGCAAAACTCCTCCGCGCCCACGTGCGCCGTTACTTTCCAGGTGGCGGGCGCGATTTTTTCCTTGGATACCAAACTCATTGTGTTTCTCCTTAACGCTCATAAAATAGGCCAACAAGTATTATACATGATTTCGCGCAAGAATGCTAGCCCTTTTTGCAAAATTTTTTCAGAGGTATTCGCCGGTTAAAGCAAAGATCAAAGAAAGTCAAAATATTTTTTCGAAAAGCTATTGACAAGTAAATAGAAGTGTGTTATGATAGCATAAAGGTCAAAGATAGTCAAAGTCAGGAGGGGCCGCATGAGCCTGAGCAACAGCATCGCGCAGGCGATTCTTGAATTGCTGGAGGAATCCGGCGACGCGGAAATCCAGCGCAACATGCTCGCGGCGCGGCTGGGCTGCGCGCCAAGCCAAATCAACTACGTCATCGCCTCCAGATTCCCGCCGGAGCAGGGGTACATCGTGGAAAGCAGGCGCGGCGGCGGGGGATATATTCGCATCAAGAGGGTGAAAATGGGGCGCGACGCCACGCTGCTGGCCCTCATCAATGCCGTCGGCACGCGCATTGACGAAGCCACCCTGCGCGCGCATACATTCAACCTGCACGGGCAACACTTCATAAGCGACGAAGCATTGGTGCTGCTGCTTTCCGCCTGCGGGGACAAGGCGCTGCGAAACATTTCGCAGGGGCCGCCGCGAGACACCATGCGGGCGTCGATTTTCAAGCAGATGTTATTGGCGTTGCATTAGCGAAGGAGAACCCCATGGATACGCACAAAAAAATTCTACGATATTTTGAACAGGACAGCGGGATTCTCGCGCTGATTGTCATTGGCTCGCGGGCGAGGGATACCGCCGACGAATACGCAGACCTTGACGTGATTGTGGTAACAGCCAGCCCGAGAGATTATCTTGATTCAGATGACTGGCTGGAAAACATCGGACCGTTTCAGATTTCATTCCTGGAAGAATCATTTTTGGGAAGCAAAGCGCGGCGCACCCTATTCGACGACTGCATGGATGCCGACTTGATTATTTTGAACCCGGAGCAGGCAAAAGGAATCCAAGAAATCCCCGGACTATTCGCCAGGGGATACCGGGTAATCAAGGACGAAGCGGGTATTTCAGCCGGCCTGCGCGAAATCAATGCTGAAGAATCTATCATAATGACAGAAGGCAAGTTCCAGAACCTGGCCAACGATTTTTGGTTCCACAGCATTTGGGCGGCAAAGAAGCTCCTGCGCGGGGATTTGTTTACGGCAAAATACTGCATTGACGTTTACATGAAGCGCTTGCTGCTAACGCTGATTGAAGCGCGCGCGCAACTAAATGGCTGCGGCGATACCTGGTACAACGGGCGTTTCATCGAGCAATGGGCGGACCAGTGGGTTCTGGAGCGTTTATCCGCGGCTTACACGACATACAACGTGGAAGACATCGCACGCGCGTTGCTGGTAAATATGGATTTTTTCGCGGACATGGCGGCGGAGATAGCCCACAAGCGCGATTGCGCGTATCCGAAAAACGCCGAAACACGGGCATACCAAACAGTGCGAAAATTATTGCTTAACGGGAATACAAATGGCATATCATAATGAGTGAGGAGGAATTGAAGTATATGATTTGCGGACAATGCAAACAGCGGGAGGCCACGGCGCACATCCGCCGGATCGTCAACGGCGTGGGGGAGGATTTGCACTTGTGCAGCCAGTGCGCTGGTTCCATTGGGCTGGGCGGGCTGGGGCTCGCCGCGCCCGGGTTCCTAGGGGAACTCTTCAGCGGTATTTTGGGCAGCAGCGCGGCGGTGCAGGCAACGGTGCAGACCCCGGCCAAACGGTGCGATTTCTGCGGCAGCTCCATGCGAGAAATCATCAACAGCGGGCACACGGGCTGCGCCAAGTGTTACGAAACATTCAATGACCAGCTGGAACCCACTTTACAACGTGTACATGGAGCATTGCAACACAATGGAAAAACGCCAATGGCTGACCCGGAAACACAGGGGCGCCGGCAAAAAGAGACAAAGCTTGCTCGGCTGCGCGAGCAAATCGCGGCGGCCGTGCGGGAAGAAAACTACGAGGCGGCGGCGGAGCTGCGCGATCAAATCCGGGAAATGGAGGAGGGTTAAGCCATGGCTGATCAGATCTATGAAAACCAGCGCGACATCGTGCTGAGCACCCGCGTGCGCCTGGCCCGGAATCTTGCGGAATATCCCTTTCCCTCGAAACTGGACCTTGCCGGCAGGCAAAAAGTATGCGAGGCCGTGCGCGGCGCGGCGCAGGGTTGGATGCCGGAACTGCAATATACTGATATGGGCGGATTATCCCAGCAGGAGGCCATTTCGCTGGCGGAACGGCGGCTCGTCAGCGCGGAATTCGCGGGGCAGAGCGAGGGCAGCGCCCTGCTGCTGAGCCCCGATGAACGAATCAGCATCATGCTGTGCGAGGAGGACCACATCCGCCTGCAAGTTTACGGCAAGGGGCTCGATTTACACGAAGCTTACGCGATTGCGGATCAGATTGATACAGCTTTGAGCGCAAAACTCGGCTTCGCTTTTGATGAACGCTTGGGCTATCTGACCCAATGCCCAACGAATCTTGGTACAGCCATGCGGGCTTCTGTTCTGCTGCATTTACCTGCGTTGGCACGACTTGGCCGGGTGGGAAGATTGGGCGAGAGCATCTCGAAGCTGGGACTAACCATCCGGGGGGCGTTCGGCGAGGGCAGCGAGGCCGAGGGCGCGCTGTTCCAGTTAAGCAACCAGGTGACCCTGGGCATCGGCGAGCAGGCGGCGCTGGAGAATCTGCACGCCATCACCCTGCAAATCGCCGATCAGGAGAGGCGCGCGCAACTTGAACTGCTCAAGGACCCGGCCATGGAAAATAAAGTCTGGCGGGCGCTGGGGCTGCTGCTTTACGCGCGGCGGCTGGACAGCAAGGAGACAATGCAGCTGCTTTCTCTCGCGGCGCTTGGCGCTTGCGGCGGCGTACTGGACGTCCCGCTGGGTACGATCTACCAATTGATGACCGATACATTGCCCGCCACACTGGGCATATCGCAAAATCTAAATGATGCGAATGACCGCGATTTCATCCGGGCAAAGATGATACGAGAAAGGCTCAGAAAGGAGTAGAAGATGTCTTCCTACAGATTCAAAGGGTTTACGGAGAAAGCCAACGAGGCCATGAATTTGGCCATACAATACGCCGAGGGGATGGGGCATACGTTCGTTGGCAGCGAGCACATCCTCATCGGCCTGCTACGGCAGGGCGACGGCGTGGCCAGCGCCGTGCTCAACGCCCGCAAGGTCAGCGCCAAGCGCATTGAGGACGCCCTGCGCACGAATTACGCGGCGGGC
>Ga0123356_10003037_pt1 | contig 17725 bp, 14 predicted proteins | sample TergutEmb28metaG_2_FD_92546 | JGI IMG/M metagenome (GOLD analysis project Ga0123356, IMG submission 92546) | Embiratermes neotenicus P3 segment gut microbial communities from Petit-Saut dam, French Guiana - Emb289 P3 | ecosystem: Host-associated > Arthropoda: Insects > Digestive system > Gut ...
AAACTTTTGGCGCGGAGTCAAAGACGGCGAAGGAAAAATCGAACGCACACGCGCCGACCACATGGGCATGATGGCAACAGTCATGAACTGCCTCGCAATAGCCGACATGCTCGAACAACTCAACGTACCGGTCAGAGTACAAACAGCACTTTCAATATCCGCGGTAGCAGAACAATACATCCGCCTCAGAGCCGACCGACACCTTAAAAAAGGTCGCGTCGTCATTTTCGGATGCGGCACCGGCAACCCCTACTTCTCAACAGACACAGCAGCAGTCCTTCGCGCGGCAGAAATAGACGCAGACGTGATCCTGCTCGCAAAAAACATAGACGGAGTCTACACGGCAGACCCCAAAATAAACCCCGACGCAACAAAAATCGACACGATTTCATACTCCGACATGCTCGCCAAGCGCCTCACCGTAATGGACTCAACAGCCACATCCCTTTCAATGGACAACGACATCCCCGTCATCCTCTTCGCTCTCGAAGACCCGCGCAACATCGTAAAAGTCGTGACGGGAGAAAAAATAGGCACCCGAGTAGGTTAATAAAAAACTAAAACTGATTTCCAAAAAACGGAGGTAACAATAATGTATGACGAATATGAAAGCAAGATGAAAAAAACCGTTGAAGTACTTCAAACCAACTACTCAACCGTTCGTGCAGGACGCGCAAACCCCGCCGTCATCGACCAAATCAAAGTGGACTATTACGGCACACCGACCCCCATCAACCAAATTGCCGGAGTATCGACCCCCGACCCCAGAACACTTATGATAACCCCATGGGACGCAAACAGCTTAAAACCCATTGAAAAAGCAATAATGTCATCCGACCTCGGCATCAACCCCGCAAACGACGGACGAGTCATCCGCCTCCAATTCCCCCAACCTACGGAAGAACGTCGCAAAGAACTGATAAAACAAATCCACAAACAAGCCGAAGACTCTAAAGTCGCAATCAGAAACATAAGACGCGAAGCCGTCGAAAAATACAAAGCCCAAAAGAAAACAGGCGAAATCACCGAAGACGACCTCACCGACACAGAAAAAGACCTGCAAAAGCTGACAGACAAATACACAGAGGAAATCAGCAAAACAGCAGCAAAGAAAGAAACCGAGATCAAAGAAATTTAGTGTTCTTCAAAAATAAACAAAGAAAAATGTGGGAGCCTGATAAGCTCCCGCATCATATCGCGATCATCATGGACGGCAACGGACGATGGGCAACCAAACGCGCACTCCCCCGTTATGCCGGACATGCTGTCGGCGCGGAAACATTCCGCCGCATAGCCACATATTGCAAAGACATCGGCATCAAATACCTCACCGTCTACGCTTTTTCTACAGAAAATTGGAAACGCTCCGAAAAAGAGATCGCCGTAATCATGGAACTCCTGGAAAAGTACCTTTACGAATCAATAGAAAAAATGGAACGCGACAAAGTAAAAATGAAGTTCCTCGGCGACACGACCGTACTTTCACAAAAACTGCAAGATCTCATAAAACAAACCGAAGAAATATCAAAAAAATTCGACGGCGTCCAAGTGAACATATGCTTAAATTACGGCAGCAGAGACGAAATTATCAGAGCAATCCAAAAATACACAACAGACCAAATCTCGTCCCCCGACCCCGTCTCCCCGCTCACCGAAGAAATCTTTTCGAAATACCTCTACACAGCAGACATCCCCGACCCCGACCTCATAATAAGACCGAGCGGAGAAATACGTCTTTCAAACTTCCTCCTCTGGCAATCCGCATACTCCGAATATTATTTCACAGACACCTTATGGCCTGACTTCAATAAAAAAGAACTCGACAAAGCGATCCTGACATATCAACAAAGAGAAAGACGATTTGGTGGAGTATAATGAAAACACGTATAATTACCGCCGCAGTGCTTATACCGATAGCTTTATGCATCCTTATCATCTTCCCGCCGATAGTCCTAACCCTCGTCCTCTCAGCGATCAGTACAACAGCAGCATACGAATTTCTTAAAGCAACAAAAACAATTAAATATAAAAGAACCCTTATCTATACAATGGTGACCGCAACACTCATCCCCCCGACGATCTTCATCAGCACCCTGATCCCGAACGCAACATTGGTACTGCTCAACGTATTTTTACCGATTTCATTCATATTTTTCAGCCTCCTCCTGATCGACGTCCTCCTTGCACAAAAAGGCGAAATATTAACCAAATTCCGCCTGATCCCGCTTGCACTGTGTGCCGGAGTACTGATCCCCTTCCTGCTCTCAACTCTTATAAACCTCAAAACAATGCCGTACGGCAATCTGCTCGTCATGTTACCCGTAATAATCTCGATCCTCACAGACTCCGGAGCCTATTTCACCGGCATAGCGATCGGAAAAAGAAAACCCTTCCCGAAAATCAGCCCCAAAAAAACGACCGAAGGCTTCATCGGCGGTATCATAATCGGTACATTCGCAACAGTCGTATACGCAACGATCATCGCAAACACGACCCCCCTCAACGTTATAATCCCAGCAACGGCACTTTTCGGACTTATAGGTTCGATAACCACAGAAATCGGAGATCTTTCATTCTCCCTCATAAAACGCAAATGTGATATAAAAGACTACGGAACACTCATCCCCGGCCACGGCGGCATCCTCGATCGCTTAGACGGCATGATCCTCTGTGCACCGACCGTGTACCTGCTCATATCACTGATACCCGCGATCATCATTTAGGAATAACACATGAAAAAAACATTGACGATACTCGGTTCAACAGGCTCAATCGGACGACAAACGATTGAAGTCGCAAGACACCTCGGTTACAAAATCACAAGCCTGAGCGCAAACAACAACATCGACCTCCTCGAAAAACAAATCCGCGAATTCGATCCCGAAACAGTTGCCGTATACAATGAAGAAGCAGCCCGGGAATTGAAATCACGTATAAAAAATACAACCACCCGTATACTCGGCGGACCGAAAGGTCAAATCACAGTTGCCGAAATAAAAAGTGCCGACATCATCGTTACTGCGATCGCAGGACAAGCCGGACTCGAACCGACACTGGCCGCTCTCAAAACAGGAAAACGCATCGCTCTCGCCAACAAAGAACCGCTGGTATGTGCCGGAGAGCAGGTCATGCAAACAGCAAAAAAACACAACGCAGAAATCATACCCGTCGACTCCGAACATTCAGCAATATTCCAATGTCTGCAAAGCGAAAAAGACAGAACCGGTAATAACCCGAACATAAAAAAACTCATACTTACAGCATCCGGCGGACCGTTTCGCAACATGAACAAACAACAACTGGAAACAGTCACACCTGAAAAAGCACTGAAACACCCGAATTGGAACATGGGTAAAAAAATCACGATAGATTCCGCAACCCTCATGAACAAAGGACTTGAATTGATCGAAGCCATGCACCTTTTTCAAATAAACCCCGATCAAATCGAAGTGATCATCCATCCCGAAAGCATAATCCACTCCATGGTCGAGTTCACCGACGGCAGCACGATTGCCCAACTCTCAAACCCCGACATGCGCCAACCCATCCAATACGCCCTTACTTACCCCAACCGCAAACCCTCCCTTACAAAACCTTTAAACCTCACACAACTGAAAAAACTGACCTTCGAATCCCCGAACACCGACGCCTTCCCCTGCCTCACCCTCGCATACGAAGCTGCAAAAAAAGGCTCATCCGCCTGTGCCGCACTCAACCAAGCCAACGAAGAAGCAGTCGAACTGTTTCTAAATAATAAAATAAAATTCACAGAAATCCCCGAACTGATAGCCACCGCAATAAAACCACACCAAAACCACACCGGTCGAAAGGACAATAAATGTTTATAGTACTCGCAATTTTAGCATTCGGGATCATCATAGCCATCCACGAACTCGGACATTATATTTCAGCAAAAGCTCTCGGAGTTAAAGTCAACGAATTCGCCATAGGAATGGGACCCAAACTCCTCAAAAAACAAGGCAAAGAAACTCTGTATTCACTCAGAGCGCTTCCCTTCGGAGGCTTCTGCTCCATGGAAGGAGAACACGAAGAAGGCGAAGACCCCGACCCGAGATCGTTTCTCAGCCAAAAAAGATGGCGCAGGATCGTCATCCTTGCCGCAGGAAGCGTCGCAAACTTCATCGCTGCATTCATAATAATCTTCATCCTCACGATCGGAGCCGAAGGTTTTATGGGCACAACGATCACAGGCTTCCTCGACGGCTTCCCGAACGAAGGCCCGCAAGGATTCATGCAGGGAGACACCATCGTATCGATTAACGGTGAAAGATTGTTTTACAGAGACGACTTCAGACTCCTGATGCAAATAAGCAGAAGCGACAACGTTGACATAACAGTCCTTCGCAACAACGAACATGTTGAACTTCGCAACATCCTTATGCAACAACGCGAATACGAAATCGACGGCGAAACCTACATGCTGTACGGATTGACATTCAACTTTATCGAAAACTCATTTTTAGAATCTCTCAAATATTCAACATACCAAACATACAGCTTCATACGGATGATAAGACTGAGCATCGTAATGATGGTAAGCGGCGGCGCAAGCATACGAGACGTATCCGGACCCGTCGGCATCGTAAGTGCCATGAACACCATAGGACAACAAACAGCCCGGGAAAACGGGATCATGGCCGCAATAGGCAGCATAGTCTTTTTCACCACATTCATAGGGATCAACGTAGCCGTGCTCAATCTCCTCCCTATCCCCGCAATGGACGGCGGAAGGATCCTCTTCATCTTCATAACATGGATCATTGAAAAAATCACAAGAAAACGCCTCGACCCGAAATACGAAGGCTACATCAACACCGTGGCATTCGTGCTTCTCATAGGGCTGATGGTACTCGTCCTCTACAACGACGTGTTGCGAGAAATCAGGCGATGAAAATAACCCGAACAAAACATATAACGATCCAATCAATGACAACGACCCGGACATCCGACATCCTTGCAACAACAGCACAAATCAACCGTCTTGAAAACATCGGATGTGAAATAATACGTGTTGCAGTGCCTGATATCGAATCAGCAAACGCAATAACAAAAATCAAAGAAAACATAAACATCCCCCTCGTCGCGGACATCCACTTCGACCACAAACTCGCACTCAGATCGACAGAAGCCGGAGCAGACAAAATCCGCATAAACCCCGGCAACATAGGAACACCCGAAAACGTCAAAGAAATAGCAGATGCATGCAACAAAAAAAATATACCGATACGAATCGGCATCAACAGCGGAAGCCTCGAAAAAGAAATTTTGAAAAAACACAACGGCATAACACCCGAAGCAATGGTCGAAAGCGCATTAAATAACGTAAAACTGCTCAACAGATACGATTTTGACAACATATGGCTCTCTGCAAAAACATCAAATGTCCGCTTGACCGTCGACACATACCGCCTCTTGCACGAACAAACAAAATACCCTCTCCATCTCGGTATCACCGAAGCCGGCACCGAATATAACGGCGTCATCAAAAGTTCGATCGGCATCGGAACATTACTGCTCGAAGGCATCGGTGACACGATCCGCGTCTCCCTGACAGCAGAACCCGAAAGAGAGATAGAAGCCGCAAAAGCCATTCTTAAAGCCTTAGGTCTCCGCTCCGGTATCGACATCATATCCTGCCCGACATGCGGCAGATGCAACATCGATGTCATAAAAATAACAAACGAAGTAGAAAACCGGCTCTCCCGCCTTTCTCTCGAAACCGGTCCTGTCGAAAACGAAAAACCGCTCACAATTGCCGTAATGGGATGTGCAGTCAACGGCCCCGGAGAAGCAAGACAAGCCGATTTCGGCATAGCGGGAGGAAACGGCGAAGGCGTAATATTCGCAAAAGGCGAAATAATCGGAAAATTCCCCATGAATGATCTCGTCAACGAATCAATTAAACTGATAACGGCAAAAAATAATTAAACAAAGTTCGATAAAGGTATTTATACAGTAATGAACCCAATCCCGTTATACGAAATGTTCCCCTTCATAAAAGAATCAGGCAGACTCGCAACCGATTACACCGGAGCGCGAGTCTGCTCTGTGTCCGTTAACCAAGCAAAAACAACCATGAATCTTACTATATCAACCCAAGCACCCGTACCCCCGTATGAAATAAGCATCATGGAAGACCTGATATCAAACGAATTCGGCATAAACACTGTCTCAATAACCTGTACTTGCCCCACTCCCGTAACACCTTCTCCCGCATCTCCCAAATCACTTTCATCCCCAAGTTCTTCTCTGTCACCAAAATCTTCTCCGTCCCCCAAATCTTCCTCTGCTCCCATAATGGGACGGGTAACAAAAACAAAACCGACACCTATGGGTGACCTGACGCTCGACCTTGGCAGAGTGACCGTAAAAGGCGAAGTATTCGCCGTAAGGAGCCGTTTTATTGAAAAAAGCAATTCATGGCTCTTCAACTTTGACATGACCGACTATACCGGATCGATCAACGTAACTAAATTCATGAGAGACGACAAAGCCTCAAAAATTGCAAACTCCGTAAAAGAAGGAATGCACCTCGTCGTCTCCGGAACACTCGGAATCAACAAATTTGATAACGAACTCACCCTCGATCCTCAAAATATCTTCCCGTATACAAAAACACCCCGAACAGACACAGCTGAAGAAAAACGCGTTGAACTGCACCTCCATACAAAAATGTCAGCAATGGACGCACTCACAGATATCGAAGAAGCAATAACAAGAGCCGCTGACTGGGGACACCCCGCCGTAGCAATAACCGACCACGGAGTCGTCCATTCATTCCCGACCGCAGCTCTGACAGCAAAAAAACTTGGTAACAAAATTAAAATCATCTACGGCGTCGAAGCTTACCTCCGCAACGACATCCCCGTTCCCGATCCCGGAGCCGTCTCCGAAACATCACCGCAAAAAAAACCGAAAAGACAACGCAACAACCACATAATCCTCCTTGTCAAAAACAAAACCGGACTGCACAACCTTTACAAACTCATAACGATCAGCCACCTCGAACATTATGACAGCAGACCGATCATATATAAAAGCATCCTCGAAAAGCACAAAGAAGGACTCATCATCGGCTCGGCATGCGAATCCGGTGAAATTTTCAAAGCCCTGATAAACAATCCCGAACTCCGGGAACTGCAGGAAATCGCAAAACTCTACGACTATTTCGAAATAATGCCCGTATGCAACAACGCATTCATGCTATATGAAGAAAACCCGAAAGCACAAAGTGAAGAAGACCTCAGAAACTTCAACAGAAAAATAATCGAACTCGGAAAGACACTGAACAAACCCGTCGTCGCAACAAGTGACGTCCACTTCCTCGACCCCGAACACGAAATCTACCGCAAAATCCTTCAAACATCAAAAGGATTCAGCGACACAAACGAAGACCTGCCCCTGTATTTCAAAACCACTGATGAAATGCTCGATGAATTTCAATACCTCGGTGAAGAAACTGCATATGAAGTCGTCATAAAAAACCCGAAAATGATAGCAGACATGTGCGAAACCGTTAATCCTCTGCCCGAACCCGGACAACTTTATCCCCCGAAATTGTCGGGAAGTGCCGAAGATCTGCAAAGCATCGTTCAAAAACAAACTCTTGAATTCTACGGCGAAAATCCGCCCGAAATAATCCCGAAACGAATAAATTACGAACTTCACGACATCTTAAGACTCAACTATGACGTTATATACATGGCAGCTCAAAGACTCGTAGTATACCTCAAAGAGCACAAAAGCCGTGTCGGTTCGAGAGGAAGTGTCGGTTCATCACTTGTCGCCTTCCTCGCAGGCATAACAGAAGTTAACCCCCTCCCCCCGCACTACAGATGTCCGAAATGCAAACAGACTATTTTCCTCGACTATTTCAGTCACCCGAATGTATCGGAAGGCAAAAAAAATGACGCTTCCGCACCCCAATATGCTTGCGGCGCAGACATGCCCGATCAAAACTGTCCTACATGTAATACCCTCTTTTTAAAAGACGGGTTCAATATACCCTTTGAAACGTTCATGGGATACGACGGAGCAAAAGTCCCCGACATCGACCTCAATATATCCAGTGAACATCAGGCTTTAGCCCATAAATTCACCTCTGACATGTTCGGCTCCGAATACGTCTACAGAGCCGGAACGATCGGAACAGTCCAATTCAAAACCGCATTCGGATATGCAAAAAAATACCTCGAATCCATAGGCAAATCAGCAACAAGAGCCGAAGAAGGTCGCCTCGCACAAGGATGTGTCGGAGTAAAACACACGACAGGACAACACCCCGGCGGACTCATTGTCATCCCGCAGGAAACAACAGTCACCGACTTTTCCCCCGCACACTACCCCGCAAACGAAAAAGAAAAAGGCGTGGTAACACTCCACTTCGAATATGCCTACATTGAAGACAACCTCATAAAACTCGACATCCTCGGACATGAAAACCCGACGATGCTCAGAATGCTCGAAGGTATCACCGGCATCAACGCCGACGATATTGACCTGAACCAACCCGAAACACTCAAAATATTTTCATCCCCGATCCCGCTCGGACTCCCTGAAGACGACATAATAATAGGAGAAACCGGCACGATCGGCATCCCCGAATTCGGCACACCATTCACACGCCAAATGCTTTGTGACACAAGACCCAAAAACTTTGACACCCTTGTACGCCTTTCGGGCTTCTCACACGGAACAGGTGTATGGGCAGGCAATGCAAAAGAGTTGATCGAAAGAGGAACTGCAACAATAGCGGAAACAATAAGCAGCCGCGAAGATATGATCCTCTTCCTCGTCTCAAAAGGAATGGACGACAGATACGCCTTCAAAATATCAGAAAGCGTCAGAAAAGGCAGAGGTCTTCCCGAAGGCTCCGAAGAAGAAATGATCCGTTGCAAAATACCCGCCTGGTACATAGAATCATGCAAAACAATAACCTACCTCTTCCCGAAAGCTCACGCAACAGCATATGTTATGATGGCATTCCGCATCGCATGGTTCAAAGTACACAAACTTCTCGAATTCTACAGCGCACACTTCTACCGCCGCAGAAAAAACTTCGACGCTGAACTCATGGCACGCGGTAAAAACACCGTCCTCGCAAAAATCAAAGAAATCAAAAACATCCCGAACCCGCCCAAAAAAGAAGAAGAACTCCTCACAACACTTGAATCCTGTTATGAATACTACATGCGAGGCTTCGACTTTGCAAACATAGATCTTTACGACTCAGACCCCGAAAAATTCATCCCCGTCGACGAAAAAACCCTCCGCCCCCCGTTCATAGTAGTCAACGGTCTCGGCGACGCAGCAGCCCACGACCTCGCCGAGCAAAGAAAAACCAAGCAATTCATCTCCATAGACGAAATCTTCGCAGACTGCCCCGGTGTCAACAAAACCAATCTCGACAAACTCAAAACCCTCGGCGCACTCCGCGACCTCCCCGATTCAAGCCAAATGACATTATTTTGACATAATTTCGAGAATATCGCCGACGTTTAACATAACGCTTAACATACAATTTTTCTTTGCAAATATTATTGTTGCACATACCGTAAACATACTATAAAATACCCCCATCTTTAAGAAAGTGAGGATAGTTACAATGTCAACACCACAACAACCAACAACAGCAATAAAGGATGTAGCACAACGAATTCGTGAGTTACGTGAACTCAGCGGCTTCACATCAGATCAAATGGCAGAAAAACTGGGTATCCCCCGACAAACATATGAAGGATACGAATCAGGCATCGAAGATCTCCCCTTTTCATTCATCCACAACAGCGCATTGTTGTTCGGTGTTGAACTGACGGAACTCCTCGAAGGCATGAACGCGCACCTGACCACATACGCCGTAACACGCAAAGGCAAAGGACGCGTCACATCAAAAGAACAAAACATAGAAGTCTGCGACCTCGCACCCCGTTTTAAAAATAAAATGGCAGAACCGTATTGGGTCACATATTCTTACTCGCACGAACAACAAAACAAACCCATCCCGCTCGTTTCACACAGCGGTCAGGAGTTCAATGTGATCTTCAGCGGCCAATTAAAAGTACAGGTCGGCGATCACATCGAAATACTGTCGGAAGGCGACAGCATCTTCTACAACAGCACAACTCCCCACGGACAAATTGCCGTAGGCGGCGAAGATTGTGTTTTCTGCGCGATCGTCATCCCCGACGAAGGCGAACCCGCAGTCCAACCGACAAGCACCGCACCGACCGTCGCACCGATCACAACACACGACAAACCGCAATCGAAATACGTATACGAAAACTTCTGTTTCCCTGTTGAAAACGAACAAGGAATGATTCAATCAATATCATTCAAAGACCAAGACGAATTCAACTTTGCCTTTGACGTTGTCGATGCAATCGCCGCAAAATACCCTGACAAAACAGCCCTCGTCCACGTCGACCTCAACAAAATCACAAGGCACTTCACCTTTTCCGACATGTCAAAACAATCATCAAGAGCCGCAAACTACCTTACAAGCCTCGGTGTCAAAAAAGGCGACCGCGTAATGCTCGTTCTCAAACGTAATTATCAATTCTGGCCTATTTTCACAGCTCTCCACAAAATAGGAGCGATCTCGATCCCCGCAACAGATCAACTCCTTCAAAAAGACTTCGAATACCGCTTCGAAGCAGCCGGAATAACAACGATCATATGTACAGGACAAAGTAAAGTATCCGATGAAGCAGAAAAAGCAATAGCCAATCACCCGGCGATCACAAACAAAATAATGCTGAACGGTGAACGTGAAGGCTGGCTCAACTACGACAAAGAAATCGAACGATTCCGCAGCACATACCCCCGGACCGAAGACTCCCCCTGCGGCGACGATCTCATGCTCATGTACTTCACATCCGGAACAACAGGCTATCCGAAAATCGCCGCCCACTCACACACATACGCTCTCGGTCACTTCATAACAGCAAAATACTGGCACAACGTCGATCCCGACGGCATCCACTACTCGATCTCCGAAACCGGCTGGGGAAAATTCGTATGGGGCAACCTCTACGGACAATGGCTGTGCGAAGCCGCAACATTCTGTTATGACTACGACCGCTTCGACCCGTTGGAAATATTACCGATGTTTAAAGAACACGGTATCACAACATTCTGCGCACCCCCGACGATGTACCGCTTCCTCGTCCGTGAAGACCTGTCAAAATACGATCTGACAACAATAAAATACCTCACCACGGCAGGCGAAGCACTCAATCCCGAAGTATTCAACATAATCAAAAAAACGACCGGACTTTCAATAATGGAAGGTTTCGGACAAACAGAAACCACCCTGATGATAGCAAACCTCACCGGCATGATCCCGAAAACGGGATCGATGGGCAAACCGTCCCCGCTGTACAACATTGCTCTCATGGACTCCGACGGCAACAAAGTCGGACCCGGCGAAGTCGGAGAAATAACGATCCTCACAAACGAAGGCAACCCTGTCGGACTCTTCAACGGCTATTACCGCGATGAAGAACAAACAACAGCCGCATGGTACGACGGTGCTTATCACACAGGCGACACCGCCTGGCAGGACGAAGAAGGCTACCTCTACTTCGTCGGCAGAGTCGACGATCTCATAAAATCCTCCGGCTACCGCATCGGCCCCTTCGAAATAGAAAGCGTCATAATGGAACTCCCCTACGTCCTCGAATGCGCCGTTTCTCCCGAACCCGACGAAATAAGAGGCCAGGTGGTAAAAGCCAGCATAGTTCTTATTAAAGACAAAAAACCTTCAGATGAACTTAAAAAAGAAATACAGGAATATGTCAAAAACCACACAGCACCGTATAAATACCCGAGGATCGTAGTCTTCAGAGACAGCCTTCCGAAAACAATAAGCGGAAAAATCAAAAGAAATCAATTATAAATAATTCGGGGACATTCCTCCCGGAGGTGTGTCCCCAGTTATGGGAGTCATCCATGAAATACGACCATGTGATCATAGGGGCCGGAATTTACGGCCTCTATGCCGCGCAATGTTGCGCAAAAAACAACAAAACCGTCCTCATCCTCGAATGCGAAAACACCCCGTTCACCCGAGCATCATACATAAATCAGGCACGCCTGCACATGGGTTACCACTACCCCCGCTCCGACTCCACCGCAACAAAAACCGCACAATACTTCGACCGATTCGTAAACGATTACAAAGAATGCATCAACGACCGATTCGACCAAATATATGCAATATCATCAACACACTCACGAACCGATAAAACCGCATTCGAAAATTTTTGCAAAAACACAGACATATCCTTAAAACCCGCAGACCCCTACCAATACTTCAACCCCGAAACCTGCACCGCCGCATACCTCACAAAAGAATGCGCATTCGACGCACAACTCCTGAAAACACAAATGTTAAACGAACTCAACAGTTACAAAAACATCACCATAAAATACAATACAAAAATCCACTCTATAAACCAAAAGAACGGTTCTCTTGTAATAATACACAGGGACAGGTCCGGACACGGAGACGCTTCTCCCGTCTTGCAAGAAACCACTGCAAACTCAATACTGAACGCAACCTACGCATCAATAAACCAAATCCAAAAAAAAGCAGGATTCGAAACATTCGAAATCAAATACGAACTGTGCGAACTCATACTGTGCAAAGTCTCCGAAAACCTAAAAAACACAGGCATCACAATAATGGACGGACCCTTCTTCTCAATAATGCCCTTCGGAAACACAGGATATCACACACTCAGCAGCGTTGAGTATTCTCCGCACTTAACAAGTTATGACGAACTGCCGACATTTGAATGTCAAGCCAAAAGCGCAGGATACTGCACACGCGAAAACCTCGGCAACTGCAACACATGCCCCGTAAAACCCGAAACTGCCCGACATCAAATTAAAGCATTAACAGAAAAATACTTAAAACCCGAAATAAAAATCGAATACATCGATTCACTTTATTCAATAAAACCGATACTCAAAGCATCGGAAATCGACGATTCCAGACCGACTATAATCAAAACACACACAAAAAACCCGACATTCATCAGCGTCCTGTCCGGAAAAATTAACACGATATATGACTTGGATGATGTATTAAAGGAGTAAAAAAATAAACCAATGAAAATACAACCCAATCGCCTTGATCGTGCATACAAACTCCGCCAAACCGAATACGAAGATGCCGCACTCCGAGTTCTCCGCTCCGGACAATACATCCTCGGAGACGAACTCAAAACCTTCGAAAACGAACTGAGCGCATATATCGGAACAAACCACTGTGCAGGTCTTGCAAGCGGTCTGGACGCACTTACGATCTCCCTGAAACTGCTCGGTATCGGACATTGCGACGAAGTGATCGTCCAAGCCAACACATTCATAGCCTGCATCATGAGCATCACAAAAAACAACGCAACACCCGTATTCGTTGAACCGGACGAATATTACAACCTCGACCCGACCAAAATCGAAGCCGCAATAACAAAACGCACCAAAGCGATCCTTGTCGTCCACCTCTTCGGACAAGCATCCGACATGGAATCGATTGAAGCGACAGCAAAAAAGCATAACCTGTACATCATTGAAGACTGCGCCCAATCAGCAGGAGCAGGACAAAATAAACAAGTAACCGGTTCATTCGGCGATATCGGTTGCTTTTCCTTTTTTCCGAGCAAAAACCTCGGAGGCTTCGGCGACGGCGGAGCCGTGACACTGAATGACCCCGAACTCGCACAACGATTCCGAACATACAGAAACTACGGAAGCAATAAAAAATACCACCATGAAACCGAAGGCGGAAACTCCCGCCTCGACGAACTCCAAGCCGCACTCCTGCGCATCCGCCTGCGCCACCTCAACGAAATGACCGCCGAACGCAAAACCCTTTGCAATCGCTACCTGAATGAAATAACAAACAAACAAATAATCATACCGAAAATAAGAAAAAACAGCGAAACCGTATGGCATCAATTCGTCATACGCACCCCGCAAAGAGACGATCTTCAGAAACACCTTGCCGAAAACAACATAGAAACCATAATACACTACCCCATCCCCCCGCACCTATCAAAAGCTTACAAACATTTAGGTTACAAAGAAGGCTCATTCCCGATAACGGAACAATACGCAAACACCACACTCTCTCTGCCCCTCTACATCGGAATGACAGAAGAAGAACAATCATACGTGATCGACATGATCAACAAATTCAACAAATAATTACGGAGCAATGCCATGAACTGCAGCCTGTCTTTAATTATAAGTGCATATAACGAAGCCCCGATCATTGAAGACTGCATAAACACGTGCATCACAGCTCTTTCATCACAATTCGACGATTATGAACTCATCCTCTTAGACGACGCAAGCACCGACAACACCGGACCGATCATCGATAAACTCGCATCCGATAACCCGAACATAAACATTAAAATCATACACAACCAAACCAACCTGAACATGGGAGCATCGATACAAAAAGGTATGAAAGAAGCAACCAAAGATTACATCACATTCAACGCCGCCGACCTCCCCTTCAACCCCCAGAATTACAAAGAAATCATCAACCAAAAACCAAACGCCGACATGATCGTCGTTCAACGAAAAAAATACAACGGCACCACCCCATGGCGCCGCTTCACATCAACACTGAACCGTGCATTACTCAAAATCCTCTTCCCTAAACTCAAAAAAGGAATAAAAGACACAAACTACTTCCAAATAACAAAAAAAGAAGCATTACCGAAAATAACACCTCTTACAAAAGACCCCATCTTCACCTGGCCCGAAATGATCTTCCGCGCCCGCCTCTCCGGCCTCACAGTCGAAACAACAACAACCGACTACAACCCCAAACGCCCCCGCAAAGGCTCCTTCGGCAAACCCAAAGACATCTTCGGCTCCCTCAAAGAAACCCTCCGCTTCCGCCTGCGACTGCGGATGAATTAATCGCTCGAACCCGAATCCAAAAACGTTTCAACAATATACTTCGGCCTCGCCTTGACCTCACTGTACATCTTGCCGATATACTCCCCGATAACACCCAATGCAAGCAATTGCAAACCGCCCAAAAGCCAAATCGAAATCATGAGCGTCGACCAACCCGGCACGGTTTGTCCGAGAATATTACGAACCAAAGAATAAACCATCAAACACAAACTGACAAAAAACACAAAAAAACCCAACATCGTTATAAAACGAATCGGACGCACACTGAACGAACTTATACCGTCCCAGGCAAAAGAAAGCATCTTACGAAACGGATACTTCGTCTCCCCCGCAAACCTCTTACCGCGTGTATATTCAACCACACCCGTCTTAAATCCGATCAAAGGAACGATACCGCGTAAAAACATATTCACTTCACGAAAAGAAGCAAGCCCCTCCAATGCACGACTGCTCATCAACCGATAATCGGCATGATTATAAACACAATCCGCACCCAAAACCCGCATCAACCTGTAAAACCCCTGAGCACTCAATCGCTTGAACGCACGATCCTTACCCCTGTCAGACCTCACACCGTAAACAACATCACAACCGTCATAATACAAACGCATAAATTCATCCAAACACTCAACATCATCCTGCAGATCGGCATCCATAGAAATAACAACATCAGCACGCTCTCTCGCAGTCATCAACCCCGCAAACAAAGCATTCTGATGCCCCTTATTCCCCGCAAGTTTAAGTCCCGAAAACAAAGGATCCGAAGAATGAAGTCCTTCAATGATCCCCCAAGTCCCGTCCCGACTCCCGTCATCAACAAACAAAACCCGACTGCTCTCATCGATCAACCCCGCCTCAACCATCCCCGCCATCTTCACACTCAAACGAGAAGCTGTTTCACCCAAAACAGCTTCTTCATCATAACAAGGAATAACAATATACAACCTATCCGGCATGTTTTACTTTCCTCTTAAACGTTACCTTCATAAACAGCACAAACCTCTTCAACATCACCGATACAAACAAGACGACTTTTTTCAAGCAACATAGCCCGCGAACACATCGATTTTATAACCATAATATCATGTGAAACTAATAAAACCGTTACACCGTCCGTTATCATGCTTTGAATCCGATTCATACACTTTGCCTGAAATTTAAAATCCCCGACACCTAAAATTTCATCAATGATCAAAATATCAGGTTTAACACTTGTAGCTACGGCAAAACCCAAACGAGCGATCATACCTGATGAAAAATTTTTCAATGCAACATCTTCAAATTCCCAAAGCTCGGCAAAATCTATTATTTCTTCATACTTTGAATCCATGTATTTCGTGGAAAAACCGTACATAGCACCGTTCATATATACATTTTCACGTGCCGAACACTCCGGATCGAATCCCGTCCCCAACTCAAGAAGCGGTGATATTTCACCGTTGATGAACACAGTTCCGATCGTCGGTTTAAAAACACCTGCAATGATTTTCAAAAGTGTCGATTTTCCGGCACCGTTTAAGCCCATCAAACCAAAAACTTCACCTTTATTTACAGTAAAACTCACATCTCTTAAAGCCCAAAATTCTTCATAAAACAGTTCTTTTTTTAATGCTTTAACAATATATTCTTTTAAACTGACAATTTTATCTTTTGTTAAATTAAACATCATAGAGACATTCTGAAGAGAAATCGCAACATTATCCAAAGTCTTATACCCCTTTACATACTCAGTATATATCTGTCCTGTTGTTTCATGAAAATAAATGTCCCGGCACATAAAGCGATCAGTGCATATCCCAGACAAACCATATTTGTCCACAGATCCGGGATCGTACCCCACAAAGCAAGACTGCGGAAATAGTTTACAAATTGAAACAAAGGATTCAAACCTATTATCGGAGCCATTCGGGGACTGAGCATGCTTACCGGCCAAAAAATAGGGGTCAAATACATCAATAACAAAGTGAGTACACCGTATATGTAAGTTAAATCCCTGAAGAATACAGCGAGTGAAGACATCAACATGGCTATACCGAGCGAAAAAATAAATGTATATATGATCGGGATCGGAATCAATAAAATCGTCCAATGGAACTGCACACCGGTAAATATGAAAACCAAAACAAATGCACCCATTGAAAACAGCAGATTAACAAGTGAAGAAATTACTCTCGATAAAGGAAAAATATATTTAGGAACATATATTTTCTTGATAACACCTTCACTGGCAATCACGGAGGTCATAGCTAATGTGGTTGATTCACTGAAAAAAGTATAAATAGTCATCCCGCTCAGTAAATAAACCGGAAAATTTTCAATTTCAAATCTGAAAAAATATTGAAACACGAGTGTCATAACGAGCATTGTAAGCAGAGGGTTTAACAACGACCATAAAACACCTAAAATACTTTTTCTGTATTTTGTAATAAAATCACGTTTTACTAAAAGTCTCAAATAATATTTAAAACGATTAAAAGTGTGAAATTGTGATTTGAAATAATCTTTCTTAAAAATAAAGGCCAATACAAAAACGGTTAAAATTGATGCTGTCAACGCGAAAAACATAAGTTTCGGTACAAACAACATCATAATATCATCACGATGCCCGATAATGTTTTCCGGCAACAATAACAGCAAAACAAAATAAAAAGTCGCTAAAAGAAGAAAAAGCAATGCCAATTTCTTTTTTGATACAGTCATAAATACAATCCCTTTAATTTAATCAACCAAGAGCATACCATATATTGCTTCGTTTGTAAAACAA
>Ga0123356_10003038_pt1 | contig 17725 bp, 18 predicted proteins | sample TergutEmb28metaG_2_FD_92546 | JGI IMG/M metagenome (GOLD analysis project Ga0123356, IMG submission 92546) | Embiratermes neotenicus P3 segment gut microbial communities from Petit-Saut dam, French Guiana - Emb289 P3 | ecosystem: Host-associated > Arthropoda: Insects > Digestive system > Gut ...
TCCGCTGTGCCTTCTTCATGTTCCGCATACTTTGATTTTTTCATAAACCCCCTACTACTTTTTTGCCTTCGGTCCAGGTGCCAAGCTTTTTTCAGGTGCTTCGCCTTTTTTAGGTGCTGCTTTTGCAGGCGAAATTGCATCAACCGGGCAGATTGCCGCACAAGCTCCGCAGTCTATGCAGGTTTGCGGGTTGATTTCGTGAAACTCCTTTCCCGCCCGTATCGCAGTAACCGGACACTCCCCAAAGCACATCCCGCAGTTAATGCACTTGTTATCAATGTGGTACGCCATTTTAATTTCCCCCCTCAAGATAATCACTTAATATCATGCTTGCCGCGATGCTGTCAATTAACTTTTTGTCATTCGTTACCTCCTCCGCCGCAATCGACGTCAGCATCTCGTTTTGAAAAACAATTTCCGCACCAAGTGGCTCTAGGGTTTTGGCAAATGCCTTAACCTCGACGCTCATTGCACTATCTTTATGAACCGGAAGCCCGATTACTATACAATTAATTTCGTATTGCTTAACAACTTGACCAAGCATCGCCAAGTTTTTGCGCGCACCCTTGTTTTTAACAACCATAAGCGGTCTTGCAAGTAGCCCGGACTGGGAAATCGCAAGACCTATCCTTGACCGCCCGTAATCGACACCCAGGTATGATCTCATATTACCTTTTCTTCCGCAAATGCAGGAATGCCGCCTTCACTTTCGGGTTTTTACCCAAATTCGGGACAGCCTTGAAACCTTTTATGCGGTCGGACGAGCTGATTTTTTCAATCGACATCGAAACGATTCCTCCGTTTTCAAGTTGGATGACCAAATCCTCGTCACCTTTGACCGTAGCACCGAACACAACAGTTTCGCCCGCAGCGTACTGACCGAACTTGTCGCCCTTGCGGTATCGAACCATGACTTTCAAGTCCTTTATCGGAGTTTTCTTGACGTTTCCTTTGTTTGTGACCGCAATAAGGAAGCCGTTTGTCTTGGCGTTGTAACTGCACGCGCTGAACTCGTCCGCGCCCAATGCGATACCCTTAACACCCGCTGCGATTCGCCCCTGAACAGGCACATCGCCGGTTCCGCAGTGCAAGGCAAACCCGCCGGAACTGAGGAACACCAGGTTTTTGCCTTTCTTGTGCGGTTGGACACGTACAACAGCGTCCGGCACGTCGTCACGAAGTTTATAGCATGGAAACACACTTTTTTGTATGCTGCAACTTTCCACCCAAGTACTTCGCTTGACCATTCCGTACTTTGTAAGCCATGAAATTTCGCCCAGCTCCGCTTTTGCCGCATCGTCCATTTCGGTAACATCGCAATCAAGTGCATAAGCCGACACAGGCAGTTCGTTTTCGGCGGCTTCCTTGAAAATGCCCTTGAAGGTTGTGCCCTCCTCACGCAGTTTACACTCGGGCACATCGCCCGCAAAAAGTTTGTAACAGTTTCCAAGGTTTGTAAAAATATACAGCAGCTTGTCCGTTGATGCCGAAATTACCTCGACATTTGCGTCATTAAGCCCCATGCCAGGACCGAACGCCGTATGCGACATCGAATAATTTTTTGGGGTGACACGCTTGATTTTGCCGTCCGCTGCGAACACGATGATTGAATCTTCGACAGGTTTCTCGTCATCGTCTGCTGTTATAACGGCTTCTTCAATGTCTTTGATTATAACACTTCGGCGCTCGATTTTGTATTTGCGCTTGATTTCCAAAAGTTCTTCCTTTACAAGTGCGAACTGCCTTTTCTTGCTGGAAATAATTGCGCTGAGCTGCGTTATCAGTGCTCTTAATTCCGCCAGTTCCTGTTCAAGTTTGAAAACCTCCAGACTGGTAAGGCGCGCAAGACGTAAATCCAAAATTGCCTGAGCCTGACGGTCGCTTAGGTTAAACCTCTTGCGGAGTCTGTCTTTTGCCTCGGTGGTAGTTTTACTTGTCTTTATAATTTTAACAACTTCGTCGATAACGCGGATTGCAATTAAAAGCCCTTCCAAAATATGCGCCTTTTCCTTTGCGTTTTCCAACTCGAACACACTGCGTTTGTAAATTACTTCACGTTGAAAGTTGACATAGTATTCAATCAGTTCCAGCAAGCCCATCAGCTTTGGCTTGCCACTGGCAATGGCAACCATGTTGATATTAAAGTTTGTCTGCAGCGCGGTGTGTTTATATAAAAGGTTACATATTTCTTTTGCGTCAAATTCGCGCTTGACACGGATAACGATGCGGCAGCCGCGCCTGTCGGATTCATCACGGATTTCCTGGATGCCGGAAAGCGCCCCCTTTTTTGCCTCGCGCAAATCGGCAATGTTCCGCTGGAGCGCAACTTTATTAACTTGATACGGCACTTCGGTTATAACGATGTTACGTCTTTCGTTGCCCTCGACCTCGACATGAATCTTGCCGCGCATTATAACCCGTCCGCGACCTGTTTTATATGCCTGCTTCAGTTCGTCGCCGCATACAACAAAGCCGCCGGTCGGAAAATCCGGTCCTTTTATAATTTTCATGACCTGCGTCAGCGTAATACTTGGATCATCAATATAGGCAACGTGTGCGTCAATCACCTCGGCCAAGTTATGCGGTGCGATATTTGTTGCCAGTCCCACTGCAATACCCGTTGCCCCGTTGGTGAGGAGGTTAGGGTAACGACCCGGTAAAATGTCGGGCTCGGTGTTCCTGTCGTCAAAGGTTAAACTGAACGGTACAGTTTCCTTGTCAATATCGCGCAAAAGTTCCATCGCAAGCGGTTCAAGTTTTGCTTCGGTGTACCGGTACGCTGCCGGAGGGTCACCGTCCTCCGATCCAAAGTTTCCCTGCCCCAAGATAAGCGGCATATTTACGTTAAACCCTTGTGCAAGGCGCACCATAGCATCATAAACGCTTGTGTCACCGTGCGGGTGGTACTTTGCCAAACATTCACCGACGATACCGGCAGATTTTCTGAAAGGTTTGTCCGGAGTCAAGCCCATTTCATGCATTGCGTACAAAATGCGCCGCTGACCGGGTTTCAGCCCGTCTTCGACACGCGGAAGAGCCCGATCCATGATAACAAACTCGCTGTACGGAATCATGGAATCATGCATTACCGCGCCGATTTCCTTTAAAATGATATTGTCCCCATTGCCGCCGTTTGATTTGTTCATCGCTTCTGCCTCCGCGTCATGAGCTTTTGGCTTTGGTCTGCTTCTGGATGCTTTTACCTTATCTTCGATTTCCTCGATTACGTTTTCTGTAAGCCTTTCTTCTTCAACCTTAACCCCCTCTTCTTCAATCCTTTCCTCTCTGACCTCTTCCTCTTCGTCAAACGTCTCGTCGTCTTCGTCGCCCTCTTCTTCCTCTTCCTTTTCCTCTTCAACTTCGGCTTCTTGTTCCTCTTCCTCCGCAATTTCCTGGATTTGCTTGCTCAAGTTTTCCAGTTCTTCGTCAAACGTCTCGTCGGCGTAATCGTCATCATCGTCTTCCGGTTCGTATATATCATCATCGGACTGCGTTTGTTCCTCCTCGCTGCGGTCAGAGTCGGGCTTTTCGACCACCGAGTTGCCGTCGATATCCACTCCGTCATCGGATTCGGAAAGCAAATCGTCAAATTCGTCGTTACTCATCGCCGTCCTCCCCTTCCGGTTTGGCAATCACCCTTTTGTGTTTGGTATTTACTTTAAAGCCGTCCGATTTGTTAAAATTGGCGTGCTTGGAAATGTATTCCTTGCGCGCCTCGATATTGTCACCCATAAGTGTCGAAATTCGGTGCTCCGCCTCCGCAGCATCGTCAAGTGTCACCCTGCACAGTTTACGTGTTTTGGGATTCATTGTCGTTTCCCAAAGTTGGTCGCTGTTCATCTCGCCAAGACCTTTATAACGCTGGACATTCAACCCCTTTACTTTTTCCGTAATTTTGCGCAAAGCCTCGCCGTCATAAGCATACGAACTGTAATCTTTCTTGAACGCTTTGTAAAGCGGAGGCATACCGATATAAACGTGCCCCGCCGTGATCAGTTCTTTCATATAGCGGAAAAAAAACGTCAACAAAATGGCACGGATATGCGCGCCATCTTGGTCAGCGTCGGCAAGTATAATAACTTTGTGATACTTAAGGTTATCCAGCACAAAATCCTCGCCTATCGAAGTTCCAAGCGCGCCGATAATTGTACGGAATTCCTCGTTATCCAAAACCTGGTCGATGCGCTTTTTTTCTGCGTTAAGAGGCTTGCCCCGGAGAGGCAGAATCGCCTGTATGCTTCTGTCACGCGCCTGTTTTGCGGTTCCGCCGGCACTGTCCCCTTCCACAATGAACAGTTCATTAAGTTCCGGCCGCCTGCCTGTACAACTGGAAAGTTTTCCGATTAAAACCCCGCCGTCAATTGTGTTTTTCTGGCGGGAGATTTCCTTTGCTTTCCGCGCAGCCTCACGCGCACGGGCAGCATCTTTTGCTTTTCCGATAAGCTTTTCAAATACCGCACGCTTTTGGGCATCGCGATTAATTTTGGCGAAATACTCTAGAAGACCGTCATAGGCGAACTTTTCAATATCGGCTTTTGCCTCGACGCTGCCTAATTTTGCTTTGGTTTGCCCTTCAAATTGGACTTCGTGCATTTTGATTGCCAAAACCGCAGTCATACCCTCGCGAAAATCTTCGCCCATAAGTGCGGGCTCTTTATCCTTTATGTATCCGAAGTTTTGCGCGATTTTATTAAAAGCACGCGTGATTCCTGACTTGAAACCGGTTTCGTGCGTACCGCCCTCGCTTGTCGGAATATTGTTGACATAACTGAAAACAGATTCCACGTAACTGTCGGTGTGTTGAATCGCGAAAGCCGCAAGAGTTACGCCCTTGACACCTTCGACCTTGCCCTCGATTATGAAAGGAGTGGTATAAAGCGGTTCCTTTGTCTCGTTAAGATACGAAACGAAATCACATAAACCGCCGTCGTATTTATAAACACGGCTTGCATCCTCGCTGTTTGGTCGGGCACGCTCGTCAATCAAAGTAATCTGTATTCCTTTATTAAGGAAAGCCAGTTCCTTAAGCCGTTTATTAATAACATCATTTGAAAACGAAATCCCCTTGAACATCGCGATATCCGGCATGAACTTGACAAATGTACCATTCTTTTCGGTTTTGCCGATATCCTCAAGCGGAGCCTCAGCCTGACCGTAAACCATCTTGCCGCTTTCGCTTTTGCGCGGAGAAAACCTAACAAAATAACTGCGCCCAGTTTTGCAGACAGTGACTTCACACCATTCCGATAGTGCGTTTGTAACAGAAGCTCCGACCCCGTGAAGCCCCCCGGCAAATCCATAGTTTTCGTTATCAAACTTTCCGCCTGCATGAAGTTGCGTGAAGACAACCTCGACACCGCTCATCTTAAGCTGCGGATGCGGATCAATCGGAATTCCGCGCCCGTTATCGTCAACAGAAATGCTGCCGTCTTTGTATATTGTAACCGTCATCGAATCGCCGAACCCGTTTGCCAGTTCGTCAATCGAGTTATCAACTATTTCCCACAAAAGGTGGTGCATGCCTTTTGAACCAGTTGTACCAATGTACATACCGGGACGCATCCTCACAGCATTAAGCCCTTCCAGAACTTTAATTTTACTGCTGTCGTAGTTGTCGGGTTTGATATCTTTAGCCATATTTCCAATATATCACAAAATAATTTTGTTGTAAAACACTTTATTCAATGCGTTTAGAGCCCCTTTTACGTCTAAAACCTATTGTGCTGTTTAGTAACCCTTAACAGAGTTGCGCATTTACCGAACTGCTTCATTCCCTTTGCCCCTATATACGTCCCCGCGCTTCTTAAGCCGCCCAGTATATCATTTATAACATTTTGAACCGGCCCGATGTAAGGAACTTCTTCGGTTCTTCCCTCGCTTGTTCTATATTCTTTCATGCCGGCCATATATTTTTCCTGAGCCGTTTCCGAGGACATCCCGAACCAAACTTTAAATTTCTTTTCTTCGACTAACGGCTTGTTATTCTTAACATCATATTCTCCTGTTAAATAAAATTTACTTATGACATCCCCTTCCATCTCGTCAGTTCCGGCAAGCATACCGCCGATCATAACAATATCAGAGTTTGCGGCGAAGGCCTTAGCGACATCCCCAGGAGTTCGCATGCCTCCGTCCAAAATAATCCCGGCATCCAAACCATGAGCCGCATCGGAACACTCTATCGCCGCGCTCAGCTGCGGGTAACCAACCCCAGTTTTCATTCTGGTCGTAACAGGCACTGCCAGGACCGATTCCAACTTTGACAAAATCCGCCCCAGCCAAAACAAGTTCTTGGACCATTTCCGGAGTGCAGACATTGCCGGCAATAATAATCGTGCTCATATTTTCCTGCCGTATTTTATTTACAAAATCGGAAAACCTTTTCGTATAGCCGTTTGCAATATCAATACAAAGCATCAAATCTTCTTTAGATACCTTACCGTCCGCGTGCAAGCGTTTTCTTACTTCCTTAAATTGATTGTATTCACCGTCATCCATCCCGATTGTATAAATGCAATGCTTCAAAACATCCTTTTTCTGTTCAAACCACTGCTCTTTAGTATGAAATTTGTGAATAGCAACAAGCATATCGTTACGCAGAAACTGTTTCGCCATAGCAAACGTACCGGTTGCCATATTTGCCGCGATAATCGGAACAAACTCGAATTCTTTGTCCGACCATTTTGTTTTAAGTTTTCTTTTAAGATTAAACTCCTTTCTGCTTACCAGCGTCGACCTTTTCGGTCTTAACAAAACATCACTGAAATCCAACTTTACATCACTTTCCAAAATCATGCGACCTCCAAGTGCGGATTGTACCACTACTGCCCGCGTTTGTAAAGCACTTTATTTAGTGCCTTTTTGTTGCTTTTTTCTGTATCTTTTAACCGCATCATCAATCGCTTCTTTCGCCAAAACCGAACAGTGAATTTTTATCGGCGGCAGACCACCAAGGGCGTCAACGACATCTCTGTTGGTAAGTTTCAGCGCCTCGTCAACAGTCTTCCCTCTGATAAGGTCGCAGGTAATACTTGACGATGCAATAGCCGACACACAGCCGAATGTTTTAAACGAAGCGTTCTCAATTACATCGTTTTGATTGATTTTAAGGTAAATTTTTATAATATCTCCGCAGGTTTTGTTTCCTGCTGTTCCGATTGCATTCGCTCCTTTAAGTGCTCCTGCATTTTTCTGCTGGCGGAAAGTGTTCATTACCAAATCGTTATAGTCGTGCATACAGTCACCCTTTAATCGCGCTTACGCCGCGAAGTTTTTTCACGATTTTCACAAGTTCGGTAATGGTCAAGTCGATATCTTCCTTTGTGGTACTGCGGCCAAGGCTGAAGCGAATCGAACCTTGATTATGGGCATCCGGAACGCCCATGGCACGCAAAACGTGGCTGCGTTCCAAAGATCCGGAAGAACAAGCCGAGCCGGTACTGACCGCAACGCCGGCAAAATCCAGCATCATAAGCACACTTTCGCCCTCAACACCCGGAAAACTGAAATTTGCGTTGTTAGGAAGCCTCTGAGTCCTGTGTCCGTTAAGATATGCACCTTCGATTTTGGATTCGATTTCGGAAATCAGATAATCGCGAAGTTTGCTGATACGTTTAAAGTTCGCCGGACCGTCGCGCATTGTAAGTGCCGCCGCCTCCCCGAACCCCACAACCGCAGGCACGTTGACCGTACCGCCGCGCTGCCCGCGCTCTTGATGACCGCCGTTCATGTATTTTCCCAGGTCCACACCGTTGCGGATGAAAAGGGCTCCGATTCCTTTCGGTCCGTAAATTTTATGCCCAGACAAACTCAGTGCATCAATGCCCATCGCCTTGACATCAATCGGAACGCTGCCCAGCGCCTGTGTCGCATCCGTATGAAAAAGCACACCGCGCTCTTTAGCTATGTTGGCAACCGTGTTTAAAAACTGGATAGTGCCTACTTCATTGTTTGCCGCCATAATTGAGACCAGGGCAGCAGGTCTTGAAAGTTTCGCAATCATATCACTGACCGAGATGATTCCGTTTTCGTCAACTTTGATGTACTCGACTTTGTATCCGCGCGCGGCAAGACTTTTGGCAACTTCCAAAACACTCGGATGCTCGATACTGGAAACCAGCAACCTTTTGCTCCTTGCCTTTTCCATAATGCCGTTCAAAATCCAGTTATTCGCTTCGGTAGCGCCGGATGTAAAGTAAATTTCGTTCGGCTCGGCATTGATTGCCCTTGCAATCTGAACCCTCGCCCTAGCAACAGCCTTTTCCGCAGCACGTCCAAACGAGTGCATCGACGAGTTGTTTCCAAACTCGGTGGTAAAGTACGGCATCATCGCCGTCATTACCTCGCCTGCGACATACGTCGTTGCCGCATTGTCAAGATAGATTTTATTTTTCGCCATACCTAAATTATTGCCCAGTTTAGTAAGCCTGTCAATAAATGCAGTTTGGAGAAAACTCCAAAAAAATATTAAAACACTTCCGCAATTTTTTTTGCAATCAAACTCTTCGGCCTAAGACCCATCATTCTTCCGACATCTGTGCCGTCCTTTAAAAACACTAAAGTAGGCAGACTTGTTACGCCGTACTTTGTGACTTCGTCGGGCGCTTCTTTGATATTCAGTTTAGTAATCTTAATGTCAGGGTATTCCCCCGCAATTTGGTCAATTATCGGCGAAAGTATCTTGCAATTCCCGCACCCGTCACCCCAAAAATCGATGATTTGTTTTCCCATGAGTTAATTATAGACAAGACTAATCAATTTTGCAACTTAAAACTTAACAGGTCTTGAAAATCCCCAAGCAGTTTGCTATAATGTACCATGAACCTAAGCCAACGACTTTTTCACAACTATTTCATGGATTTAACAAAAAAACCGTTTGCATCAACCGGCGAGGAACTGGCAAACGCCCATTTTGCGGACGCAACAAAGAAAGTATTCATAAGTTACGTTGAGTCATATCAGCTGGACAAACTCAGCGAATATGAACGGAAGCGATACATCAAGAGTTTCAGAGATTACCTCTCCAAGAGGTACCGCGATAATTGTTATTATTACAGCACTTATGCAATCTTAGGGCTTGATGACAGCGCGCAACTTGTCCGCGGAATTCAAACGACACAAGGTGACAGGTCAAACTGCTACCGCCACGGCTGGGTCAACTTTAACTTTGAAGGCGAAGAGTTTATTTTCGATTCAATGGTTAACGGCATTATAACGAAAGCGGAATGGGACAAGTACTATACACCGAAAATCACTGCAAGTACATCACGCAAAGAGATTTTGGATTATTTTCTTTCCGACAGGCGCTGCCACAAAAACGGAAATATCTGGACAACAAAAATGGTTCAGCCAAGCATGACGATGAAACAAAAACAAATCACCGTATCACCGTACTCGCGCTTTATAATGTCAACCAAAGGACTGAAAGCCGATATCGAAAAATGTATTATCTTTAATCAGCCCAGTTGGTAAAAACTAGCTTTTAATAATCGGCTGCAACTGCCGCCCTTCAAGCGCCGTATCGATTGTTTCCAGGACTTTGCCGAAATCGCACACAAGCGAAAACGGCTTGGCAGCAGGGTCGTCCTGACCAAACGGCACAAAGTAAAAGTTTTTCCGATTCAGCAGCATCCCAAGGTTTGCCGCATTCCCCGCAAGCGCATCGTTGGACGAAATGCCCATGATACACGGCTTGCCGTTTCTAAGAAGCGCCTTAACCGCCATTGTAATCGGCGTGTCCGTAACGGCATTGGCAAGTTTTGCGACAGTATTCCCGGTGGCAGGCACAACAGCGCAGGCAACAATGTCTTTTTTGCTTGACAAGGTCTCGCTTCCGGTAATCGAGGTTATTATGCCGTTGCCGCAAATGTCGGTAAGGCGTGCTTTGAACTCCTCAATATCCAGGAAACGATTCGGCTTCAAAGAGTTCTCGCTCATCACCGGAAAAACATCGTATTTTTTGCACAATGCTTCAAGGTGAGGGATCATTTTGCCATAACTGCACGGAGACGCGCTTATGCACAGAACAATGCTCTTTTTTTTAACAAGTTTCCGCATAATGCAGTCGAATACCGCTTGTGCCGCCCGCTCGGGATAGAACCGTCCGGGAAGACCGGGTTCTATAAGGTAGTCAACCTTCTTCATATTAAGTTTGCCGAAATCAAAACCATACGGCGGACTTGCAAGTTCGTAAATCACGGCGGGAATCGGTTTGTAAAGTTTAATCACCTGCTTGGGAATTGTATTGATGATAACGGGGAACTCGTGCAGCGGGGCGGCTTCGAAATACGACCTGTCGCCATATTTTGCCTGAGCATCCGCGACCTTGCTGTGGTTGAATTGCAATACGTGTATGTTCGCTTCGTGCAAAACTCTTCCCAGTTCCGCCGTCAACTTTCCATAGCCGACAAGCAGAATTTTTTGTTTCGCGCTGCCGAAACGCTGCTCAAGCAGTTCCTTAAGTGCAAGTGCGGTCAGATAGTTGTTCTCCCGCACAAATTCTTCGTCCTCGCTCAAGCATTTGTGATCAAAGATTATATCTGCGGTGCCTTCGTACTTTGTCCGCGGAACAACATAGACCATCCGCTTGCCGTCGCGTTTTTCCGCCCAGTCGCAAACAACAATCCCAGCGTTTTCAGCGATTTTCTTCAATGCATGCACGCGCTTATCCGTCGATTTTGTGTCCAAAGCTATATAATATTTCATATCTAAGATATATGGGTAATGATAAAAATTTGTTCTTTGGCGCAAACACAGCCGATGGTTTCGTTGGGTTCTACAATCAGATTGTCGATGTTTACGATTTGACGAAATTTTATATCCTGAAAGGCGGCAGCGGTATCGGCAAAAGCACTTTTATACGCAAGTTCGCCGATGCGTTCAAAGAATATAACCGCGATTTCCTGATTTGCTCCGGCGATCCGAACTCGCTTGACGGAGTAATTATCCCGGCGCTTAAAATAGGCATCATTGACGGCACCTCGCCTCACGTTGTCGACCCAAAATACCCAGGGGTTGCCGATGAAATTGTAAACTTGGGCGAATTTATTGATTTCGGCAAAGTAACCGCCAGCAAGCAAGTTCTGAAAACACTGTATCAAAAAAAAGGCGCTCACTATGCAAAAGCATTCGCGCATCTCAGCGCCGCCCGCCGCGTTCATCATCAAATCGAGTCGCATTACGCAAGGGCGATTGACTTTGACAAAGTTAACTTAAAACTTGCAAAAATAATCATGCAGCACGTTGATGATTGATTCAAGGTTGGAAGTCGGCGCCAAAAGAACGAACTCCCGCCGCGGTTTAAACTCGACCAAATAAACTTCGATGCCCTGCAGAACCTTTCGCAAACCGCTCAGTTCAAAGTCTATCTTGCTGAAAACACACAGGATTTCAACCATATCCTTGTTGATGTTTTCTTTGAACTTGTATGTAATGCAAAAGTATTTCCCGACCCCGCCCGCCGCGGTGACACGGGTATAATTGACTCCGGGCGCAAAAGTATTATCGACTTTCAACGGCATTGAACGTTTTTTCAAGATAGGCAAGCAATCCGGGTGCAGTACGCTGGCGCCTGCAATCGACAACTTGTACATAGTCCCGAAATCCAGTTCCGAAACGGTTTGCGTGTTTACTACAAGCAGCGGATTTGCGGTTTGCACTCCGAAAGTATCGGTAAAGTTTTCATATTCGTCTGCTCCAAGGCACACTGCCGCTATTGCCCCGCTGCAATCGCTTCCGCCGCGTGTAAAAGTCCGCACGCCGCCGGTGATTCCGCGCCCATAGAACCCACCCATTACAATTTTGTCGTTTTTATTTACAGAGCGTACGAAATTTTCACACGTTGCAGCTTCGTTACACTTGCCGTTGCTTTTGATGACAACCAGATTTGCTGCATCAACAAACCTGAAGCCCAACACTTTTGCAAACATCAGTCCCATCAAATACTCGCCTCGTGATACAACAAAGTCGCGGTCGTGACAATTGATGCTCATCTCTTCGCGCGTTCGTTCGATTTCATTGTTCATTTCAACACCTAAACTTTTCGACATTTCTTTGAACCGCGAAATCACCGCGTTCAGACTTTCGCTGCAATCCGCTCCTCTGCAATCGTCTGCGCTGAGTTCAGCTTGTGCGTCGATAAGTAAATCCGTAACCTTGCGCCGGGATTTTTCCTTGCATTTCCCGGGCGCGCTTACCACAATAAACCGCCGCTCTGAATCTGCCAAAACTATGTCCCGCGCCTTTAATACCGCATCTGCACTTGCCAGCGAACTCCCGCCGAATTTCACAACCTTCATATATGGCAGTGTATTTTGCATCAAGAGTTTGTGTTACCTGCAACCTACAGAACATATTTTCTTAAGTCGGTTTTTCTGATAATTGCCGCCATGTTCTTTTCGACAAAGGCTTTATCAATGATTATGTTTTTTGCCGGACCTTTGCCGTCGGCGTTAAAAGATATTTCTTCCAAAAGGATTTCCATGATGCTGTGAAGGCGGCGTGCGCCAAGGTTTTCGTTGGTCTCGTTCTCTTGTTCGGCAAGTTGTGCCACGAATTTCAGTGCTTCTTTGTCAAAAGTCAAGTTTGCTTTATCAACACCAAGCAGTTTTTGGTATTGTTTGGTAAGTGCGTTCTCCGGCTGCGTCAATATCTTGAAAAAATCATCCTTGTTAAGGTTGGTCAGTTCAACACGAATCGGAAACCGGCCTTGAAGTTCGGGAATCAGGTCCTGGATTTTGCTGATATGAAACGCACCTGCGGCAATGAACAGAATATAATCGGTTTTAATCGCACCATACTTTGTCTGAACCGTACAGCCTTCAACAATCGGCAGAATGTCGCGCTGGACACCTTCGCGGCTGACTTCGGGTCCGCTTCCGCCGCCGACGGACGCAATTTTATCAATTTCGTCGACAAAAATTATGCCGCTTTGCTCGGCAAGCTGGATACCTTCCTGCTGAACCGAGTCGTTATCAATCAACTTGTCGCTTTCCTCGATCAAAATCGCGGCACGCGCGGCTTCAACCGTCATATTGCGCTTCTTGGTGCGTTTCGGCAACACTGCGCCAAAGATATTTCCGATATCAATCCCGATTTCCATGCCCATCGGCAAATCAACCGGCTTCATGGCATCGGCAATTTCCAGTTCAATTGTCAGATTGTCAAGTTTGCCTGCGCGGTATTCGTCCTCGGTTTGTTGTCTGAGAAGCGCTTCCGGCATATCGGTAACCTGACGCTTTTTTGTCTCCACAATAGCGTTCACGATGCGTTTTTCAACAAGCGCAGCGGCCTTTTTTTCGACCTCGTGCTGCTTGCCTTCTTTTACCATACGTATAGCAACTTCAACCAAGTCGCGCACCATGCTTTCAACATCGCGTCCGACATAACCGACTTCGGTGTATTTGGTTGCCTCGACCTTGACAAACGGCGCACCGACAAGTTTTGCAAGACGTCTGGCAATCTCGGTCTTTCCGACACCTGTCGGACCCTTCATAATAATGTTTTTCGGTGTAATTTCATCACGGTCGACCGGCGAAAGCTGTGAACGCCGAAACCGGAAACGCAGCGCGTTCGCAACAGCCCGCTTTGCCGCGACTTGTCCGATTATAAACCTGTCAAGCTGCTCTACGATTTGTCTTGGTGCAAGATCCATACTAAACCTCCTCTATGGTCAAATGAGTGTTCGTGAAAATGCAGATCTCGCCTGCGATTTTCATTGCCTCTTTTGCGATTTCTTTCGCGCCCATTTTTGTGTGCTGAAACAAGGCGCGCGCCGCAGCCAGAGCATAATTTCCGCCACTCCCAATCGCGCAAACACCCCACTCCGGTTCAATAACATCGCCTTGACCGTCGATGATTAAAACCTTGTCGACGTCAGCCACAATCATCATTGCCTCGAGGTTGCGCAAATACTTGTCGCTTCTCCATGACTGCGCCAATTCAACGGCGCTGCGCAGCAAGTTACCGCTGAACTTTTGCAGCATCTCTTCAAACCGTGCGCTTAACGTAAACGCATCGGCAACCGAGCCCGCAAAACCGACAACTACTTTGTCGTTATACATTCGCCTGACCTTTACGGCGTTGTTTTTCAAAACCACGTTTTGCCCTGTAACCTGCCCGTCGCCCGCAAGTACTGTTTTTCCGTCGCGCTTGACAGCAACGATGGTTGTTCCTTCAAATTTCATATCAGTCGCACTCCTTATTCGAACACTTTATCATGTTTTTCAGTTTAATCAAAGGTTTTCCGCATTTTTTGCATAGCTCCCCTGTCGGCTCGTCCCATGCAACAAAGTCGCAGTTGGGATAACTTGTACAGCCGTAAAATATCCGCCCCTTCTTGCTTTTCCGTTTATGAATCTGCCCGGCAGCGCAGTACGGACATTTACAAACCGGCTTGTCGTACGGTAATATATTGCGGCATGCTGGAAAACCAGGACATGCCAGAAACTTTCCGAACCGCCCCATACGCACAACCATCATCTTCCCGCATTTGCTGCACGGAGTGTCTGTTTCTTCCAAAGCAATCTTGAACGCCGAGTCATCGCCATCCATCGCTTTTTCCAACTCCCCGACAAAAGGTTTATAAAATTTATCAACAACGCTTACCCAATCCAGCCCTTCATAAGCGATATCATCAAGTTTTTCCTCCATACCCGCAGTGAACGCAATGTCCATGATACCTGCAAAGTATTTTTCCAAAAAGTCGACCAAGATAAATCCAAGTTCGGTAGGTTTCAAATATTTCCCGTCTTTTTCGATATAAAACCTGGAAGTGATGTTTTGAATAGTAGGGTTATAAGTCGCAGGTCGCCCGATACCGTTTTCCTCCATAGCCTTAACCAAAGTTGCCTCGGTATACCGCGCCGGCGGTTTTGTGAACTTTTGCGCGTATTCAAGTTTTATAAATTTGAGGATGTCGCCTTTGACAAGTTCGGGAAGTTCCTGGTTTTCGTCCTCGCCGTCCTCGTTTTCGCCTTCGTCCTTTTCCTTCTTTTTCGCACTTGCAACTAAATCACCGAACACAGCCAGCCACCCTGAAAAGATAGGGGTCTTTCCCGTAACACGGAAACCATACCCAGCACCGTCTATATCAACTGATATGCTGTTGAAGGTTGCTTCGCTCATTTGCGATGCCAAGAAGCGGTTATAAATCAGGCGATACAGCTTTGCCTGATCCGGGTTGCCAAGTTGACCCTCAAGTTCGGCCGGCGAAAGGTTTATGTCGGTCGGACGAATTGCTTCGTGCGCGTCCTGGGCGCTTTTTTTGGATTTATAGAAATTGAAAGTCTCTGGTGCATACCCGCGTCCGAACTTATCTGCGATGAACTCTCTGCATTGCCGCTGGGCATCGGGCGAAACACGCACACTGTCAGTTCGGATATAAGTTACATACCCGCTTTGATAAAGTTCCTGAGCCGCCAGACTGCAGCGCTTAAGACTTAGACCCGCCCTGTTAAGCGCATCCTGCTGCATCGAACTGGTTGTATATGGCGCCGGAGCGTGCCTCTTGGTAATGCTTTTTTTAACTTCGCGCACGACATACTGCGCACCGTTCAAATCCGCGACAACAGCATCAGTCTGTTCTTTGCTGACAAGTTTAATATTTTTGCCGTCGCGCCCGGTTTTAAGGGCGGCAAGGAAGTTGATTGCACTCTTTTCGAGGCGCGCCCCGAAATCCCAATACTCCTGCGGCTTGAAATTTTGAATCTCGCGTTCACGTAAAACAACCATCTTCAGGGTAACACTCTGCACTCTTCCGGCGGAAAGCTTCGGCTTGATTTTTTTGCTGACAACAGGAGAGAGTTTATAACCGACAAGCCGATCCAGAACTCTGCGTGCTTGCTGGGCGTTAACAAGGGCAATATCAATTCCGCGCGGCAAAGCAAGCGCCTCGTTAACCGCCGCTTTTGTAATCTCGTTAAACGTAATTCTGTGCGCCTCGGCAGGTTTGATTCCAAGCGCATATGCCAGGTGCCACGCAATCGCTTCGCCTTCGCGGTCCGGGTCGGTTGCGATTATTACATCATCGGCTGTCTCGGCTTTTTCCTTGAGTTTCTTTACGATATCTTTCTTGTCGCTGCCTATTACGTATTTTGGTTTATAGTTGTCATCAACATCAACAGAAAGCGCGCGTTTTTGCAGGTCGCGAAAATGCCCGCCGGTTGCCTGCACGTCGAACCCGCTGCCCAAATACTTTTTTATGGTGTCTTTTTTACCGACACCTTCGATGATGACAAGTTTCAAGATATTCTCCCTTGAGCTTACTTACTCGGACGTTAACATTATCATTGCTTTTTGCAATTATCGTCGCTCGAGCTTCGATATATAATAATTGCCCGGTAGTTTTTGTATTATGCCGTCCATCTCCATACTTGTCAACAATGTTGTAAGGATTTTCGAAGCAAAATTTGTGCGCCTGATTAGTTCGTCAAAATGAACTTCGTCATGTTTCAGCACATCCAGCACCGTCCGCGCCTCAAACGATATCTGGGTCACGATATTTGCTTTGGCATCGGTGTACGTCATCCCGAAAACACCCAGCACATCCGAGATATCGGTCAAGCACGCACATGCCGCCGTCTTTATCATCTCGTTGGGGCCTTCACTGGCGGGGCTGGTAATCGGCCCTGGTACGGCAAACACTTCGCGCCCGAGGTCAAGGGCAAAATCTTTTGTTATAAGTGCGCCGCTTTTCGCTCCGGCCTCGATAATAATAATCGCCTTTGCAAGCGCCGCGATGATGCGGTTTCTTTGCGGAAACGTATACCTTGTGGTTTTGGTTGAAGGAGGATATTCGCTTATCAAAAGTCCGCCGTCACTGGCAATACTTTTTTGCAAATCCACGTTTGCAGCAGGATAAAACCGGCTTAAACTGTTTCCCAATACCGCAATTGTGTTCGCCGCACCAGCCCCCGCATGCGCAGCGGCGTCAATTCCGTCCGCAAGACCGCTGACTGTCACAATGCCAAGTTCGGAAAGCTGCATCGCCAGTTTTTTTGCAACTTCCAAGCCATACCGCGTTGCATTCCGCGTGCCGACAATCGCAACAATCGGTTTTTCCAGAAGTTTCAAATTACCCTTGCAAAATAATACTTGGGGCACCTGCGACAGGTTATCAAGCTCCTTCGGCCATCGCGGGTCTCCGCGCTTCAGGATAATTACATCGTTGTTTTCTTTGGTTTCCACAATGAATGGTACGAGAATTGTAAAAATTTGTCAACAAACAAAAAACGGCTGAGAAACCGTTTTTATTTGTGCTTTATTTTGATAATCCACTGCCTTTCGGTTTTGACCAACTAAAAACGTCATCCAAATGGTCATATGTAAAACCATGTCGGGCGGCGTTTGGTTCATCATTTAAGGCATCGTGAACGTCTAGGGCGAATCTTTCACCATTTGATGGCGAACGACCTGTCGGCTCATTATCGCGCAAGGCTGTTTGCAGTGCGCGCGTGCATACGCAGTATTTCGTTTTTTTGGCAGGTTTCCCTTCATTATGCGCAGTTTTCATTCTGTCCAACTCTTTCTGCACGGCTTCTATTACACCTGAACGCATACCTTGCGTATTTATCATTAAATTTACAAGTGCTTTTTGTGCTTGCGGAGGCTTTTTTTCATACTCACCTATAATCCAACTCTGCAGCCGTACACCACCCAACTCGTCGTCCATACAACATGACATAAAATTTTCTCCTCTTGATTTGCGCAAATGTTACCACTTCCGCAA
>Ga0123356_10003039_pt1 | contig 17719 bp, 15 predicted proteins | sample TergutEmb28metaG_2_FD_92546 | JGI IMG/M metagenome (GOLD analysis project Ga0123356, IMG submission 92546) | Embiratermes neotenicus P3 segment gut microbial communities from Petit-Saut dam, French Guiana - Emb289 P3 | ecosystem: Host-associated > Arthropoda: Insects > Digestive system > Gut ...
GAGTTGTTTTTGTTGTGGTTTTTTTGTTTTTGTTTTGGTTTGTGTGTTGTGTGGTTTTCAAAAGATAGATATTTTGGGTATTAATTAAGTGCTGGTATATCTCAATTCTGCTGAGAGTTCAGGATGCACCATAACTTTCAGAAAAATAGCCCACAAACAAGGCCTCAAACAATAGGCGTTGTTTGAATCAAACAGTGGGTGAACTACCCCAAAAGGAACAGTTGTGAACCTTTGGGGTGTTCTTGATTTCAGCTGATTTTACAAGCTGTCACCAAAATCAGCCTTAAACTTGGCCGTCAATTTTTCCTGCCAATCCGACACTGGCGCCAGTTTGCCCATAAAGAAACGCAAAACTTTGGGTTCTTCTATAAATTTCAATCCACCGATGAGTTTACGGTTTTCATAGAGCCAGACGATTCTGTCAATTGCATATTTAATCTGTGAGAGTGTAAAGACTCTGCGTGGAAGCGCTAAACGCAAAAGTTCCATGTTAGAATAATGCTCAGAGCCATCCGCTTCCCGCTCTTCAGAGATGGTGCCGCGTTCCATACCTCTGATTCCGCCTGCAATGAAAAGAGCCGCGCCCAATGCACCCGCAGGATATTCTGATTGAGGAATATGGGGCACAAACTTCATAGCATTTAGGTGACAACCCAATCCGCCTGCTGGTGTGACTACTGGTATACATTGTTGCTTTAACTCATTTACCATGTATTCAATGAACAATGGTCCTTGACTTATCATGTCATAATCCATTGTTTCTTCTAAACCAACTGTGATTGCTTCAATCTCACGAACACTCATACCTCCATAAGTTAAAAATCCTTCATAGAGTGGTACAAGTTCGCGCATTTTCATATACATTTCATGATTATTTGTACAAATGCCTCCACCACGAGCATGTCCCAATTTTCTAGCTGAGAAATAAATAATGTCTGCATGGTCTGCAATTTCTCGGGTGATTTTTCTTATATCTACATTCTGGTAACCGGGTTCGCGCACTTTTATGAAGTACAAGTTGTCTGATAAGAGGCTTACATCAAGTACCAATAGAAGGTTATGTTGTTTGCAGATTTTGTAAATTTCTTTCAAGTTAGCAAGAGAGAACGGTTGGCCGCCAATCAAGTTTGTACCAGCTTCCATGCGTACAAACGAAATTTTGTCCACGCCATATTCAGCAATGACCTCTTTTAGGAGTTCTGGAGACATGTTGCCCTTGAATGGGTTATTACTCTCAACTATTAGTGCTTCGGGATAATGAGTTTCTAAAACTTTACCTCCCTGGAGACCTATGTGCGCTTTTGTGGTTGTGAAGTGGTAATTTGTGGGTACGACATCACCTTTTTTAATGAGCACTTTTGAGATGATGTGTTCGCAGGCACGGCCCTGGTGAGCAGGCAGGACATATTTTGTTCCAAAAATTTCTTCGAGTTTATTTTCCAATTTAGAGAACGTGGCACTGCCGGCATAGCTGTCATCGGCAATCATCATGGCGCTAAGTTGGAGGTCGCTCATAGCGTTAACTCCACTGTCGGTTAGCATATCTAGAAATACATCTTTATTTCGAAGTAGAAACGTATTGTTACCCGCTTCATTAATGGCTTTTAACCTGTCATCAATAGGCCGTAAATTTAATTTTTGTACAATACGAACTTTGTGCATTTCAAGGGGTACAGCATTACCGGTATGGAATTTTACTTCTCGCATCCTGTTTATCTCTTCCGTTGTTTCTTTAGCTAATATTATCTATATAGCTTTTTCCAGATTCATGGGTAATGTTGAATTATTGTTGTTTATCCCCTAAACGTTGCTATGTTTGTTATAAAAGGTCTAATAAGGAGCAAATATGGTTTAGCTGACGCTTAGCTGTTGGTCACACAGTTATGTAGTGCCTGCCCAGAATGGAATTTTTTTACGCATCAAATTCACGTATTCTTTGAGTACTTCTTGTTCTTCTGAGGTCAAATCTTCCATATGTGATGTTAGCAATGTTTGTGCGTCTTTTTCAGGAACCTTAACGAAGAGTATATCCCGCTCAAAAATATGTCGTCCGGATATGGGTTTGTCCATCGAGATTGCTACTTGTGCGCCTGCTTTAGCTTCGCCGATGGCCTTGCCTTTGTCTTGGATTTGTTGAATTTCTCCAAGATCTGAGCTATCTTCGGCGCGGATTAGTGAAACTTTGGGTTTGAGTCTGCCGCCTTGAATTTCAACGCCTGCTACAAGGGGTTTGGCGCGGCGGAATATACAGTTGGGTAGAACCATGATTTTGCCGGGTTTGGTGAGGGCTTCGAATTCGGCTTCGCTTTTGCGTTCTCGTTTTTCTTTAACCCATTCGATATAGTTATCGATTAAGTTGTAGATGATGGGGTCGTTGAAGATTTTTATGCCATTGGTTTCTGCTTCAATTTCTGCGTCTGGGAGCGTTTTTACGCCGAATGCAAGAATGGCACCTACAAGTGGTTCTCGTTGTTTTACCACGGAGGCTTCTATAACGTCGCGTTTGCTGATGTCGCCTATATCAGCGCTTCGAACTTGTACGTTGTTGGCTTTGAGAATTTCTGCCATGGCTTCTAGTGAGCCTAGGGTGTCGGCTTTGACGATGACGCCATCTATTTCTTTGGTTATACGGATTTTACCGATTTCTTCGGTGATGAGACCACAGTATTTCTCAACTTCTTCGTTTTCAGGCACCGCAAGCAATGGTGCACCTGCTAATGCTCCATCTAAATCGGATGCGACGATTTTGATTCCTGCGCTGGCGTAGACACATTCGACACTTGTGAATTTGTCTCGAGGGTCCCGCATTTCATCAAGTGGTTTGGGAACAAGAATTGTGCGGATGCGTGCAGACAGAGGGCCGTCTCTTCCGCCGACTACTACCATATCGTCTTTGTGTAGGGTGCCGTCGTAGATAATTGCGTTTAGGGTCAGACCCAAGCCGGGTTCTTCTTTAACTTCCAAGATGGCGCCTTTGGCGGGTCCATCGGTGGTTTGGAGGCGTTTTTTGAGGAATTGTTGGGTTAATCCAACCAGTACCATGACAAGTTCCGAGAGGCCTTCACCAGTTTTAGCGCTTGTGGGTACTAAGGCAATATTTTGGGTGAAGTCACGGATGTGGTCGAAGCGGTCGGTTTTAAATCCTAGACGGCTAAAGTCGCCCATAACTTGGTAGAGGCGGTTGTTGAGTTCTTCTTGGATGAAGCTGGCCTGAGACGCATATGACTTTAGAAATGGTGCATTTGACTGGGCTTTCCAGCCTGGGATGCGGTCAATCTGGTTAACCGCCACTATAAAGGGCGTTTTTCGAACTTTGAGGATTTCAATACATTCAAACGTTTGTGCTTCAAAGCCTTTGATCGCGTTAACGACGAGTATGGCGATATCAGCGACACTTCCGCCCCGACGCCGCAGATTGGTAAACGCCTCATGTCCTGGCGTATCCACGATGAGTAAACCCGGAATTTCAATACCGGTTTTGAAACTGCCCATGTAGGGACCGATAAGTTGCTTAAGTGTTTCCACAGGGAAAAAGCTGGCTCCGATATGCTGTGTCATGCCGCCTGCTTCACGGAACTGGACGTTAGTTTTTCGTAGCTCATCAAGCAACGAAGTTTTGCCTGCATCTACATGTCCAAGAACACAAACTATTGGCTGGCGTATGGGCAACTCAGTTTCCTCATGTTTTACGGGTTGATGTATAGTTTAGGCTTATAAATACGTGTACCTATTTTTGTGTTTTAGCCCCTTTTCAACCTTTGCTTGTTCGATAAAGCTCTTAGCTGTTGGGTGTTTGCATGTTTTGGGTGACCGTTTAGTGCACGCGTTGATTATAAATCAAAGACAGGGGCGAAGGGGAAAAGAAGGGACTATGTTTTACTGTGCTGGTTTTATAACCAACAGAAGGATACCTATGAGTAACACAACGGCGCTGAGGAACCCAAATAGCAGACTAAACCCGCCTACATCTGAGCTTACAGTAAAGTAGAGTAACAACGCGCCGATTATTATAAGAATTAATCCAAGAATCCTTTCATACAATGAAGCCCAGAATGGGTCGCCTTCTTCACTCATCGTCTTTTTCGCTTCCTTGCCTATTTTGTTGTACGTTTCTCTGATATAAACAAATGGGGTTATTTTAAATTATTCATAGCAATTAACATCCAACTATCGAACTTCATGTTACTGGTGTGTGTTTCCGACATTTAGTTGACCTGTTGCTGGTGGATGGTGTTCACTTCTGGCTGGTGATCTGCTGATCCTGGTATTGTGCTCTCCGGGGTTTCTATTTGAGATACGGCTGATCTTTAGCGGACTTTACCAAAAAGGGCAAACAGGCTTGATTTTTGGGTTGACAAGGTTTTTATGGATGTAGATGAAAATAGTGTTACATTAAGAGTTTGGGGCCTTCGGCTAGCTTGGTCTAGGCTTGTAGACTTGGGCTCTATAGACTCCGGTTCAAATCCGGGAGGCCCCACCACTTAATTTTGCTGTAGTGTATTTTAGTTACCTTATAATGGCGGCGGCTTGTTGTTCTCGATAAATTACCGTAAAACCCATGGAGCACATCCAAAATTATCCGTTTCTACTGAGCAAGTTGATTGGTGATTTATCTGCCTTCACTGAACGCTTAAAGAGTTGAATGGTATGCCTATAGAAAGATCCCGTCTTAGCGGTATATGGAATGGTGCCTTTGAAACGGTATGTTTATATTGATTCTTAGAGTTTAGTGACTACGAAATTTAGTGGAAAGATGGTAGAATATGTCTACTCATAGTAGTTTACGTAAAAGGAAATTAACTGGCGGAAAGAAGCGTGTTTACCGCACCAAGAAAAAGTACGAGGCCGGCGGATACCCAGCAGAAACAGTGCTTGGCGAACCTAAACGCAAATCTACCCGTACTCTGGGTGGAAACATCAAAATCAAGGTTCTAACCGACAAATATGCCTCCGTCACTGACCCCAAAACCGGTACAACAGAAAAATCTGAAATCGTTCGTGTAGTTCGTAACGGAGCCAACGTCGACTATAACCGTCGGGGTGTCATCACTAAAGGCGCAGAAATCGAAACCGCTCTTGGGTTAGCAAAAGTTACCAGCCGACCCGGAAACGACGGTGTCATAAACGCGATACTCATAGGCAAAGAAAAAGCCTAATTTTCACTATTTTCGTTTAGCAGGTTGCTCCGAGTCCTGCTGATTTTTAATCTTAATCAACTGTCTAGAAAGTCTTTTAATTATAGCTTCCTTAGTTTCCTGCTTCTCCACAATCAACATGCCCGTTTTTGCCCAAGGCATCTTGGGATAATGTGCTTCAAGGTTAAGTTCATTTTTAAGCCCCAACCTATCTGCGGCCTCTTTAACTTCCCCTATCTTGGGTGAAAAAACCGCTTGAACTTTGGAGATGCGACGGCCCTCACTACGACTTCGGTTTTGATCAAAGTACACCGGCCAGATGATAACTTTATTGTTGAGTTTGCGCATTTTAGTCACCCTATTTTTGAGCATAGTAAGCGATTAATTTTTCGCTGGCTTCATTGATTCTCACAAAGCCATAGCGCTCAAACTGTATGATGTCGTCTGGCTTTAACTTTTTGCATGCCGCCTCCGCAAAGCCACTTGTTACTGAGGCATCCTGATGAATAATTTCTGCAGGATATTCCGCGCCTTTGGGTATCCACTGGATAAGCTGGACTTTGTTTTTGCGAACATCCTCATAGGATTCGCTGGTATAAGTGGCAGTTATGCTGTTGGCTTTTTTTGTGTCAATTTGGATGTTGAAAAGCTCCATAAGGCGCATCATATGGGTTGTTTGCATCGTTTCTGCATCCTTTTTGGTTATCCAGAACATAGCCGCTGATTTGTCGCCTTGGGGCTCTATGAGGTATTCTCGAAAGCCGCGTTCGGGATGTTCTGGATGTAGCGGCAACTTTGCATGGAACGTTTTTGGCAATCCTGACACGTGGAGTTCAATGGGATCTGCGGTAAAGAAGTAGCGGTTGCTTGTTGCATCAAGAATTTTTCGATTATGCGCGTAGAGACTTTCCCAGCTTAGGGTGACGTCGTTGGGTTTAACACCGACTTCGATGATCATTTTCTTGATGGCTTCTGGTTGGATTCCTCGTTTTTTGAGTGCCGCAAATGTGCCCAATCGTGGGTCATCAAAATCTGTATAATCGCCCTCGTTTATACCTGCAACAATCTTGGATTTTGATAAGGCGGCTCCTGTAATTTTTAGTCTGCCGTAATGGATTGCTTGAGGATACTCCCAACCTAGATGTTGGTACATGTATTTTTGGCGAATCATGTTGGTGTAGTGTTCTTTGCCGCGGATAATGTGGGTTATGCCCATGAGATGGTCATCTATGCCGGCGGCAAGGTTGTAGAGCGGCCAGAGATGGTATTTACTCCCAACCCGTGGGTGGGGGTACTTTTTAGTATCGATAATGCGCAGGGCCGGCCAATCGCGGATTGCAGGATTGGGATGGTCCAGTTCGGTTTTGACGCGAATCACAGCTTCGCCTTCCTGGTAGTCGCCGGCAAGCATTTTCTGCCATCTCTGCAACTGGTCGCTGGGTGGTATGTTGCGGCATGGGCAGGCTTCTTTTGCTACTGCTTTTCCTCGGAACGCTTCAGGGGTGCATTCGCAAACATAGGCGTTGCCATCGCCGACCATTTTTCCAACAATCTCGTAATAAATTTTGAGGCGGTCACTTTGAATGTATTCTTCATCCCATCTACAGCCCAGCCATTTCAGATCTTTGCGGATGTTTTCGTAGAATTCAAGTTGGGGCTTTTTGGTTTTAGGGTCGGTGTCTTCAAATCGTAGGATAAATTTGCCGTTATACATGCAGGCATACTCGTGGCTTAACACTATGGCGCGGGCTGAACCTAAATGGAGTACACAATCTGGGTTAGGTGAGAACCTGGTGGTTATGACTTTATATTTGTCTGTGCTTGGTAGAGGTGTCAACTTTTTCTCTTCTACTTCAGGTTTTTTCTGTGTTTCAGGCCAATTCTTCTCCACAATTGCCTTCTGCTCAGAAAGGGTTAAGCTGTTAACTTCAGCAACAATTGCATTAATGACTCCTGAGAGCTCTTTGACTTGGTTGCGGTATTGGGCTTTTTCGCCTAAAACTTTGCCGACTAATGCTCCTGCTTGAGCCTTTCCATCATGTCCAACCGCATTGAGCAATGCAACTCTACGGATAAATTCACGTAATACAGTATCATTTTCAAGTGCCAAATTCAGTACGCTCGCTTTTACTTGTTGCGCTTAATTAAAAATTCAGCGAACATTTTTAATTTTTCCTTAGACTGCGGTGTCGGAAGTAACTTATCTACCTCCCGCCAGCTCTCCATCACCATTTGTTCTTCAAGGGTTTTGACGTACTCAAAGGCACCGTATTTTTTGATGATGTCAATGGCTTCGTTGCGCAGATTCTGATCGGTTGTATACATACCCAGAATTTCAAGAAGCCGCGCTTTGTCGACTGGGTCTGCTTTTTGGAGTGTGTGTATAACTAGCAAAGATCGTTTGCCTTCTGAGATGTCTCCGCCGATACAGCCCTTACTCTTGGCGAACTCTTCTCCGGTTAAATCCAAGATGTCATCTTGCATCTGAAAGGCAACTCCTATGCATTCGGCTAGACGACCCATTTTCTCGACAAGTTCTTTGTTTGCTCCTGATAGAACAGCTGCTATCTTGGCTGCCATCCGTGCAAGCGTACCTGTTTTATAGGCGCACATCTGTAGATAATCCTGCTCACTCACAGTATCGGCATTTGCTATACCCCGATGCCACGCAATATCCATAGCTTGTCCCATACTAAGGTTAATCATCTCTTGAACATACACCTCATACACATCCCGTTGTACCTCCACTGGAAAGTCTTCTTTATGTATCATCAGCGATAGAAGCGGCAGATAGTACATGGCGTTTCCCGCGTTAACAGCTATATCAACACCAAAAGTTTTATGCAAACACGGTTTTCCCCTTCGAACATCCGAGGAATCTTCGATGTCATCGATAACCAAGGTGCCGTTGTGGATAACTTCAGGTATGATTGCAAAATCTAAACAATCTACCTTATTATCTAGGGCTTCACAAATAAGCAAAAATAAAGCGGGTCGCCATCGTTTTCCTCCTCTATCCAGAATATCCCAAACGGGCTCCGCGATGGTTTTGTTCAATGGCTCAAGGTTATAGCTATAGAGCGGCGGATTAACGATAAAAAGCGGGGCATCTTTGTTGATTTTTCTTGGTATGTATTTTTCGATGACTTTATCGATTTGAGGGGCGGTTTGTTCAAGAAATTTTTCAATGTCCATATTGGTATGTTCCTTGTTCAGCATATTTTTGTAGGTTAAAACCGCGAGCGGTAAGCCACTGAGCGGTTTTACCCATAATTACCACCGGTTTTTTGGGTAAATCAGAAACTGTTTGGGCACCCATCAGGAACATAACGTTACGCAATTCATCAATTAGATACTCGAGTTTCTGCTCGGTTGCTTTGACGCCCTTCACGGCAGTTTGGAGAATCGGCTGAACGATGCTGGCTAAGCTGGCACCTAAAGCAAGGGCTTTAGCTATATCGGTGCCACTTCGCACTCCGCCTGTTGCAATCAGGGGTAACTTGACGCTTTGAGCGGTCTCAATTAGGCTTACTGCAGTGGGTATGCCCCAGTCCCAGAGGGAATTGCCCAAAAAATGTTCAACACAACTATTGGGGTCTGCACGATAGTATTCAACAGCGGCAAAGCTGGTTCCACCCACACCACCAACATCGATAGCTTTGACGCCAGCATCTTGAAGAATTTTAGCGTCTTCTGCACAAATACCTGCCCCGGTCTCTTTAACTATAACTGGTTGATCGATTGCACCTGCGATCTCTGCTATCTTTACAGCCATACACTTAAAGTTGGTTTGTCCCTCCGGCTGAATACTTTCTTGAAGCGCGTTTAAATGAATTGCAACGGCATCTGCATCAATCATCTCTATGGTACGTTTAACTTCTTTGACGCCGTATCCGTGGACAAGCTGAACACCGCCAATGTTAGCGATTAAGAATGCATGTGGAGCGTTTTCACGGGCAATGCGGTAGGTCTTTTCAAGATTTTTGTTTTCGACGGCCGCTCGCTGGCTCCCCAAACCCATGCCTAACCCCAACTTTTCAACCGCTTCAGCTATAGAACCATTAATTTCCATGGCTTCTTCGGCCCCGCCTGTCATGGCACCAACGATTAGAGGAGCATTAAACTTTTTACCCAAAAAAGTGGTTTGAAGATCAATTTGTGCTCTATCAATTTCGGGCAGAGCTCTATGGATAAGTTGAAGATCCTCAAAACCCGCTGTGACTTTCTTAGCTTGCGCTTTTCCATCAAGACAGATACGGATATGATCGACTTTACGCCTGCCCGTTTCTTCTGCCATTTTACGCCTTCTCTATTTCAGTGCCCAAAACGCTCTGGTCTGTTAAGGCTCTATAGATAGATAATCTTTTTGTCGCACCAGTAACGGTTATGTGAATTCCCGCTTCAACTGCCGGAATAAGCTCCGCGATCTTACCTGCCATACCACCAGTAACATCAGTACCTTGAGCCTTACCAAGCTTAGGCTGAAGCTCTTTTAGCTCTTTTAAGTTAAGCGATTTGTAGGCTTTAGCATCAGAATTAGCCTTAGGATCACTATCAAAAAGCCCATCAGTATCTACACCAACAACAATTTTTTTAGCCTTGTATTTGAGCGCCAAGTAAGCCACCAACTGATCACCACTAAGCACTGTAAAACCCATCTTATCATCAAAAACAACATCTCCATAGAATACCGGAGTGTAGATTATCTTTGACATGTCTCTAAGAATGGTATCATCAAAGGACTTAACTTTACCATTTTCTGTAATAAAACACGATGAAGGCGCAATACTTAGCGCAGGAATTTCATGCCAAATTAACGAATCCATCACTAACCCATTAAGTACAGTCATCATATGATGGGTTTCTGCAAAACCAAACCTCTGTGTAGGATCTTCTTTGTATCCATCTTTAATTGCGTACTTGGCCGCTGTTGGATGACCAAAGCTTCCGCCTCCATGAACAACAATAAGGTTATCAAGGTCTGCGCGCTTGATTTCCTCTGCGAGTTGATTTATAATTTCAGTTTTAGGGGTTGCCTCAGCTGTTTTGTCAGTAATGGCCGAACCGCCGAGTTTAAGTATGATTGGGTTTGCATCGTTCATTGCAAATCGTACCTGAATATCTGTATCTATCTTCTGCTAATTTAACGTTGCAGTAACTCTCTTCTGTTGCAGGATGATAACGGTACAGCCTGTTTAAGCTTACCGGCATAGACAGTAGTTAAGAAAGTGTTTTGAGCCGTTAACGCTAAATCGAGAAACCCTCTTTTGTTGACTATCCGCTAAAAGAGTCGATAAAAGTATGATCCACGGTTAGGTTTGATGTGGTTTTTTTTTTTACCCCTTCGTAAAGTATAACACAAATGTTTCTAAATCCCGCACTGAAACGTCAAATATCAACCAAAAATATCCTGCGATTTATGATTATCTCAGTTTATTGGTATGCTGATTGGGTTTGATACGTCTATCGGAGAAGCATCACCGGCGAAGCATTTTTGCAGTTTCCATTATTTCTAACAAGGACGCATTAAACTCTAACAAGGAAGCATTAAGCTATGTATGCCATATGTATTTGTAAACCCTCTGCTGAGTTATGGGTCTAGGGTGGCGATTTTGTTGTTGTTGATATGGGTTAGGGTGGCGGGGGAGCCGCATTTGGGACAGGTTAAGGTATTTTTTGTCATATTTAGTAAGCATCGGAAATGGACATGATAGGCGGGGGCTTCAGTCATCTGTTTTATCAGTTCTGATTGGCAGACTGGACACCAAGCTCGATAGGTGATAAGAACAAAAGAGCTGGTTTCAGCTTTGAAAAGGCTGTTTGAAACCATACTAAAAAGAAAGTTTAACACTTATAGATATCTGTTGTGTTTTGAATCGATGCAACGGGTTTCGCAACAGGATTTGTAAAAAATTTAGTTTAGGATGACAGCTGTGTCGTTTTCTACGACTATTGTGTCACCTGTTTTAAACTTTAAGATGTCTATTTTGTCTATGCAGGGGATTTCACTGATAATTGCTCCAACTGCGATGATTGTTTCGGTTTCTTTGTTTATCAGAGCGGCTGGTGCGGTACCGTTTTTTTTCATGCGGTAGAGTGTGTAGCTGCCTACGGTGCTACCTTTGCCCTGCGGGAACACAAGGATCTTATCTTTGATACTTTGTCCTTGGAGTTCATGACCTTTTTCGATCACAATGCCTGTGTTGGGGTCAACGCCACCATAGAAGCTAATCGGCATCGATGTGACGAGTGCCTGGCCTTGGGTTTTGCCTTTGTAGATTGTTCGGCCTTTCAATTCCATTTTCCAGTCACCGCTGCATCGATGCATTCTTTCATACTGCCCATCTTGGTTTTCATTAAATTCTGCCGTGAGTAGAAGCAACCCTTCGCTGATGTTGTTGCTAATGCTTTGAATCTGCCCTTGAGGGGTGCTACGGCCATGCAGGTATCGCATGCAAATTTACCGCCCGCTGCTTCGATTGTGGCTGTGTAACCGCGTTTATCTGATAGTTGTTTTACTGTCCGAGAGCTTGCAACCCAGAGTTCAGTGCCCTCTTTTACTTTTTTGTCTCTGAGTAATTCTGCAATTTCTTGAATCTCTTTTATACTGCAATGGGGACAACCAACACAGACAAAATCAATATCTGAAACGTTTTCGTCGTTGATGTTGTCATAGGCATTTTTGAGGTCTGCTTGATCGATGGTAATTGTTCGGTCGGGTTGTTTTTGGAGTTCTGCGCCTGGTGTTATGCCTTTGATGTAGAAAAGCGGTTTAGTTCCATAAGTTACCATCGAGGCACAGAAGCTTTTTAGTTCATCGAGTTGTGCCGTTTTGATGTTTGTGATGTAGGCGATTTTGTTTTCGGCTTTTTTACCGATTGCATAGCCCAGTGCACCCCAGTCGGAGAGTTTACTCAACTCTGCGTTTACTTCAACATGGATATTTGGTACTCGGTTCTCGTCAAGATGTAGACCATAGCAGGGGGTTTTACCCACAAACGCGGCTGCTAAAGCAGACGGACCACCTTCACGGTTGGTTCTGGCACCTAAAACCGAGTTGGCAAACGTTACGGCGCTACTCTCTGACCATGCGAGGTGTTCACCGTAGATGGGGAGATTGCCAATTAAGTAGGGGGTGCAGGTGCAACTTACAAGGATGTCCATGCGCTGGAAGGCGTCGATGACCAGGTTTTGTTTTTTTGCAAAGTCGGGGTCGATGCCGAGTTGTTGCCAGTTTTCCAAGTCCATACCGGCAGGGTTGAGGGTGGTTAGAACTTTGACTCTACCGTCCTTTGCCAATGAATTGAGAAATTCTAATCCAGCATCGCCTAGGTTGTGATAAGATACACCTGCAACTTGTACACTGCCCACGTCGATGAGGTGTTGTGCGTCAAAAATATCTCCTAGCGCAACCAAAATCTCCATACTTTTGCGGACTGCATATCCTTCTTTGCCGTCTAACATTGCTTGTTCTTGTTTAGTTAATTCCATATACTCCCTCAGCGGTACTTGGTTAGGTCAACTTTGATGTAATCTACTTTACTAAAGCCTTGCCTGTTGAAACCAGTGGTGCTGTGGCATCTAGACCGGCTTTGGAGGTTGTTGCTTTTTTGCCCTCTGTTAGGTCTCCGGATGGGTCAAGTGATGAACCGGGCTGATTGCTAAGGATGACTGTGCTTTTGTCGGCTTGGAAGCGGGTGGCGATTGCCCATTCCACGTCTTGGGGATCATAGATATCTATGTCTTCATCGACAATTATGCAGTGTTTTAATGACCCATGTCCCTTAAATGTGGCTTCTATGGCTTTTTTGCCATCTTCGGGGGTTTGTTTTTTGATTTGGACAACGGCATGGAGCCAACTGCATCCACCGGGTGTGATGTAGACATCTTTGATTTGACAGACTTTTCCCACTTCTTTGTAGATGGTGGGTTCTTTGGGCATACCCATGAGGAATTTGTGTTCATTTCTCCCTGCTAGAATGGTTTGGTAGATGGGGTTTGTGCGGTGGGTTATGCATTTGATCTCGACGATGGGTTGTTGGCGGGTGCGGTCTACAATGCCTGTTAAATCCAAAAAAGGTCCTTCTACGGCCTTTTCTTTGGTAATTTTGCCTTCTAGCACAAATTCAGCGTCTGCGGGGACCTCTAAATCAACGGTTTTGCACTTCACTACATCTGTTTTTTCTAATACATTTGCCATGCCTAACTCATTTGTGCCTTCCGGCAGAGAAGTGGCTGCTGAGAGCAACACTGCCATAGAGTTACCAATGCAGATGGCAATGTCAAGTTCTCCCCCGGCTTTTGCTAGTGCGGTATCGGTGCCCCGGTTCTCAACAATACGTGCAATGAAATGATTTTTATCTCTAAGCATGAGCCGATGGAAACACATATTTTGGATACCTGTTTTTGGATCTTTGATGATCGATACAGCTGAGGCAACGTATCTGCCGCCGTCTTTATCGGTGTAGCGCATGATGGGTAACTTGGTTAAATCCACATCGGTTTTGATAACTTCTTGACAGGGTGCATTTTGAATCAATTTAGGTGCAACAGGTTGTTCGATAGCTCCAAGGAGTCTGGGAAGAAGTTGATCTTTTGGGATGCCCAAGTTGCGGCAAATCAACGCTTTTGAGGAACCCAACCCCGCCACCACCGGCACAGTGGATTCTTTTATGTTCTCAAAAAAAACCGGTTTCTCACCTAATGCTGCAATGATACCTGCTATCTCATACTCAAAAGAGACGGGTTTTGTGATTTTAGTCAATTCACCTGTTTTATCTAGTTCCTCAATAAAGCTTCTTAATCCCATGTACTTCGCCTTAAATCCACTTTAGCTGTTATACTTAAAAAGCAATCGCAAAATTCCTGTTTTTTTGTTGATTACACACAACGGTGATAAAACAAGCAAAAAATAAGGTTGTATTAGAATTGGACGCTGATTTTTGTCGCCAAAAACTCGTAACCTGCGGTTTTAAACGCTGATGCGACTTTTCCCTGAACTTCTTTACCCGGGGTCAATGCCACCATACAGCCTCCCCCTCCGCCTCCGGTAAGCTTTGCACCAAATGCACCCTGCTTGCGTGCCATATCAACAAGAAGATCCAGTTCTTTGCTAGATACACCTAATTCTTGGAGAATGTGGTGGTTTTCATTCATGAGTGCACCAACTTTTTTGAGATCTCCATCTTCTAGTGCTTTACGTCCTGCAACGACCAAGTTTTCTGCCTGTTTAAAGAGTGGTTCATATTTTTGCGGATTTTTCTTTTTGCGTTCAGCAACGCCTTCTACCATGAGTTTAGTGTTGGCGGTTTTGCCGGTGCTTCCGATTACGATTTCAACAGGGCGTTTTAGATAAAGTTTCTCAACAAAATCTTGGTTGTTGGTGGTGTTTTTTTTAAACCACATCAAGCCACCGTAGGTTGCGGCGGTGTTATCGATGCCGCTGGGGTTGCCCGCGTAGGCTTTTTCCCCTTCGTAGGCAACGGCGTTAATTTTCTCGTTGGGTAAGTTAAGTCCTAACTCTTCGCTTATGGCACGTGCGATGGCAACGCTTGATGCTGCCGAAGCTCCTAAACCGCTAAAACCTGGCAGGGATCCCCCGATCCAGATGTCAAGGGGCAGATTAGGTTCTAGTTGCATAGCTGTAAGCATACGCTCGATGGATTCGATTTGTTGGAGCCGTTTTTCTTCACCATAACCTTTGGAGGTTTTGCGTTCGTCACGGATGTTTAATTTCGTTGACTTTTTAACTTCTGCATCGGTTGATGCATCAATAGCTGAAACGACACCTGGGACACCATGGACTACAAAATGCTCACCAAGCATGATAACCTTTCCATAACCCGACCCTTTACCCATGTAAATTCAACCTTGAAGCTAAAGTATGCTCTTGACAATAAAAACCTTGTTTACTGATAGTAACTAGCCCTTAACGGACTATGAGCAACAACATGATTGCGATGATTATCCCTTCGCTGTCAACAATCACTTCGGCAAGGAGTCGTTTACTGGAATTCTTGGTGAAGTACCAGATAAGTACGTAACTGTAGATCATCCCAAAAGCGGCTATCGGCAAATATCTGATGAATATGCCATAGGCATAGCAGATGCTGAGCCAGATCAACAGCAGACTGTTAACTATGTATAGAAAATAGGTTGTTCCTTTTTTGCCAAAGTACAGTGGTATTGTTTTTATGTTTGCAACTTCATCTCCACGCATATCGATGATGTCAAATATTAAGACATTCACAAAGAGTTGAATAAAAATGTATACAAAGACTAGGACTACCTTTTCGAGTGTTACTATGTCTGTGAGTGATGGCAGTACGGTGAATGTAAACGCCAAACTGGACGCAACGGCGATACTCTTTACGCCTAGTATTTCTTTGAGTCTAGGTAATTTTTTGAAAATTTTTACACTATAAATATACCCTATAAGTAGTGGAGTTACAAGCACCAAAAAGTAGTTTATTCCATCAATGATGCCTATTATAAGTATGATGCCGTAGCAGATAATTGTTGCCGTGATGAAGTATTTTTGAAATGTTGATGTTTGATTGGGTTTGTTAATTCTGTCTTCTTTTTTATCAGTTATTTTGTTTAGGCTGTACACTGCAATGTTGCCGAAGAAAATTTGTAACAGAAGTATGGGTTGTACTTCAATCCCGTAGAGGCGAGTAACGAAGTATACTAGAAATACACTGTTTACTGCCATGAGTTGTGAGGAGGTAACGAAGAACTGTGCGGCTTTCCCAAACTTAGTTGTCCAGTTACGATTAGATTTTTGTACTCTTTTTAAGCGCATCTCTGAATAACTGTTGTCCCCACTCAAGACCTTCCTCCCCGCTTCCTCTTAGATCCGCAGTGTAGTCGTATTCTCCATCTAGATTAAAGAGCCCAAGAGCCCAGGTTTTTTCGGTTATAGTTAAGGAAAACTTTAAACAATTATTTAAATAAATCTGTAGACTTCCGTCACGAATAAGCTTACTTGTCTCTTCGGGGTTTTTGTCTGTTTGGTTAGTCATTTCTAAAACCTCGGGGGTAACAATTAAGATAACCTTGCCGCCCTGATTGAGCACTTCTGCAACGGCTATTGTATGATCATGATGAACTATCGGTGAGACCCCAATAATGGTTTTTGAAGCCCGAAGCATATCCAGACCAGTTTCGTGTACTTTTTGCAACTCAACCCTTGTGGATTTAACTAGCTCAGACTCATATAGGTCCCCAATTTTCATCAACAAAGTTGGAGGTATAGCGCTGAGGTCATGAGTTAACCAGAATTCTTTGTATTTTTCAAGAACATTAAACGACTGATAGCACCCTTTGCAGATTTGTGCTTCAAGAACTCCAAGTGAGGTTAATTGGTATGTACCCTCGACTTTTTTGATTAGGTCTAGTTGATCGAGTTCTTTTAGGACATGGAGAATCGTGGTTTCTCGTGTTTTGGTTTCCTCTCCAAGCTCTGCTAGTTTCTTCTTACCCTCAAGAAGACTAAGAATTATACTTAGTTTTAAATCAGATCTTAGCGGCGTTAGATAGCTCAATATTCAGCCCAGTAAGAAAATGGCATGTATGTATTTAAGGCTTTAAGCGGTTAAATTAAGTAGCAAGAGGCATGTATTTTGATTTTTGCTAAATAAAAGCAATACTGCTCAAACAGAGCAAAAATATATATCGTGCGGCTGTATTTACACATAAGAGAAAAAAATATCTCCTTACTGCCAGCACAAAAACCTCTCACAACGCCTACTTCATGGATATTCTAAAACGCAACAACCCCGCGCCTATACTCGCCCCCAAAATGTGCGAAATCCCCTAAAAATAACTTTCCTCTGATCACATCAAAAAGTGGATAAAATGTGTGTAAAAAATATGTCTCCCATAACAATCTCAGAAGAAAAAACTCAGGCTGCCTTAATCGTAGATGATGATAAAGCTATTCTTAGGACTTTTAGTATAATCCTAAAAAGAAAAGGATATACAACTGACACAGCTGAAACAGGCAAAGAAGCCCTAGACAAAATCAGCTACAAAAACTATGATGTCGCGTTAATAGACATGCGGCTACCTGACATACAGGGTACGGACTTAGTAGCAAAACTGCCTGAAAAATCCATCAAAATGGTAAAAATAATACTCACAGGCCTACTGCCCATAGACCCTAACAGCCAAACCGACCCTCCAGTAGATGCCTATCTGCTCAAACCCATAAAACCCGAAGATCTGCTCAGCATCATAGAAACAAACCTGCAAAGACGTAACCTGAAAAATCCTATTCCTGCAACCTAACATCTTGAATTCCCGCTAACCCTAACTACGTTTTATTGTTGATTGAACTCTAAATTTTATAAATACTGTATTTTCAAGATAGACTACACAATCGGCAAAGGACCGATGCTGGAAGAAACACGAAACCACAAAATGTTTTCATGAGTATCTCATCAAAAATTCAACCCGCCAGTATGTGTTTAGCTGTTTGTAGATGAAGGGTTTTTTATTCTTTGTGTGTCCCCGCCTCTTTGGTTATTATGATGTAGACTCTTCTTCCTAGGTAGCGTTTGGGTATGTCTGCTTTAGCAGAA
>Ga0123356_10003040_pt1 | contig 17715 bp, 16 predicted proteins | sample TergutEmb28metaG_2_FD_92546 | JGI IMG/M metagenome (GOLD analysis project Ga0123356, IMG submission 92546) | Embiratermes neotenicus P3 segment gut microbial communities from Petit-Saut dam, French Guiana - Emb289 P3 | ecosystem: Host-associated > Arthropoda: Insects > Digestive system > Gut ...
GGATTGCTTCGCTACGCTCGCAATGACGCGCTCTGTCATTGCGAGGCGACTTGTCGCCGTGGCAATCTATGTGGTGGATTGGTTCTGGATTGCTTCGTCGTTTCACTCCTCGCAATGACGGAGTGATTCAGCCACGTCACATAAAATGAAAAACCCCGCAGTGTTGCGTCTTAGCAACGGGCCGGGCTTTCCGTGATACGGCGATTGCTGTACCTGCCGGACATTATATCACACCTCATGGCTCTGTGTCAACCCAAAGGACTTTTGATTGTTTGACATACTATAACAATCTATGATACAATAGAGGCATCCCGACGCGGGCAATTCGAACGGAGAGATACCTAAGAAGAACCCGCTATTTTTTGTGGTTTAATTTCCGCTTGCTCTGATGAGCAATTTTGCGCTTTATGTCTGAGCTATCAAGGAAATCTACAAATTTTGGTGTGAGAGGTCGATATAGTGACGACATAGATCTGCGGTTTGGTGCTAAAACTTTCTCTAGCTTGTTTTTCTTGGCGAGATATTTCACAACCTTGATGTAATCACCGTCGCCGGAAACTAAAACGACTTTGTTAAATTTCTCACGCTCGGCGATTTTCTCCATAATGGCAAATACAATATCAGTATCAACATTGCCTTTCTTTTTGCCTATCATGCTCTGGTTATGTTCACGAAAGACAAGAATAAAGCCCGCTTTTTGTATGGTCTCGTAGAGTTTTTCTTGTTCATTATAAACTGCACCAAGAAAATAGTAAGCAGCATCAACATTATATTTTTCGCGCAAATAAACACGAAATCTAGCTAGGTCAATTTTCCAACCATGCGATTTTGTATTCATGTACAGATTCTGGCCATCGATAAATGCTTGATTCATAATAACATCATAGCATACTATTTGGCTCTATGAGGCCATAATGTAATCGCAGGGAGCGGAATGATGAAGCAATCCAGAACCAATCCACCACATAGATTGCCACGGCGACAAGTCGCCTCGCAATGACAGCGAGAAGGTTCCTCGCGATGATGAAGAAATCCTGCTGTTTTTGATGAGACAGGCGCAATATGCTATACTGCTTTTATGATAAAGCTAAACACCCAGCACGCGAAATCGCTAACTACTGAGGCGGAAATGACAAACATCTGGCCGCGGGTCGAAGCGGCGCGCGACAAAGTTACGCACGGCACGGGCGAGGGCAGCGAGTTCCTCGGTTGGAGAGATTTGCCGAAAACCTACGATCGCGACGAGTTCGCGCGCATCAAAACGACCGCCGCCGAGATTCAGAAAAATAGCGACGTATTGGTGGTCATCGGTATCGGTGGTTCTTATCTCGGGTCGCGGGCGGTGATTGAGCTGCTCGGCAACAATAGTTCCACCGAAGTGATATTTTCCGGTAATAACCTTAGTTCGATTGAGCTGGACAAGACGTTAAAGAAACTAGACGGTCGCGATTGGTCGATCAACGTCATCTCCAAATCCGGCACAACGCTCGAGCCGGCGGTTACTTTTCGGATTCTGCGCCAAAAGTTGATCGAGCAATACGGCGAAAAGGCCGATGGCCGAATCTACGCCACGACCGACGTAGCCAAAGGCACGCTGCATGATCTGGCGACTGAGCAAGGTTGGACGCGGTTCGTGGTGCCGGACGATGTCGGCGGGCGCTACTCGGTTCTGACTGCGGTGGGGCTCTTGCCGATCGCGGTGGCCGGCGTCAACATCGACGAATTGATGGCCGGCGCGGAATCAGCCACCGCCGAAACGACCGCTGCAGGAACGGTTCCTGCAATAGATATGGCCATGCAATACGCGGCGATTCGTAACGTTTTTCTTGAGAAGGGCTTTACGGTGGAAGTCCTCGCCAGTTTCGAGCCGAGTTTCGCCCAGATGGCTGAGTGGTGGAAACAGCTATTCGGCGAGAGCGAGGGCAAGGACGGGAAGGGCATCCTGCCGGATTCGATGATTTTCACCACGGATCTGCATTCTTTGGGTCAATATATCCAGGACGGCCGGCGACAAATCATAGAAACGTTTATAAATATCGCCAAGTCACCGGTGGAAATTACCATTCCCGCTAACGATGATAACGGCGACGGGTTGAATTATCTGGCCGGACAGGATCTGTCGTTCGCGAATCAAAAAGCCTACGAAGCGACCGCTCTAGCACACAGTGAGGACGGCGTGCCGGTACTGTCGATCGACATTCCGGCTATCACCCCTAGGGAAATTGGTTACTTTATCTATTTCATGGAACTAGCGGCGGCGATTTCGGGCTACACGCTCGGTGTTAATCCGTTCGACCAACCGGGCGTCGAGGCTTACAAAAAGCACATGTTTCGCCTGCTCGGGAGAGAGGATTAGATGACGATTGCTATCGGTTTCTTTCTTTTTCTTATCGGCGCGGCCGGCGGCTCGTTCGTTGGGGCTATGACTTGGCGGATAAATAGGAAAATGGATTTTATAAAAAGCAGGAGCATTTGCGAGCATTGTAAACATCAATTGAGCGCTGGCGATTTGATCCCGATACTGTCGTGGCTGATCCTCCGGGGCAAGTGCCGCTATTGCGAGAAAAAAATTGGCTGGCTGGCGGTTGTTTTAGAGGTCGGCGTCGGTTTGGCTTTTGTGGTTTCGTATCTACTGTGGCCGTCAATATTCGGTGCGGAATCGTTCGGGGTCTTGGGCGCGGCGCAAATCACCAGTTTCGTGTTGTGGCTGATCATGGTGGTTTTGATGGCGGCGCTCCTAGTTTACGACGCGCGCTGGCGGTTGCTGCCGAACAAATTGCTGTTTCCGCTCATTGGCGTAGCAGCGGCACAAGTAGTGATTAGTTTTATAGCACGCACCGTTCCCGTCGAATGGTGGAGCTACTCATACAAGATGGCGATACTATTCGCCCAGATGTTCGGTGCTTATTTAATTGAAAATGTGATATTAGCGCTGCTGCCGGTGTCCGGCGTTTATCTGGCGCTATATTTGGTGAGTCGGGGCAAATGGATCGGATTCGGTGACGTCAAATTCGGCCTGGCGGTGGCACTAATCTTGGCTGACTGGCGACTAGCGCTCACGGTGCTAATCGGCGCGAACTTGCTCGGCAGCCTGGTCATGCTACCGCTGTTAGTTGTCGGCAAAAAAAGCCTTAGCAGCAAAATCGCCTTTGGGCCGTTTCTGATCGCGGCGACTTTTTTGGTTTTCCTATTTTCACCTCACATAACCAATTTTATAGATAATTTCTTCTTGTACTATTGATGTTGCTTATGATATAATGTCAGCATGAAGGAACGGGGGTTCACAATTATTGAAGTGTCGTTGTTCTTGGCGATATCGGGCGTTTTGATTTTGTTGACGGTCGGGCTGTGGACTATGGTAGCGCGCCAACGTTTCCAAGACACCATGGTCACGCTCAAGAGCAAAATCCAGAGCGAATATGAGGAAGTGCGAACCAATATCAACGAGCGGTTGGGTGAGGCGGAAGTCATTAATTGCGGTGACGATGGCGATTTTCCGCCGGGGAACCAGGACAAAACCGGCAATAGCACCTGTTTGGCGATCGGTAAACTGATTCAATTTGGTATAGGAAATAGACAGGAAATTAAAATCAGCTATGTTGTGGCGACCGGCGATGTCGGTGTAGAATATAGCGGGAAGAACGACGAAGATGCCATAAAGAGCCTGAGCCTCAGGCTGATAGGTTCCTCGAGCGATTACTATGTCAACTCGACCGACGGTGCTATTTTGCCGAGAACCGAACTAATAGGTTGGGGTGGTGAATTCGCCGGCGGCTGGACGATTACTGATTCTCCCCAACGAACTAACGCCATAGCCATTTTGCATAGCCCGATTAGCAGCGCTGTTTTAGTGTTTACTTTTAAAGAAAATCCGGTTAATGATCATGGCGTTCTGACTATAGACGGTAATAGTTCAACCGGCCAGGCGGTAGCTATCATGATCCAAAACCAACAAGTCGGTTTCCCCGGCGCGGCCATTTGCATAGATCCTGGCCCTAGCTCAACGGCGGTGCGGACGGCTATCCCGGCCGATGCTGAATTCTTTAGTTCTGCCGAACTGATACTTGACATTACTAATAAACTGAGGAGCTTATGCGGCATATGACAAAGAATCAACGCGGCGACACTCTGGTCGAGGTACTGATTGCTATCACGGTGCTCGGCATTATTATTGTCGGCGTGATGGCAACGATGAATCGCTCGCTAGTGTCGATCCTCAATTCCGCCGAGCGCACGGCCACGCGGGCGGATATCAACTCCCAGACCGACCTGCTCAATTACGTGCATCGTAATGATAGTGAGACTTGGGAAAAGATAAAGAATTTGGCCTATAAAAATGAAGAAGACGGCAAAGTGCCTCCCGAGGTGATGCGTGATCCCGTCTGTCAAATCAACGTGGATGGCCATCCTGGCGATGACGAGACTGATCCGAACCCCGGTAGTTTCTATCTTGCCCCAATCGTAATAGATAAGGAAGACGGCGGAGACGGCATTAGTGTTTTCGACGTAGAGTTGGCGTTCGGTTTGACAAATGAAGTAAACGGCACCAACCAATTCCAACGCGCTATTCCCGGCCGGGGTGTTTGGATAGACGCCGTCTATTATCCTCAAAATGATACCACTAACCGGCGCTCATATATTGATTTCTACATCAAAGCCTGTTGGGTGCCATTCGGCGGCCGAGACGTCGACAACCAAAGCATCACCGTAGCTCGGATTTATGATTATACGTTGGATGACATAATGTACGAGTGGTCGTATGGTGGAGCAAATCCAAATCCGCTAACTGCTTGTTTTGGTGATTCCCAGCAAGTCACGATACCTAGAGATGGCCGATACAGTCTGCAGGCTTGGGGCGCTCAGGGTGGCTTTGGGAATCCTGCCCCTGGTGGTCGCGGCGGCTACTCTTACGGAGAGATTCGGCTTAATAAAGGAGACGTGTTGCACGTTGGCATGGGTTGTCACGGCGGTACCACTGCCGACCAAGGCCCATCGACTGTCGGGGGCTGGAACGGTGGTGGTATCGGTCACTCTTCCTCTCACGGCTCTGGCGGCGGCGGCGGCGCATCACACGTAGCGTGGATGACTGGCCAACTCTATGAGCTTAGTAGCAATCGCGACAAAGTGTTAATTGTGGCCGGCGGCGGCGGCGGTAGTTATGATAGTTCAATAGGCGGTTACGGCGGTGACTATAGCGGCCAAAATGGCACGATAGCTGTTGGCGCCACAGGCAATCCTAAACCAGGCGGGGGTGGTACCACGACTGCTGGCGGCGGGAGTAACGCAGGCTGGAGTGAATCCAAAGGAGCATTTGGCAAGGGAGGTAGCGAGAGTAACAATGCTGCAGCTGGCGGCGGCGGTTGGTATGGTGGCGGCGCTGGAGATAACGGCGGTACTGGCGGCGGTGGTTCGTGCTGGCTTAGCAGTGCCTTGTCGAATGCCTACACCTGCGGCGGTTTTCCGGGCGGTAGTGCTCCCTGTGAACGGTTCTCTGGTCGAGAGGGTAACGGTTACGTAAAAATAACTTACCTGGGGCCATAAAATGAAAAAATACCACGCAACTACCAAAAACCACCAAACCGGCTTCACTCTGGTCGAGCTGTCTATGTCGCTGGTGTTCATCGCCTTTATAATATTGTTTCTGTCTATTACTTTACTCAGCATCATGCGGACTTATAACAAAGGCATTTGGCTCAATCAAATCAACTCGGCCGGCCGCCAGATCAATTCCGATATTAGCGACCAGGTGCGTTTTTCGGCCAACCAAATCACAGTCAGAAACGACATCCAGCGGCTGTGCGTGGGTAATGTGACCTATATTTGGAACACAGCCAGTGATCTAGAGAGGAACGATGGCAAGATGAGCGCCAAGAACTGGTTCTATGAGGAGAGAGACAGGGAGGGAAAGGAAACCCGGCTGCGTTTCGTTCGCGTGCTCGATAACACCGGTAAATATTGTAATAGTGATGATATGCCGAATCGCAACGACAACGACACCGGCATCATGCTCGGCCCCGGTGTCGTCATCCAGAAGTTCGACGCTAGCCTAAGCCCCGAGACCGGTTTGCTGCGCGTTCATGCCGTCTTTTCGACCGAGGATGACGTCCAACCGGAATTCAATTCTGAAACTGACCGCTACCAATGCAGGGTAGGCGGCCAATTTTCGGCGAGCGACAATCAATTTTGCGCCTTTGCGGAATTTGATATAATAACATTTAGGAGGTTAAACATATGAAAAACGGCTTAAAAGTGCGGACTAATCGCGAATCGGGTCAAGTGTCAATCATCACGGTGATCGCGTTTATTCTGCTATTTTCGGTAATAGTTGTCAGTTTCTCGCGCATCATGGTGACAACGTTGCGCCAAGCGGTCAACGATGAGCTAGCGGCTTCGGCCAGGGCGGCGGCCGAAGCAGGCATCGAGGACGCCAAGCGAATCCTTAGCTATTGCATGACCGAGGGCGGTTCGGATTGCGACATGTTGGATCAAGTCATCGAAAAAAGTGACTGCACGACAATTTCTAGCAAAACGTCTCTAATGAACGCTTTACAGCGCAAAGTGGTCGAAGGGACCGGGTCAAGCATCAGTGTCGGCGACGGTGGCAATAGCGAGGAATATCTCTGTCTTAAAATAACCATGATAACCGAGAATTACACAGGCGAATTGACCGCCGATGGAAATGTGGACGGCGAGAAAGAATCGGATGTTATACCACTCCGATTTGTTGATATATCTGGCAAATCAACTCCGCCCAAATCGATCCTCATCCAATGGCATAGAACTGGTACAGATGATGATAAACCGGCAACTGGCCTAAAAGCCGGCAGTGATTTGCCACCGGCGAGCGAGTGGAAGCAAGGCGGAGTAAATCCGGCTGTCCTGAGGGCAGAGTTCGTGGCCGTCCCAAAGAGCGGTTTTACGGTTGAAAAATTAACTGAGAATACTCGCGCGGTGACACTGCGGCCGAGCAAAGCCTATGGCACTGATGCTATTCCGGTATCGTCATCGCCAAACCTTTATGATCTCAATAGTTGGAGGAAACAAACTACCCCTAATGCCGTGGATCGAGTCTTCATTATGCCCGTCGAATGCAATGAAAACGGGACGGGTGCTTATTTTGAAGGTCATGCCTGCAGTGTGGCGTTCACCATCCCGGGAGACTTAAATAGTAGCACCTATCTATTTGATACCGATACCTACGACTACTATCTACGCCTGCAGGCTATCTATAGGGATACACATTTTCGCATATCGGCCAGAAGCGCCGATGAAAAGCTCTACTTTGATCGCGTCCAAGCCAATGTTGATGTAACTGGTCGCGCCAGGGATTCGCTCAAACGTCTCAGTGTTCGGCTCGAGCCTTATGACGGTAGGGACGGCAACCGATGGTGGCCGGATTATGTGGTCGATACGGCCGGCAAAGCTTGCAAGAATATGACTGTTGAGGCCTATGAAGGCAAGGACGAATGCACGGACTAAATACCGCACGTTGAACAAATAATTTGTTCACGAGTTACTGGGGTCACGATGAAATTGTTCGTGTACTTTACGCAGATGCGGGTTGACCATGTGCGTGTATATTTGGGTTGTGGATATGTCTTCGTGACCTAGCATGACCTGGATTGATCGCAGATCCGCCCCGTTTTCGAGGAGATTTGTAGCGAATGAATGCCTGAGAGTATGCGGCGAAACATGCTTGATAATGCCGGCTTTGCGGGCGTAATATGACACAACTCGCTGGATTGAGCGTGGCGCTAAACGGCGATTTTCGCCTTTTTGATCGCGAATCTTATCGCCGTTACTGTTATTTGCCATATTGTGCGATTCGTTCAAAAACAAAGGAATGGCCGTATCCGTACGACTGCGTAGATAATCATGCAGTGCATCGGCGGCTGATTGGCTAATGAACACCAGGCGATTTTTGTTGCCTTTGCCGAGCACCTGAAACTCACGACGCTTCAGATTTATGTCACTGCGGTTTAGCTGGCACAGTTCGCTCACGCGCATACCGCTCGAAAACAGCAAACCGAGAATTGCTCGATCCCGCAAGTAACTTTTTTCTTTTGTCTCGACGGCTGACATTAGCCGAGACATCTCATCCAACGTCAAATATGAGGTGGTGGTTCGTTTTTCTTTGGTCGCTAGCTCAATTTTATTGGCATCATAGGTCGGAATATCGCGGCGACTGCAATGTTTTAGAAAACCACGCAGAGCGATCAAATGGTAATTCTGGGTGACGGGTTTTAAGCGACGTCCACGACGGTCGGTGAAGCGATTTAACCACAGACGATATTTTCGGATCAGCTCGTTATCGATTTCTTCGACCGAAATATCACCGGCGAATTCCACTAATCGCTCCATGTATAGTTTATAATTGCGGGCGGTGTTGGGGGAGTGAGGATGTTTCAGCTCCACATCTTCGATGAAATCCATGATTAAATCAGACAAAAAGTATTTTTTTGATACAACCATGACCACATTGTAGCATGCTTATCAATGTCGTGCAATATTGTGAACGGGGTGTTTTGCGACGCACGAGGTGGACTTTGACCGAATGGGCTTTTCTGATACAATGGTGATATTAAACGAAAGGACTACACTGTGGCAAAAAATACCACCAAGGATTACGATGCAGAGCTAAATAAAACAATTTTCGATATCAAGCACCAACGGACTTTTTGTATGATCAAACCCGACGGAGTGATGCGCGGACTGATCGGTGAAATAATCCGTCGCATAGAAAAAGCCGGCCTCAAAGTTGTCGCCATGAAAATGCTGACGCCGGACGAAGATTTGATCAAGAAACACTATCCCACGTCCGATGAGAAGTGGATCGCTCGCCTCGGCAACAAGTCCAAGAGCGGCCTAGATGGTTTATCGCTGGACGTCAAGGATACCTTTGGCACCGATGATGACACCGAACTCGGCCAATCTGTGTTGAGCGGTTTGATCGAGTACATGCAGAGCGGCCCAGTGGTCGCCATGGTGGTCGAGGGCATCCAGGCCATCGAAATGGTGCGCAAACTAGCGGGCGCTACCTTGCCGTTCAAGGCGGAAATGGGCACGATCCGCGGTGATTTTAGCGTCGACAGCCCAGTGGTCGCCAACGTTGAGGGGCGCTCAATCCACAACCTATTCCACGCTAGCGAAAACGTCAAAGAGGCCGAAAGCGAGATCAATCTGTGGTTCAAGGGCGAAATAATTTGTGACTATTCGTTGGGCAACGACGACATCATGTACTGCAAACATTACTAGACTATGAGAGTACTCTTTCTTTGTCGGCACAATCTCGGGCGTAGCCAGATGGCGCGGGCGTTTTATAATTCTTTGACTAAGGCAGACCAGGCTATTTCCGCCGGTACGCACGCCAGCATTTACCCCGAGAAAACCCTCGGTGATTTTAACGAAGAAACGCGCACTATGAAGGTGATGCGCGAGATCGGCCTGGATCTAGCCGACGCCTCGCGCCAAGAAATAACCCCAGAGCTTGCGCAAAAAGTCGACCAAATCGTTAGCTTTCTGCCGCTGGACGAACTGCCAGAATGGCTGCGGGATGACCCTAAAATACAGGTTTGGCAAATCAAAAACTACCCCGCGCCCGACCTAGAAACAGCCCGGCATCAACGCGACGAGATTGCCGCTCGAGTGCGAAAAATGGTACAATAGCAGGCATGGCCCAGTAGCTCAATGGATAGAGCGGCTCCGTCCTAAGGAGAAGGTTGTACGTTCGACTCGTATCTGGGCTACCAAATTCTGTGGTACAATATTCTCATGGCTAAACTAGAGTTTTCCGGTCAACATGCGGGCGAAAAAGTGCTGTTCGTCTTTCGCCGGCACATTGTCGCTGTGCGCAAAGGTTTCTACGGCCTGCTGATAACGTTCGTTTTGGGTTCACTGCCATTCCTAATCTGGTCGAGCAATTCTAATCTATTATGGGTGTCGTTGGGCGGTCTGATTCTGGGGCTGTTGATCTTCCTGTATCATCTGATGGGCTGGTATTTTTCGGTGTACATCGTAACCAACGAACGCATTCGTCAACTGACGCAAAAGAGCATATTTGGCCACTCGGTGATCGACCTCAGCCTGTCCAAAGTGCAAAATATTAGCTACAACATTCCCGGTATGGCGGGCGATATCCTGAACTTTGGCACGATTGTGTTGCAAACCATAGCGGGTGACATGATTATTAATAAAGTAGCTCATTGTGAGCGGGTTTACAACGAGCTATCGAGCGCTATTTACGAGGCCGGTGGTGGGGAAGCTAAAAAAGAGGAGGATCATGAGTAAACTCAAAGAAAAAGTAGCCAAGGTCGGCGAAAAAGCGGCCGATAAACTGCCGCGCAAATTGAGGCGCAGCAAGAAAGAAGAATCGCCTACGCGTATCACCAACGACACGATAGCGGAGCATCGCGAAAAGATTCTGACCGAGGGTCGCAAGTTCAAATATCCGTTTCAATACGCCAAACACAAAATACTCATCAATACTATCATCGTTGTAGTTATTACAACGATTTCCTTCGGTGGATGGCTCTGGTTTATGCTATATCATAAACAAGCCACTGGCGATTTTTTCTACAGCGCGACCAAAATTCTGTCGTTGCCTGTAGCTAATGTCGACGGCCAAAAGGTGCCCTACGCGGATTATTTGCGACGGCTGCGCTCGGTGATTTTCTACAAAGAACATCGGGATCAGGAGAAGGTTGATTTTGGAACTCCGGACGGTCAGCGCGTACTTGATTATTTGAAACGCAATGAGATGAACAGAGCTCAACGAACGGCCTACGCGACCAAAATCGCCAAGAAGCAAAATATCACAGTCTCTGACGAGGAGATTGATTCCGAGATCGATAAAAATCTCAAAACAGACAGCGGTGAAACCATGACCAGGGCTGATTACGAGAAATATGTGCTCGGGCAATATTTCGGTTGGACGATGAACGACTACCGGGCGGAGCTCAAAAACCAACTCCTCGAGAAGAAAGTAGCTTTTGCGGTCGATGAGGCGGCCAAAAGTAAAATCGAAAAGGCCGAAACCCGCCTAAAGGCCGGCGAGAACTTCGCCAAGGTGGCGAGCGAGCTGAGTGACGACGAAGCCACCAGCGAGGCTGGCGGTGGGGTGAGTGCCCGAACTGGCGACGTGGATCCCAGTGGGCTGATAGCCATAGCGCGAAATCTAAACGCCGGCGAGACATCCGGCATTATCCAGGGCGTAGACGGTTATTACATCGTTAAATTGGACTCCAAAACCGATAACACGACCAAGTATTTTATGATCAAAATCGCTCTCACGCAATTTGACAACGATTTTAACAAATTACGCGAAGCCGGCAAGATCAAAGAATGCATCAAAATACCAAAACCCGAGGACATCGAAGGAGCCTCGTAGGGAATCGGGCGCCTTGCGCCTACACTTGAATTTTGCTAAAATATCCTAGTGAGTCGAGTGGGGGTGGGCTCGTAGTGAAGCTGGTCCATCACGCCTCCCTGTCACGGAGGAGATCGCCGGTTCGAATCCGGTCGGGCCCGCCACTTGAATCAAAGAACCCTCCTCGAGGGTTTTTGCCACCTTAGCTCAGCTGGCTAGAGCATCGCTTTCGTAAAGCGGGGGTCCCGAGTTCAAGTCTCGGAGGTGGCTCCAATAACAAGAAAGGAAAAAGAGCAGCCGGAGACAAAAACCGCGCTTTTTGTCCCCGCGCGATGAGAAAAAACGTAGTTTTGTCTCATAAGCGAAGCGCCCACGCGGGTGTAGTACAACGGTAGTATGCGACCTTCCCAAGGTCGAGACCGGGGATCGTCCCCCCGCGCCCGCACCACAAATGCTATGAAGGTAAAGAATCTCTTTCTCGAAGCCATCAAAAGTCGCATCTTTTCTGCGCTCTGGGTTGTCATTTTACTCCAAGTTATCTCGTTGGTGATTTTGGTGGCGACCAATATCCACTCAAATCACCTGCAAATCCCTGTGCGTTTTAACGCTTTTTCGACGTCGCAATACTTTCGTGATCAGTGGTTCTATTTATTTAATTTTATTATTTTTGGTATTACAATTCTTATCGCTAATGGTCTAATCAGCCTCAAGATATTAGAGGTCAAAGGGCGTCATTTAGCGCTTAGTTTTCTCTGGTTCACGGTCGCGATCCTGCTGATTGCAACTATTTTGATAGCGTCCATTCTCAGGATCGCAGGAATCCAATAGATGACCGATATCGAGATACCCCTGTTCAAGGATCGTGGCGGCAAACGAACGCCTCTCTATCGCTTCTTTGAGATTCTGCCCGGCGCGTTATCAATTGGTGCGATCGTTATCCTAGTGATACTTAGTATCTTTACTCCGTTCTGGGCTTCGGTTTATGTGCTGATCATCGTTTTGTTTATGTTCGTGCGGGCTTGCGGCATCGCATTCCGCACTGTCCACGGCAGAATTATGCTAAAAAAGACGAAAGAAATTAATTGGGCGAAATGGCTTGCGGAATTAGAAAATCCTCGCCAGTTTGCCAAGAAACGAGCGGGCGAATTGCATTCGCGCAAATTTGGTCTACATCAGCACGTGTTAAATTTACAACATTTGAGTGAAGTCGAAAACGAATTTCCGCGCCCTAGCCAAATCTACCATGGCGTTATAATTGCGCTCTACAACGAAGGCTATGAAGTGCTCGGTCCGACCCTTAAAACCATTCTAAATAGCGATTATGACCCGAAACATTTGTTCGTTGTGATCGCCTATGAAGAGCGTGGCGGAGAGGCGGCCAAAAAGACAATCGCCTCTGCAAAAAGGGATTTCGAGGGCAAATTTGGTGACCTATTGATCGTCGAGCACCCGGCCGACTTGCCGGACGAAATAATCGGCAAAGGATCGAACATTACTTTTGCCGGAAGGCACTTTGCCGAGTATATAAAAAAGAAAAATTTAAATCCTGATGATGTAATAATTACAACGTTAGATTGTGATAATCGACCCGATCCGAAATATTTTGCCTACCTAACCTACGAATGGATCGTGACGCCAAATCGTCAACGCGTGGCCTTCCAGCCGATCGCTTTGTTTACCAATAATATTTGGGACGCGCCGGCGCCTATGCGGGTGATTGCGGCGTCCAACTCGTTTTGGAACGTGATTAGCACTATGCGGCCGCATATGCTCCGGAACTTTGCTAGCCATTCCCAGGGGTTAGCAGCCCTAATCGGTATGGATTTTTGGTCGACGCGCACCATTGTCGAGGATGGCCATCAATATTGGCGATCGTTTTTTTACCTCGATGGCGACTATGAGGTGGTGCCGATACGCATTGGCATCGGCCAGGACGCGGTTCTGTCTAATACTTATCGCAAGACATTAAAGGCGCAATTTATCCAACTCAGGCGTTGGGCTTATGGGGTGAGTGACATTGCTTATGTGGCGAATAACTTGCTCCGCAAAGATCGCACCGTGGGATTTTTCGCCGGTTGGTCGCGATTCTTTCGGCTGCTCGAGGCTCACTTTACCCAGGCCTGTATCGCGCCGATTGTGGCGATTGGCGCCTGGATGCCGCTCTTTCTCAATTCCGAAGCGGCACATCGCACGATTATTGCCAACGATTTACCTCTGGTGGTGGCACAAATCCAGACAATAGCGATTGTCGGCCTAATGATTACGGTTTGTGTCAGCATCACTATGTTACCGCCGCGACCCAAACGCTACAAAAAATCCAAAGGGGTGACGATGGTTTTGCAATGGGTGCTGATGCCGATCAACGCCATCGTTTACAGTAGTGCCAGCGCCTATACCGCCCAAATTCGCCTCTTGCTCGGCAAATATATAGAAAAGTTCGACGTTACTGAGAAAGTTGTCAAAAGATAAAGAAAAACCCACCTCTTTGATCCTTTCGAATCGATGGGGTGGGGTAAACTGCTAACCTTAGTAGGCTTTATCTAGTTTTTGGCTTCGTTCCTTAGATACCTTCGTAGTAAATGTGGAACTGGGATAACTTAGAGGCCATGCGACCTCTGTTGCTAGAACTTCTGCTCATCGCGACGACCATTGTAGCAAATTTTGTCAAATATGTCAATAGGTGGTTTGGGATTTATTTATACCACGTCTGATATAAACACAATCATTTTCACTAAAAAAATCCGTGGAAAACTTAACAAAAAGCGAGGAAAAGAAAAACCGCCCAAAAATATGATTCCTAAGTATTTAGTTTTCTATCTTATAAATGGCAACAATCCGTGTCGCACTAGGTGCACATTAAAGAAGAGCAATTGCTTTGCGTGCTTAGACTTGTCGACGAGGTTTCCACCCTGTCCAGGTCGTCGAGGTTTTATGGGTTTATCATTGTAAGTATTCCCTGAATCATCAATCGTAGAGCCAATAGCCGCATCAATGGCATAAGTAGTGCCGCTAAAACTGTTATCGTACAGCGACGCTTTGGTTTTTTTGAAGACGGTAATCTGTCCGTGTGGTCCGCCACAGATCGAACCGGCGTTACTGAGGTTATTCTTGAATTCAGATCCTTTCACGATAATGGTTGCACCATGGGTTAAATTATCTATTGCTCCGCCGGTGTGATAGGCAGAATTATCCTCAAAAACACACTCGCTAACCTCCACGAGACCAGTTCCTTGATTGGACAAGCTGCCGCCGCACATTCCTGAATGATTATCTGTTACTCGACAATCATCCAAGTTCACATTTGATTTGCCCAGAACTAGGATTCCCGCGCCGTCAATTGCCTCGAAAATACTTCTAAGCGGTCTGCCCCTGTAATCTTTGGCGACCCTCACAGGATCAGTCGTGTTGCCGCTACTAATTTTTATTCCCTTGATCGTAGCGTCGGCATCCTCGACAACGATAATGTGCGAAGCAAGTCCGCCTCCATCCAATATTCCCGAACCCCTGATTGTAATGCCGGACATATGTTTCTTGATATGTAGCAGCGCATACGTGCTCGTATTCGATCGATAAGTATTAACTAGCTTAAACTCTTTAACACCGTCAACCCAAGCAGTTTCAATACATTCTTGCAAATCGGGAACTTTACCGAGATCGACTGTCATAGGCATGAATATATTATAGCAAACCATCTGTTATAAGACAGATCAACCATTTTATTTGGTGGGTCGACAGGGGTCGCTGCGCTCTGTCGCTCGTTTGCTCCGCTAAAAGTAAACTTTCGCGGAACTGCACTTCGCTTACCGAACCCCGGACTTGCGCCAACAAGTTGGCGCGTCCGTGATTGAGCCCATCGCTCACAAAACAAAATATCCAACCATAAAGGTTGAATACTTTGTTTTGGTGGGTCGACAGGGGCTCGAACCCCGGACCTCGTCCACGTCAAGGACGCGCTCTAGCCAACTGAGCTACCGACCCGCACCAGCTAGTGTTAATTATACCAAACTTTAGGAAAAAGTGATAGAATATTCATCAGGATAGGAGATTTATGAACGAAGAACAACTTTCTAACATTAGGCATAGCTTGGCGCACGTTCTGGCGGCAGCGGTGCGGCGCGTATATGGGGCGGATAAAGTCAAATTGGGCGTGGGGCCGGTCATTGTTGACGGTTTTTATTACGATTTTGATCTGGGCGACACCAAAATTTCAGAAGATGATTTACCGAAGATTGAGAAGGAAATGCGCAAAATCATCACCGAAAAACAGGATTTCACCGGTGAGGAGAAATCATTGGACGAGGCCGTGCAGTGGGAAAAGGCCGCTGGGCAGCCCTACAAATTGGAACTGCTGGAGGATTTGAAGGGGGAGGGAGCAAAAATCACCTTTTACACCAACGGCGATTTTACGGATCTCTGTCGTGGCGGGCATGTCGCCAATACTGGTGATATCCCGGCTGATGCATTTAAACTGACCAAAGTAGCCGGCGCCTATTGGCGCGGCGATGAGAAAAACACCATGATGCAAAGAATCTACGGCGTGGCGTTTGTCGATAAAGATGAACTGATGTCATATTTACAACGATTAACAGAGGCGAAAAAGCGCGATCATCGCAAACTTGGTCGGGAGCTAGACTTGTTCGTGACGAGCGATTTGGTCGGCGCGGGACTGCCGCTATTCACACCGCGCGGCACTGTCCTGAGAGAGGAGCTAGCGCGATATAGCAACGAGCTGCGACAGCGCTACGGTTTCGAAAAAGTCTGGACGCCACACATTGCTAAAACTGCACTTTATGAAAAATCTGGCCACTGGGCAAAATTTGGTGACGAACTGTTTTTGGTCAAATCGCAAGAAACCTCTGATCAATTTGTGTTAAAACCGATGAATTGTCCACATCACACGCGGATTTACGCGAGCGCCGCGCGGTCGTATCGCGATCTACCAATCCGCTATCTCGAGACGACGACGGATTATCGTGACGAAAAAACCGGCGAATTGGGCGGTTTAGCGCGCGTACGATCGCTGACTCAGGATGACAGCCATGTCTTTTGCCGGTCCGATCAGGTTGGCGTTGAGATCGAGAATCTGTTGACGGCGGTTGATGAACTGTACGCGACGATCGATATGAAATTGCGTGTGCGCCTCAGTTATCGTGACGATTCGGATGCGTATTTGGGCGATCCGAGACTGTGGGAGAGCGCACAGAAACAACTGAAGCAAGCGGTCGCGGCGGCCGGCCTTGATTATTTCGAGGCCACTGGTGAGGCGGCTTTTTACGGGCCAAAGATCGATTTTATGGCGACGGATGCGATTGGTCGTGAGCATCAATTGGCCACGGCGCAGTTGGATTTTGTCATGCCCGAGCGGTTTGAGCTCGAATATTCGGCCGAAGGTGGTGCGATAGAGCGACCGGTCATGATTCACTGTGCTTTACTGGGGTCGATCGAGCGATTTTTGAGCGTTTACATCGAGCACACAGCCGGTAAATTCCCGATTTGGTGCGCGCCCGAACAATTACGTATCATCAAGGTCAAGGATGACAAAGCGGTCGACGAGCTTTGTACGAAAATCTTGGATCTATCGAGAGAATTTGATGTGCGCATGACGCTTGACGACAGCAACAACAGCGTAAGCAAGAAGATTCGCAACGCCGAGACCCACAAAGTCCCGTATTCGGTGGTGGTCGGCGAAAAAGAGGCCGCCAGCGGCCAATTGCCCCTGCGCATTCGAGCTGATTTAGTTACCAATGAGTCCGCCGAGCATGTTTATACACCCGAACAACTGATGAAATCTATCGCCAACGAAACACGCAGTCGAGTGAGTAAATCGTCGTTATGAGACAAATAATCGCAGTTGATCTGGACAGTGTATTGGCGTACAATATACAGATCCTTATCGATTACAGCAATCAGCGCTGGGGAATGAATCTAACGCCAGACGATTACAACGATTACTGGGGTCATATGTGGGGTGTTGATAAGGAAGAAGTAGTGAAACGCTACATCGAAGTAAGAGAAAAATCCAACTTTTTCAATTCCGAGCCAATTAAAGAAGCCAAGGGCGTTTTGGAAAAACTGACCAAGAGATATGAATTGATTGTCGTGACGTCGCGGGGTACGGATGTCGCTGAACGTACGTATCGTTGGGTAGACGAGCATTTCGCGGGAATTTTTACAGAGGTAAAAATTCTAGGAGTTTGGGACGATTTAGATGATGACCCGCACCTCAAAACTAAGGCCGGCATTTGTGAAGTTATAGGCGTTGACTATCTAATTGACGATGAACCAAAGCATATCAATGCTGTCGCGAAGTGTGGAACGAAAGGGCTATTATTCGGCAATTACAGCTGGAA
>Ga0123356_10003041_pt1 | contig 17714 bp, 15 predicted proteins | sample TergutEmb28metaG_2_FD_92546 | JGI IMG/M metagenome (GOLD analysis project Ga0123356, IMG submission 92546) | Embiratermes neotenicus P3 segment gut microbial communities from Petit-Saut dam, French Guiana - Emb289 P3 | ecosystem: Host-associated > Arthropoda: Insects > Digestive system > Gut ...
GGGTGTGTGATTCAGGCGCATCCATTCAGGCAGCGGCATTATATTCCAAGGGTTGTTCTTTCTTTAGGCTGCGTTGATGGAGTCGAAATAGCAAACGGCGGGCATGAAGATGCTTCTTTTGACGCGCTTGCCAGCCGTTATGCGAAAAGCATAGGAAAACCTGTAACCGCAGGAACAGATATTCATGATGCATCCGGCATTTATTACGGCGATCTTTTTGGAGTTTATCTAAACAAGAAACTGGAGAGCATTGCGGATTACGTAGATATAATTTTAAATAGGGAGATAGCCGGTTTAAAAGTAGATGAACAGCGTTTTGTTTTTTATGGTAACGAGAAAGTGAGCCTTCCTGTAGAAATAAGGGATGAGAACGACAGAATAACAGGAAGAAAATGGAGAGAATTTGTTTTTTAACTTGATGTTAGAAAGTTTCGATTTAGATTTTAAGGAGTTTTTATGAATGAAAAAGCAGCTCATATTCCTGAAAGGATAAAAGAGTTAAGAGAAATACTTGATATTAGCGCGCTTGATATGGCGAAAGATATCGATATTCCTTTTGAAACATTCAATAAATACGAAGCAGGTGAACTTGATATTCCAATAAGCGTATTATATACAATTGCGCATCGTCTTGGTACGGATGTTACAGTCCTGCTTACAGGAGAAGAGGCAAGAATGGACAGCGCAGCTGTGTGCCGAAAAGGAAAAGGCGTACAAATAGAACGTTATCCGGGTTATGAGTTTGCAAGCCTGGCTTATAATTTTAAACATAGAACCATAGAACCATTGCTTGTAACATTGGATTCTTCTAAACCGGCAGCGGCTCTTGTCTCGCATTCAGGGCAGGAGTTTAATTTTATTGTGGAAGGTCAGGTAAAAGTTACAGTCGTAAAGACTGAACATATATTAAATCCAGGAGACTCAATTTATTTTGATGCTCGCCTGCCGCATGCGCAGAGCGCTGTAAACGGAACGGCGCAATTTTTAACAATAATTCAGGAATAGTTATAAAGGAAAAAAGATGAACGAGATACTTTCACGATACTTACCACGGATAGATTTTGACAGCTACGAAGATTTTTATCAGAACTACAAATGTAATATGCCCGATAATTTTAACTTTGCCTACGATGTTGTAGATGAATGGGCAAAACTACAACCGCAAAAACTTGCGCTTCTTTGGACAGATGATACAGAAGAAATGAAGTCTTTTACTTTTTCTGATATTAAACGGCTTTCCGATAAAGCGGCAAATGCGCTTATAGCTTTGGGAATAAAAAAAGGCGATGTAGTTAAATTAATTTTAAAACAACGTCCCGGTGTTTGGGTTTTAATGTGCGCATTATCTAAAATTGGGGCAATTTGTATTCCAGGTACATATCAGCTTACCGCAAAAGATTTAGAATACCGCTGTAATATTGCCGATGTAAAATTATTAATAACTGTAGATGATGCAGAAGTTCTGGAAAGCATTGCAATTGCGCGTCCTAATTGTCCAAAACTGGAAAAAATAGCTGTTATCGGAAAAAATATTCCTAATGGTTTTCTTGATATGCATGCCGAAATTCAAAAAGCATCTGATACATTTACAAGAATTCCTACTGTAACAAAAGATCCAATGCTTATTTACTTTTCTTCAGGCACTACAGGAATGCCAAAAATGGTTCTTCATAATCATTCATTGCCTTTAGGGCATATTGTTACTGCGAAGTACTGGCACAACGTAGAAGATAACGGAGTTCACCTTACCCAGACAGATTCAGGCTGGGCAAAATTCGCATGGGGAAAAATTTATGGTCAGTGGATTTGCGGAGCTGTTATCGGAGCTTATGATACAGAAAAATTTACTCCCAAAGGCATGTTAGACGCAATACAGCGGCTAAAACCTGTAACTTTCTGCGCTCCTGCAACAGTATTCCGTTATCTTATTAAAGAAGATTTATCAAGTTATGATTTTAGTTTTATTAAGCATACATCGGTTGCAGGAGAACCCTTAAGCCCTGAAGTATATAATAAATTAATTGAACTTACAGGACTGGAAATTAGGGAAGGTTTTGGACAAAGCGAAACATCTGTAATGGCGGCAGTTTTCAAATGGCTGCCTGTCCGCCCTGGTTCTATGGGAAAGCCGGCGCCGCTTTTTGATATAAAATTGTTAGACGAAAACGATGGCGAATGTGATGAAGGAATAGTAGGAAATATGTGCATAACCCGTGCAGGGAAAAACATGTACGAAATTGCAGACGGAGATCCTTGCAGTATGCCGCCTGTAATTGGAGATTCAGATTTTCCAGGGCTTTTCCGAGGTTACTGGAAAGATAAGGATGTTACAAAAAACAGCTGGAGCAATGGAAAATACAGAACTGGCGATATGGCATGGAAAGATGATGATGGCTATCTGTGGTTTGTAGGCAGAAACGATGACGTTATAAAATGCTCAGGGTATCGCATAGGTCCATTTGAGGTAGAAAGCGCGTTAATGGAACATCCGTCTGTACTTGAATGCGCGGTAACTGCAGCGCCTGATAACATGAGAGGTCAGGTAGTAAAAGCCACAATTGTTCTTTCACGCGGTTATACTGCTTCTGATGAACTTAAAAAAGAGCTTCAAAATCATGTTAAACATGTAACAGCGCCGTATAAATATCCGCGTATTATAGAATTTGTACCTGAATTGCCAAAAACAATCAGCGGTAAAATAAAGCGGGTAGATATTCGCAAGAAAGATTTTGACGAATAATTGGAAGAGTTCCAGGAAATATACTGTTTATTCGATATAACATTTTAATTTCTTCTCATAATTTCTTTATGATGCAACAAAAGGTCTTTTTATGTGTCATAAATAGAAATAAAGAAAAAGGAATTTTAAATGGAATCAGGAAAAGTAAATAATATTCTTCATAATGAGATTGCTAACGCGTTAATTCATGGGATAGGTGTGCTTTTTTGCATAGCTGCCATTCCTATTCTCTCTGCTATTGGAGCTAGAACAGGTAATATACCCGGTATTGTAGGCGCTACGATTTACGCTTTTAGTTTTTTAATGTTATTTGTATTTAGTACGCTTTATCACAGTACCCAAAATGAATATGCGAAAAAAATACTGCGTATTTGCGATCATATTTCTATTTTTATTCTCATAGCAGGCACATATACTCCGTTTTTGCTTGTATATATGTTAAATCCGTTTGGTATTACACTACTGTCAATTCAGTGGTCTTTAGTAATATTAGGTATTATTTTTGAATTGTTTTTTAAAAGGCGGAATTTACTTAGTACTTTAATATATATTGCGATGGGCTGGCTTTTGCTTGTTGGCGGCAGAACTTTTTTTATTACTCTTCCGACACAGGTTCTTGTAATGCTTATAGTAGGCGGAGGACTTTACACGCTTGGAACAGTTTTTTATCTTGTTAAAAAAATACCTAATAATCACGCTATTTGGCATTTATTTGTTTTAGCTGCCGCAATTTGCCACTTTGTAGCGGTATTGCTTACAGTTATAATGTCAGGATAAGTTAGATTTACAGATACTTGACAGTTACAATTTCATAGTCTAATCTGCAAATATGAAAATACTGTTCGATTTTGGAATAGGTATACAATCCCATTGGATCTGGCTTGGTATTACCATACTAATGGCGATAATAGAAGGTATTACCCTAGGTCTTACTACCATTTGGTTTGCGATAGCTGCTCTTATAATGATTTTTGTCTCATTTCTGCCAATACCATTGGTTTTTCAAGTTTTAATATTTTTAGCTATCTCGGCAGTTTTGCTTTTCTATACCCGTCCTTTAGCAATTAAAAAATTTAAAACCGGCAAAGAAAAAACAAATGTTGACAGTCTAGTTGGAAAAAGCGCTCTTGTAATAAAACAAATTACTGAGTTTGACAGGGGAGAAGTAAAACTTAATGGACAGATATGGTCGGCAAAATCAGAGAATGGCTGTACTTTAGATGAGGGAACAAAATGTGAAGTAGTACGCATCGAGGGCGTGCAGGCAATAGTCCGCATCCTTGATGAAAGTAATAATAAACAATAAGAGGTATAAAATGTGGGTAACAATTTCTTTAATAGCGTTTCTTTTAATCGTAATTATTGCTAATGTCAGAATTGTATCGCAGTCAAATGCGTTTGTAATCGAGAGAATCGGAGCTTATTTTTCTACATGGGGAACAGGCATCCATGTAAAGATACCTTTTTTAGATCAAATTGCCGCGCGTGTAACTTTAAAAGAACAGGTTGCGGATTTTGCGCCTCAGCCTGTTATCACAAAAGACAATGTAACAATGATGATAGATACGGTTATCTTTCTTCAGATAACAGATCCAAAACTTTATACCTATGGTGTTATTAATCCGTTTAATGCGATAGAAAACCTTTCAACTACTACATTAAGAAATATAATCGGCGAGCTTGAATTGGATGAAACGCTTACAAGCCGTGATATGATTAATAATCGTATGCGCCTTGTTTTAGATGAAGCTACAGATCCGTGGGGTATTAAGGTTAACCGTGTAGAAGTAAGAAATATTACGCCTCCAAAGAGTATTCAGGAAGCGATGGAAAAGCAGATGAGAGCGGAGCGTGAAAGACGCGAATTAATTCTTAAGGCAGAAGGCGAAAAGCAATCGGCTATTCTTGTAGCAGAAGGGCAGAAAGCATCTGCAATTTTAAAAGCCGAAGCTGAAAAGGCAGCTGTTATTTTGCAGGCAGAAGCTGCCAAAGAAGCCGCTATCCGTGAAGCTGAAGGCGAAGCTCAGGCAATACTTAATGTTCAAAAGGCAACGGCTGACGGTCTTAACATGTTAAAGAGTGTAAACGCCGATGATCCGCTTATCAAACTAAAAAGTCTTGAAACTCTGCAAAAAGTCGCAGACGGTCAGGCAACAAAGATTATTATACCTTCAGAGATCCAAAATCTCGCAGGACTAGTTACAGGTATAAGTGAACTTGTGAAAAAGTAACAGTTTCCTGCAGTTGTAGTATTTTTTTTATTATTATACAATGTCTATATGGTAAACATTGCTTTTACTGGCGGAGGGACAGGAGGGCATATATACCCAGGGCTTGCGGTTGCGGCAGAGTTAAAACACCTGCTAGCAGGCAGTGAGTTTCGGTTATTTTGGATAGGTTCTTCCGCAGGTATGGATCGTTCGCTCGTTGAAGATGCAGGAATCGAATTCTTCGGCGTACCTTCCGGTAAATTAAGGCGTTATTTCTCTTTAAAAACCCTTGTTGACTTTTTTAAAGTCATAAGCGGATACTTTGCCGCAAAAAAAATTCTTAAAAAGCAAAAAGCTTGCATTCTTTTTTCCAAAGGCGGGTTTGTAAGCGTGCCGCCGTGCGCTGCCGCAGCTTCATTAAAAATTCCAGTATTTACGCATGAATCTGATTTTAGCCCAGGGCTTGCAACACGGTTAAACACTCGTTTTGTTGCTCGCACAAAGGGAAGGATATTTACTGCATTTAAGGATACAGCTGAATTTTTCCCAATTAAAACACGTCAATATGTAACAGTAACAGGCAGTCCTGTACGCAGCGATTTTTATAATGCAGACCCTGCAAAAGGCAGAGCTTTTTTAAAAGTTGCAGATAACGCGCGTATTCTTCTTGTTCTGGGCGGAAGCCAGGGAGCGCAGGAAATTAACGATCTTGTCCGCTCGGCGCTGCCTGGTTTAACAGAAGTTTATACAGTAGTGCATCAGAGCGGTCCTTCTCTTGAATGGGATGTTCCAGAGAGCGAAAAGTACAAACCTTATCCGTACATTAAAGAAGAAATGCCACATGTTATGGCAGCCGCAGAAATTATAATGGGCAGAAGCGGAGCAGGTATCTTTGAATGGGCAGTTTTGGGAAAACCTATGCTTCTAATTCCTTTAAGAAGCGGATCAAGAGGTGATCAGGTAGAGAATGCAAAGTATTTTATGGAAGCAGGAGCTGCGCAAGTGTTAGGTGAAAATGTAACAGCGCAGGAGATGATGCTGGCTGTTAATTCATTTGCTCAAGATGCGGAAAAAAGAGACTCTATGGCAAAAGCTTCGGCAAAAGCAGGTGAACGCAACGCCGCAAAAGAGATAGCGAAAATATTAGCGGAGGCAATAAAGTGACATTTTCTATTATCGATATTGCTTTTGTTGGACTCATAGGTCTTTTTATGATTCGCTGTTATCTTAAAGGTTTTGTTAGTGAATTTTTATCTCTTGCCGCAGTTGTATTAGGACTTTTAGCTTCATTGTTTTGCTACAAAAACGGCGGAGCGCTTTTAAGAAAACATTTTTTCCCGGAATTAGATGCAGTTCCAGAAATTGTTGCGTTTATTGTGCTGTTTATTGTTGTTTTTATTATTGTTAAAATACTTGAAAAAATGCTTATAAATATAATTGACGAAGTAAGCCTTACCAGCGCCGACAGCATTTTGGGAATAGTATTTGGATTGGCAGAGGGTGTAGTGGTTGTAAGTCTTGTATTGTTTTTAATGAACATACAGCCATTATTCGATTCCAGTCCTCTTTTGGCAGACAGTTTTTTTGCAAAACTTTTACTGCCGTTAATTACAGGATAGGGAGCGAAAATAATGTTTGAAAATATTATTGAGCAAAGCTCTGTTTTACAATTACGTGATGATATTCTCAATAATCGAAATGCGCAATCAATGTTATTTTTTGGACCCTCTTACTCAGGCAAAGGCAGCGCTGCTTTAGAATTTGCAAGAGCGCTTTCTTGTTTGGAAAAAGGTGAATGGAAATGCACTTGTTTATCCTGTAAGCAGCACCGTTACTTGCAGCATGAAGATCTTTTAGCGCTTGGTACTCGTTCTTTTTCTACAGAGATTTCTGCCTGTAGTTCTTCATTTTTACGAAATACAGAGAATCAAAACGCAAGACTTTTGCTTTTGCGCTCATTTCGTAAATTAATGCTGCGTTTTTCTCCGGTTTTAATGGAGGATAATCAAAAACTTGCAAAAACTGCGAATGTATGTAAATCTTTGGATGAAAAATTAAATGAATTTCTTGATAGTGAAGAAATGGACAAAGCGGCTTATGAAAAACTTTGTAATTTAATGATTAAGGACGCGCATACTCTGGAAAATGACGGATTAGGGCACACAATTCCTATTGGACATATAAGAAGCGCTTCATATTGGTGCAGACTTTCTCCGTCTGGAAAAAGAAAAACATTAATAATTGAAAATGCAGAAAACATGAGAGATGAATCACGGAATTCACTGTTAAAAATTCTTGAAGAGCCGCCTGATTCTGTAAATATTGTATTAACAGCGCATAGCCGTGAATCAATAATGCCTACTATTTTATCACGGCTTAGACCGTATCGCTTTTTAAAAAGAACAAAGGAAAATGAAAAAGAAGTAATACGCAGAGTTTTTCTTGATAATAAAGATATGTCATTAAGTGAATACCTGGATTCTTTTATGCATCAAAGTACAGAAAAAATGTATCCTGTAGCAGCCTGGTTTATTGTTTCTTTGGCGCGGATTGCCGCAATGTCTGTAAAAAAGAGAGGCGATGGAAACATCCCGTCTTTTGTTAATCTTTTAGGAGAGCGGTATTCTAAAGCGGCGGAAACTTCGGGATTGGTACGGTGTTTAAACAGCGCATCAGTTATTAAAACTTTAAATAAAAATTTTGAAGAAGCTTCGTTCCCGCGTTTTATGAAAATATGCCTGGATTTAATAAGCGAAGCCGCTCGTTCATCTGCAGATCCGCAATGTATTGAATATAACGATGTTTTTAGAAAGCATATCAATGAAACTGTAACAGCGGTTGATGTGTTTAATATTAATACAACCATTGCGCTTGAAGCGCTATTTTTTAAACTTAAAACATCCTTAATAAGAAGGTAAAATGGTTGAATTTTTTCGCCGTGCGATAAAAAAACTTGATAAACTCAATGAAGAACAGCGCAAGGAGCTGCTTGTATCTGCTGTTGTAGAAATTGAACTTTTAAAAAATGTTCTGGATTCTTTAGATATGGGTATTCTTGTTTGTGATGAATTAAATAATTTGATTATGGTTAATAGATGCGCTTTGCGGTTAGTTCCGATGAATTATATTGAAGGTGTAAAAATTCAATCTGCAATTACAGATGAAAAAATAGTTAATGCATTTAAAGATATAATAGTGAACAGAGAAAAAGTGATTGATAAGGAAATTGATGTAAAGCACATGGGGCGCAGCAGGCTTCTTTCTGTTAATGTAGTTCCGCTTGTTCAGGATAAACGCATAACAGGAACGCTTATATACATAGAAGATATTACAGAAAAGAGAAAAGGCGAGGCTAGACTTAGAAGAGCAGAGAATCTTGCAAGTCTTACTACGCTTGCTGCAGGCGTTGCGCATGAAATTAAAAACCCTTTGGGTTCTATATCGATACACCTTCAGTTATTGCAGAAAAATTTGGCAAAGAAATTAAAATCAAAAGATAATACTATAGATAAATATTTTAATGTGTTAAAAGAAGAAGTTGACAGGCTTAATCGTATAGTTGTAGATTTTCTTTTTGCCGTGCGTCCGATGAACCTGGAGCTGCGAGAAGAAAATATTAACAAATTAATAACGCATATAATGGATTTTGTCCGTTTTGAAATGGAGCAGTCAAACATTATGTGCCTGCTAGAACTAGATGAAAATTTGCCAAACACGCTAATTGATGAGCGGTACATGAAACAATCGCTTCTGAATTTAATTAAAAACGCCCAAGCCGCAATGCCAAAGGGCGGAGTTTTTACAATTGCTACAAAATATGTCGATAATGAGGTTAGAATATCAATTTGTGATACAGGGGTTGGTATAAGTAACGAAAACTTTTCCAAAATATTTGAGCCGTATTTTACGACAAAAGAAGCGGGAACAGGTTTAGGGCTAACCCAAGTGTATAAGATAGTAAGAGAGCATCATGGCGAGATAACTGTAGATTCTGATCCTGGAACAGGCACTGAGTTCAAAATAAGCCTGCCATTACCGCAAAAAGAAACCAGACTGTTAGGTTATGAAAAAAGCAGCTTTATCGAAGGAGATAAAAAATGAAATTCCGCCTTCTTGTAGTTGATGATGAAAAAAATATCCGCGAAGGGCTTGCAGAATACCTTTTAGGTGATGGGTACGATGTAGTGTGCGCCGAGAACGGCGAAGAGGGATGGAAATGCTTTTGCGGCGGTGATGTCGATCTTGTAATTACAGACTTAAAAATGCCGGGTCTTAGCGGCGAAGAATTAATGAAACGCATTCTTTCTCAAGCGCCCGGGTTTCCTGTGATTATTCTTACGGGTCATGGAACTGTAGAAAGCGCAGTTGCGGCAATGAGAGAAGGCGCCTGGGATTTTTTATCTAAACCTGTGGATTTAGATCATCTTTCTTTAAAAGTAAAAAGAGCGCTTGATAACCGTGAATTATTTTTCCAGCACCGAAGAATGGAAGAAGAGCTGGGACGAAAAAAACAATTTAATTCAATAATTGGAACTTCACGTAATATGCTGGAAGTTTTTGATACAATAAATAAAGCTGCTCCTACAAAAGCTTCGATTTTAGTAACAGGCGAGTCTGGCGTTGGCAAGGAATTGGTTGCAGATGCTCTGCACGAACTTTCTCCTAGAAAAGATCAGCCGCTTATAAAAGTGCACTGCGCAGCTCTTTCTCCAACACTTTTGGAAAGTGAGCTTTTTGGACACGAAAAAGGCGCTTTTACAGGCGCTATTTCACGAAAGAGAGGCAGGTTTGAACTAGCTTCAGGCGGAACTTTGTTTTTGGATGAAATTGGCGAAATTGATCATAACATTCAAATAAAACTTCTGCGTGTTCTGCAGGAAAAGAAATTTGAAAGGGTAGGAGGAGAGCAGACTGTTGAAACAGATGTAAGAATAATTACTGCAACCAATAAAGATTTAAAAGCGGAAATAGAAAAGGGTAATTTTCGTGAAGATTTGTATTTCCGTTTAAATGTAGTTAATATACAAGTTCCGCCGTTACGTGAAAGAAAAGACGATATTCCTCTTTTAATTGCCGCGTTTATTAAAGAATTTGCAAATGAAAACGGAAAAAACATAAAAGGCATTAATGAAAAAGCGCGTTTAAGGCTGTTTAATTATGATTGGCCAGGAAATATCCGTGAATTGCGTAATTGTATAGAAAGTTCTGTTGTTATGTGCCAAACAAATAGCATATCTGTAGATGATTTACCGCCTGCTCTTAGAAACGCAGCAGATGATGATTGGATTAACATAAGGCTCGGTTCTAACATGGATGAATGCGAAAAAATTATTATCCGTGATACGCTTTCTTATTGCAATGGAAACAAAAGTAAGACTGCAGAAACTTTGGAAATTGGAAGAAAAACATTATTACGCAAACTAGCCGATTACGAACTAATTGAGAACGGAGAAGAAGAATAAAAGGAAGATATTTAACCACGGAGTACACGGAGTATTGGCAACTGTAGTTGCCCGGAGAAAGAGAATACTTCGAACAATAACTCCGTGGAACTCCAAACAACTTTAGTTGCAGCTCTCCGTGGTAAAAATTCTTCTTTTTCTCTGTGTCTTTCTGCGGACAATTAATAATTAATCTTGGCGTTCTTGGCGCTCTTTGCCGAACCTTTGGTTCGAAGTTGGCGAGAAATTTTTGGAAAAAACTTTTTTAAAATTCGCTTCTATTTGGGTTTCGAGTTCCTGCGAAGTAATCTTATTCCCTGCTTCTGTCCGCAAAGCGGCGGCAGTTTCGAGTATTATTGGTAAATCTGACCACTTTGAAAATCTCTCGCCTCGCCTTGGCGCATAGGGAGCGTCAGTTTCTGTTAATAAAGTTTCTACAGGAAGTAAGCCAGCGCATTTAACCGCTTTTTTATGATTTAGCATAATAACATTACCGAATGAAAAATACGCATTTACGCCATGTCGCAGAAACGAATGCGCTTCATCTAAAGTACCTGACCATGTATGAAAGACAACTGCTTTGCATTTTGCAAGGTCTTTTGAATAAGCGAATATTTTATGCATTGCGCGGCGCACATGAAGAACAAGCGGTAAATTGTATTTAAGAGCAGTCTCCACATGCGCTGCAAAAAGTTCATCCTGAATCGCTTCTGTTTCTTTATATTCATCGGTGTATAAATCAAATCCGCACTCACCAATTGCAGATATTCTTTTCTCCAAAGCTAATTTTTCTAGAGTATTTAATAAATAATCTTTTTTTGTTTTCTCTGTGCTCTCCGTGCCCTCCGTGTCCTCCGCCGAACCTTCGGTTCGAAGTCCGTGTGAGATCATTTGTGGATACTGCGGATGAATCCCAAAGCAAGGCAGTACATTAGGCAATGTTTCATTGTATAAAAATTCTTCCAAAGTGCATGCGCTTGCCGCAGCTAGAACATTAAGACGGCTTCTTTCTTGTTTTGATTCCGGAAAAACTTTTGATAAATCATAAGGATGGCAATGAGCGTCAGTGAGCATTAATTATAATCCAAGAATTACTTTAGAAATAGAGAAATAAATAATAAGTGAAACAGCGTCTACTATCGTAGTTAAAAGAGGAGCTGACATAATTGCAGGGTCAATTTTTAAACGTTTAGCCAAAATAGGCAGAACGCTTCCGACAGTTTTTGCCATGAGTATTGTGCAAAATAAAGATAAAGTAATTGTAAGGCAAAGTTTCCAGTCGTTATTATTCATAATAAAAACACGAACAAAATTAACTATTCCAAGACCAAGCCCACAGAGTATTCCAACACGAAGCTCTTTCCATAAAATTAAACCAATATCTTTTAAACTTATTTCACCTACCGCCATACCGCGTACAATAAGCGTTGAAGATTGCGATCCTGCAATACCGCCTGTATTCATAAGCATTGGAATAAATGACATTAAAATAGGCAGCACCATAAGTCCGTTTTCGAAACTGGAAATTATACTTCCTGTGATTGTTGCAGAAAGCATAAGGATTAACATCCATAAAAACCTGTTTTTTGCATGCTGAAAAATCGTTGTTTTTAAATAAGGATCATCTAAAGGAACTAGAGCAGCCATTTTTTCGATATCTTCCGTGTTTTCTTCTACGATGACGTCTACAATGTCGTCTACTGTAATAATACCGACTAAACGCTGTTCCTTATCAACAACGGGCATGGCAAGCAAACCGTACTTTTGGAACTGATCCGCAATTGCTTCCCTGTCGTCTGTTGTATACGCAAAGACAACATTTGTGTCCATTATATCTGCGATTCTTTCCTGCGGACGCGCAAGCATCAATGTTTTTGCCGAGACAGCGCCTACAAGAAGTCTGTCTCTGCGAATTACATAACAGTTGTAAATAGTTTCTTTGTTAAGTCCGATTGAGCGGATTGTATCAAATGCTTCTCTTACTTTTTCATCTTCGCGAAGATCGATATATTCTGTCGTCATAATGCTGCCTGCAGAATCATCGGGGTATTGTAATATTTGATTTATTATTTTTCTTTTTGCAAAAGGAACGTTTTGCAAAACTCTTTTAACTACGTTAGCAGGCATTTCTTCGATAAAGTCTACGGCATCGTCAACGAAAAGTTTGTTTATTATTTCTCCAATTTCTGAATCTGTAAGGGCTTCTATAATCGTTTGCTGGTGATCTGTGTTTACATAGGCAAAAACATCAGATGCAATTACTTTTGGAAGAATCCTAAAAAGCTGGATAGTTTTTTCCCTGTCCAGTTGTTCAAGAATTTCCGCAATATCAACAGTGTTCATGTCAGAGAGAAGTATTTTTAATTTTGATATATCAAGGCAACCTTCCAGGACAAGTTCTAAAATTTCTTCTTTATTCATAATGTTACCCTTTCGCTGTCATTGTAGTCATATATAACATTTTGTCAACATATAGCCGGTATTATTTTAATTATCATGTTTTTATTGATCACTAGTAATTAGTAATTGGACATTGTATAGTAAGCACATGCTGCCGCAATTGATAAAGCACATTTTAAATGAAACCCCAAAATCTCAGGAAACTGCTGTTTTTGGCTGGGTAAGAACAAAAAGAGACATGAAAAACCTTGTCTTTATAGAAGTAAACGACGGTTCTTGTTTTGCAAGTATTCAATGCACATTTGATCGAGGCGCAGGAATCGATAAAGAGACAGAAGAGGCTCTTTTGGCTCTTACCACCGGAGCTTCTGTAAAAATAACAGGGAAGCTCATTTCTTCTCCTGCATCCGGGCAGGCTGTAGAAGTAGCCGCCTCTGCATTATGTATAATTGGCGAAGCACCTGCGGAAACTACAGGTGAAATACAAGCCTATCCTCTTCAGAAAAAACGGCACTCTCTTGAGTTCCTTCGTGAGATTGCGCATTTGCGCCCTCGGACAAACACATTTGGCGCTGTAGCGAGGCTTCGCAGCCGATTATCTTTTGCTATTCACAGGTTTTTTCAGGAAAGGGATTTTCATTGTCTCCATACGCCGATTATCACAGCGGGAGACTGCGAAGGCGCAGGCGCAATGTTCCATGTTACAACGCTTGACCCAAAATTAATTGCCAAACAATCATCCGCAGATGCAATTGACTATTCAAAAGACTTTTTTGGGAAAAAAACTTTTTTAACGGTTTCTGGTCAGCTGGAAGGCGAAACTTATGCTTCGGCAATTTCACGTATATATACATTTGGTCCGACATTTAGGGCAGAAAATTCAAACACCACAAGGCATCTTGCGGAATTTTGGATGGTAGAGCCTGAGATTGCATTTGCGCAGCTGGAAGACAATATGGCGTTAGCAGAAGATTTTATTAAATATATTTTAAATGCGGCTCTTAATGAATGCAGTGAAGAGCTTGCTTTCTTTGACGCTCATGTAGAAAAAGGAATAATAGAAAATCTAAAACAGGTTACAAGTGCAAAGTTTTGCCATATAACATATACCGACGCAGTTAAAGAACTGGAAAAAGCTGCCGCCGCAAACAGCGATCTTTTTGAGTTTAAGCCGGGCTGGGGATGTGATCTGCAAAGTGAACATGAAAAGTTTTTAACAGAAAAAATCGCAGGTGGTCCTGTAATTGTTACAGATTATCCAAAAGATATAAAAGCTTTTTATATGAAACTAAACGATGACGATAAGACAGTACGCGCAATGGATGTGCTTGTTCCTCGTTTGGGTGAAATTATCGGCGGCTCGCAGCGTGAGGATGATCTTAATAAATTAACAATGCGTATGAAAGAAATGAATTTAAACCCTGAAGATTATTGGTGGTATCTGGATCTTCGCCGTTACGGTACAGTTCCGCATGCAGGATTTGGACTTGGATTTGAGCGCCTTATTCAGTATGTATCAGGTATGGCGAACATACGTGATGTAATTCCTTTTCCGCGTGCGGTGGGTCAGGCGGAATTTTGAGAAAGAAGAATTATAACCACGCGGAATTTTAATTTTTGATTTTTTTTTACCACGAACCACACGAACGTAATTAAGGAAATAGAATAGATATGAGAAAGATTGTTATTTTAAAATTACTTATGATTAATGTTTTACTTTCTCTCCAGGCGCTGGATTTTGATACGCCGGAAATTATTTCCAGAGCTGCGGTTTTAATTGACGCACAGACAGGCGCTGTTCTTTTTTCTAAAAATCCAAACGAAGAAATTCCTCCTGCATCCCTAACAAAACTTATGACCATGCATCTTTTGTTAAAAGAAATTGAATCGGGCAGAGCGTCTTTTGACGAGTTAATACCAATAACAGAAGAAAGCTGGGCAAGAAATCAGCCATGGAGATCAAGTTTAATGTTTCTTGAACCTGGGCAATCTGTGACATTACGCGAAATACTGCTGGGTTTGGCTGTTGTATCCGGAAATGATGCTGCAACTGCCGCCGCATTAAGACTTGCTCCGACAGTGCAGGAGTTTGCCGCAAAAATGACAGCAGAAGCTTACAATATGGGTTTGTTTTCTACACGTTTTACTGAAGCATCAGGGATTTCGCACAATAATATGACAACTGCGGCAGACTTTGCTTCTTTTTGCCGTCAATATATTGCAATGCATCCGTACAGTCTTAAAGAATTTCATTCTGTAACAAGTTTTGCATACCCATTGGCAGCTAACGTACAGGATAGATACAAGAGTAACCCTCACACCATTGTGCAGGAAAACAGGAATAGTCTTTTAACCAGATTCGACGGGGTTGATGGACTTAAAACAGGTTTTATTAATCAATCAGGGTACAACATAGCTTTAACTGCAGAAAAAAATAATACACGCTTTATTGCAGTTATTCTTGGAGCTCCAAATACTCCTGGAGGAAGCCGTATTCGTGATGAAGACGGGCAGCGTCTTTTAACATGGGCATTTAATAATTTTAAAACAGTGCGTCCTTTAATAGACAAAGCAGTAATCGAACAGATTGCAAAAATTAATCTTTATAAAGGGAAAAATAAATTTGCAGAACTTGAATTGGGAGAATCGCCTTATTTTACAGCTCATATTAGCCGAGCAGATTCTTTAAGATATGAAATAGATGTACCTAACCCGTTAACAGCTCCGCTAGCTGCAGGGTCTTTTGCAGGTTATTTGTATATAAATGATGAGCATGGCGAGTTAACCAGAGTGCCTCTTGTAACGAAAAACGCATACGAAAGAGGCAATTTTTTAAAACGCATCTGGCATTCAATTTTGCTATTGTTTATAAAGTAAATATTAGAAAAGCCCAGAGATTTTCCCGTTACTTTCAATGTCAATTAATTCTGCAGACGGAACAGGAGGAAGCCCAGGCATAGTCATGATTTCCCCTGTAAAGACAACAATAAAGCCTGCGCCTGCAGAAATTTTTACATCTCTTACTTCAAGCCGCCAGCCACGAGGAGCGCCTAAAAGCGAAGCGTCGTCAGAGAAACTGTACTGTGTCTTTGCCATGCATATAGGTACTTTATCAAGCCCCATTTTCTCAATTTGATTAATCTTTTTCTGGGCGTTATGTAAAATAACAACGCTGTCTGCGCGGTAAATCTTTTTGGCTATTGCTTCAATTTTATCATTAATAGAAAGATTAATATCATAAGAATATTCAAAATTATTCGGCTGATCACAAAGACGCACAACTTCTTCTGCAAGTTTTATGCCGCCTTCGCCGCCTTTTGCCCAAACTTCAGATAATGCGACATTAACTCCTAAATCCCTGCATTTTTTTTCTACAAGCTCAAGTTCTGCTTTTGTGTCTTTTGGAAATGCGTTAATCGCAACAACAGCCGGAAGTTTATATACTTTTGTTATATTTTCGACATGCTGTAAAAGGTTAGGCATACCTGCTTCAAGTGCGGCAAGGTTTTCTTTATCAAGGTCTGTTTTTTTAGCTCCGCCGTGGGATTTAAGCGCGCGCACTGTAGCGACAATTATTACAGCAGATGGTTTAAGACCTGCAAAGCGGCATTTAATATCAAGAAATTTTTCAGCTCCAAGGTCTGCTCCAAAACCTGCTTCGGTAACAACATAGTCTGCACATTTTAGCGCAAGCCGTGTTGCCATAATTGAATTACAGCCATGCGCAATATTCGCAAACGGACCGCCATGAATAAAAGCAGGGTTACCTTCCAGTGTCTGCACAAGATTTGGTTTTAAAGCATCTTTTAGAAGAGCTGCCATTGCGCCTTGAGCGTTAAGCTGAGCTGCGGTAACAGGCTGTTCTTCTGTTTGTTTGCCGTGCGTATAACCTACGATAATGCGTCCTAATCTGTTTTTTAAATCATCTATATCGGAAGCAAGGCAGAGAATTGCCATTATTTCCGAAGCTGCTGTAATATCAAAGCCATCTTCTCGCGGATAACCGTTTGTTTTTCCGCCAAGACCATTTGTAACAAAACGAAGCTGACGATCGTTCATATCGATACATCTTCGCCAGACTATTTTTCTTGTATCAATGTTTAGAGCATTACCCTGAAAGATATGATTATCTATCATTGCAGCTAAAAGATTATTTACCGCTGCAATTGCATGGAAATCACCTGTAAAGTGCAAATTGATATCTTCCATTGGAATTACCTGCGCCCATCCACCGCCTGCGGCGCCGCCTTTTACGCCGAAGATAGGTCCAAGTGAAGGTTCTCTAAGCGCTACCATTGCTTTTTTACCTATCTTGGAAAGACTGTCCGCAACTCCTACTGTAGTGGTTGTTTTACCCTCTCCAGCAGGCGTGGGATTTATAGCAGTAACCAGTATTAATTTGCCGTCTTTTTTATCTTTGTTTTTTGGAAGAAAACTATAGTCTATTTTAGCTTTGTATTTACCGTAGTATTCTATAAAATCATCAGAGATTCCCGCTTTTTTTGCCACTTCTTCAATATGAAGCGCACGTTCCTGAAAAACTGCCTGGGCAATCTCAATATCCGAGCGCGGAGCTTCACCTGATAATTTCTTTATGTCAGACATTTTTTGATAATGTTACATATATTGGATAAAGTCAATATATTTAAAATAATGATTTAACCTTATATTTATGAACATATTGCATTTTAAGACGAAATAAAGGATAATCTGCAATATGTTAAAGACAATTTTAGGTTTTGGATATTTAGTTTTTGCAATGCTATTTCTGCTCCCATTTGCATTTGTCAGTTTTATTTTTTACATGCTGGGTTTAAAAAAACTAATGAGGATGGCAATTTATCGTCTTGCCCAAGGATGGGCATTATCTTTAATCCCCATTGCAGGCGGCGTTATAACTGCTACCGGCAAAGAAAATATACC
>Ga0123356_10003042_pt1 | contig 17713 bp, 18 predicted proteins | sample TergutEmb28metaG_2_FD_92546 | JGI IMG/M metagenome (GOLD analysis project Ga0123356, IMG submission 92546) | Embiratermes neotenicus P3 segment gut microbial communities from Petit-Saut dam, French Guiana - Emb289 P3 | ecosystem: Host-associated > Arthropoda: Insects > Digestive system > Gut ...
TGGTGCGCCCTGAGAGATTCGAACTCCCGACCTTCTGGTTCGTAGCCAGACGCTCTATCCAACTGAGCTAAGGGCGCTAGAATGAGTAACTTACAAAATTCCGTAAAAAACGTCTTGCAACACTCTGGTTCGTGCCAGACCGCTCTGGGAATTCCACAACACTCTGGCTCTGGGAATGAGTGTCTACCGCATTCCGATTCTACATGAGTCTTGGGCGGAAAAGAATGACGAACAAAAAGCGAAGATTGTAAAATCGTTCGCATGGCTCCGAAACCCGAGGACGATACCTTGACGGAAGCTGAGCTGAAAGAGCTGCAACGAAACCTTGCCCTCCTCAGCGGACCTCATGTCGCGGACTTCTACCGTCAGGCTCACAGCGCGTGCAGTCTGGAACGCCGGCCGAGTCCGAAGGCGATGCAGCAGTTCGTCACAGCTTGGAAGACCTTGCGACGGTCGGGCTGGGAGTGAAATAATCACGGCGGCATGTACTGTGCAGTCCTCCAGTTCAGGCACTCCGAGGATCAGTGGGGCGAGATCTGCGGTCGAGCTTCGCTGGATCGTTGCGGCGAGTGCGGAGTCTCAGTTTGCCAGCAACACAACAAGAGGTGTGACTGTTGCAGTTTGATGCTGTGTCCGTCATGCCTGGCGCTACACGCTCAGCAACGCGTCCCTAAGCGTCCTCAACGGGCCCATCCTTTGCGGAAGGGGAAGAGCGGCACAGGCTAGGAAAGCGGCGGATCGATAAGTTATACTCTCGAAGAACTTCTCCCGCCCAGCCCACTGCGAAGACCTTCGATTGCGAATCTTGAACCACTGTGCCCTGTCCTGCAGGTAGGGTCCGAACCTATACTTGGCCACGACGCCTTCCAGATCCTTCTTGCACGCGAGCGCTAACAGCTGCTGTGACTTGAACCATAGACTGGCAGTAGCCGCCACTTTATGATTCCCGCTCTTCTTCTTCTGTCTGTCGAAATTATGTTTTTGATGTTTATGTCACCGTGGTCAGGGGCTTCTCGTCCGCCGATGGCCCATACATTCCGGGTACGAAAGAATCAAGCAAACGCAGATATACGCTGAGCTGCCCGCGATGGTGAATCATATGACTAAACATGCGGATTCGAAGAATTTCGATACGAGGCATCGACAGGGTAGGCGCCACAGGTACAGTGGTGAGCAAGTGTTCGTCACTGACGCTGGCAAGTGCCGTGCGAGCCGCTGCGACATTCGCGTCTAGCAAAGCCAGCAGTTCAACTTTGGATTGCGCTTCGGGCAACCGCTTTCCCTTCCCATGCACGATCATCGCGGCAAACGCCGGGATCATGGCGACATGACTCGCCAGCGTTCCAAGCGTCTTAGACTTGATGTGGGGTGACCAACCAAATTTTCCTTCAGGCACGCTTTCCAGCATTCTGCGAGTGTTCGCCATCTCTCGGTCGAACTCAGGGAGCAAAGTCTGTCCGATGGTCATGTGGGCCTCGTTTCACGGAACAAGCACGCCATAGCATTGGCATGGTAGCGATGGTCGGCATCCGATCCACGTTCGCAGTGTTCCCGCTGCCAGCTTATGCTTCCGTTTTGCCATTACTGCCACTTTATGCTTCCGATGCAACACGTCTGGACCGCCACATCTTCAACATCGCTGTCACCTTACTCAAAGGTTTGCACGGCTGGAAGCATAGCTTTGCATTTCCGAATACCCTTTTCCAGCAACTTGGCGCACTCGAGACTCCCGGTGAGGAAGCATAGGTTTGCACGGAGTTCTAATTGGAAGCATGCCCTTGCAATCGTGTGATCGCGTTTGAACAGCACAGCGAAAGAAAACCAAGGTCGAAACGCCCACCTCGAAGTGACACTCGGAGAAACCCCGGCATTTTCTGTCCAGTTTTGCAAAGCTATGGTTCCAATTTTGCAAAACTACGGGTGAAGTGACATTCGCGCTGCCACCTTATGATTCAATTACTGCCATTTTATGGTTCAAGTCACAACAGCTCCTCCCCGGCCCCCTCGATGTGATCGCAGAACAACACGCGCTGGCTATTCTTAGGCAGGATGGCGCCGAGGCGCTGTTGGCGTTCGACCACGCGACTGTATGTCAGGTCCTGGCCATCACAGTGCATCATGTCGAAGGCGACGAAGCTCGGCTCGCACGCCGGAATAGAAGCTAAAAGAGGGACTTCCGTCGCCGCCCTGGGGTACGGTACGCATATCTCTCGCTGGGGCGAAACACAATGGCTTCGGTTATGTGAACAGGCGAACCTGATCGTGTGCGTGCGAACAAAGCGATAAAGCTTCTCACGGACCTCAACGACTGGGTCGACGTATGGGTAGCTACCGGCGTGCAGGTGATCGAGCTGCAGGGCGTCGTCGACTTCGTCCTCGACTCAGATTGCAAAACACGGATTGAAGAGATGGAGGCACTGCCGCGTCTTAATCAGCGGAGCGTAGTAGCCGCACATGCTGGTAGCTCCTATCATGCCCTATACAACAACGGACCATGCATCCCGTTCATGAACCTCACTAAAGAGTAGGGTACGCAGATCATGAGCTGTCGATACAACGGCAGAATGTATCTAGTGAGAAAGCACCCCTAACAACCCGTTTCAACGGCACATTTGCCAGTCGGTGCTGCTTCCGGTGTCCATCTTTTCTGATTGGCTCGCAAGTGAGATCGCCGTCCAGGCGATGCTGTCTGCATTGTTCATGCAATCTTCCAGAGACGGCGGATATGCTGGGTCCCAAGCGTAACCCTTATCGCTAACCCCCAGGAACTTATGGGCAGCCTCATGGATGATGACTCGCGCACAACTCTTCTCCGTGTAGTTGAGAAAGTCAAGGAAGCTGATGTGTATCTCCCCATTTTTGAATCCGCAGAACAAGCTCCCATTATCTGGTTTAGAGACATAGCCCTCTGTTCCGGCAGGGATGGTACCTGCTTGGCCTGTCACCACTGTGCGATTCGGGTTGTCAATATCAATCAGGTAGTATGGCGTGTTGAGGTGAAAGCTCAGCGAGAGCATCCGCTCCCGGATCTTCTCGAGGACCCATCGCCGGTCGTGCTTGGGGATATCTTTCAGCGAAAACTTTTTGTCGACCACGTTATCTGACAAAGTAAAAGCCCCGCCGCCCAGGTCGCCGGATTTCAGATTGAAGTGCCTCGCCATAGTGTCAGTAAACCATTGTGACTCCTTACACCGCAGGAATATCACCTTCGCAAGCTGGTCGTTCGCTCTGCGTACGATACTCCGCGCCTCTACTGCCGCGTTCTTCAACGCGGACCTCATGCTGGACGTCGGATAGGTGGTCCCGTTGGGTCGCCTCTTGTATGCGATCGTCACACCAGGGAACAGAAACTCATATGTGTCCGTGTGTCTGACGCCGCCGTTGAAGCGCGGAATGTTGAGTTTCACGCTGGGTTTAGTAAAAGGCAGTTGAGGCAGGGGAGGCAGACAGGGCATGGCTATTCTCCTTACGAATCGCACTCAAAATGTACCGAGCGTGATTTATCGTAAGCAATCGGCATACCAATCCTATGGCAAGACGCTTCCTGAAATGGATGAAGCTTTCAACCTGATTATTTCCGATGCACTTAGAATCTCGGCGGTGCGGACCAGCCAAGCAGCGCAGAAGGGAGAGCGCTGTCGGAATATCCTTTCGGATAGTTGGTCTAGCCGTTCGGATAATTAGAGAAGATCGACGTCCGTTGAGGAGTAGGATCGGCGAGTGTAGCCCCCCGCACATGCTCTCGATCAAGGAGTTCGCAGACCCAGACCAGCGGATGCAGAGGATCGCGCCTGCTCCACGAGTTCCCGATCCCGGTGAACGTTCGGTCGGTATTAAAGAACTGACCACTACCCGATCACATTCCTGCGTTTCTTTTCGGGCGACTTTCCGACCTTTCCGGGAACTTCCACAGTTGGATTCGGGAGTTTGAAACAGGGGCGTTTGAGCGAAAAGGAAAATGGCCAAGCGGGTGAAGACTACTTGCGTCTGGTCGAGCGGCCTTTGGTATGTTGGTAGCGCAGGTAAAGATGTTCAGCCTTTTGCTTCACGCTGAGCAGCTGAAACCAAGGCGCACGGGTCGGCGTAAACTCCACCGCTTGAACGGGCCCAGGTCGATTTGTATCTGCCTTGCGTCCGGCGATTTGCGGAGCCAGGGTCAAGAAGAGTTCGTCTACTGCTTCCGCCGCCAGAAACTGTCCAAATAGCGTGGGGCCGCCTTCGTGGAGGAGCATTCGTACTCCAAAGTGCAAGTACAGTAGTCGCAACATGACTAGCGGAGCGATGAAGCCGCGACTCGCATCCACCGTCTGTATCTGAACAGAGCGTAATTTGGCAGCGCCCGCCCTCGTTAGTTCATCCCGCCCAGCCGAGGTCGTGACCACCAGTGTGCGCACTCCTGGGGTTCGGAAAATTGCTCTTCCCAACTCCAGTCTGCCGCTACCGCTAACGACCACGACGAGGGGGTACTCCGCCTTATGCATTACGTTTACCCGATATTCCGTATACAAACGCTTGGCAGCGGGGTAGGTGTATTCCGGAATCCAAAGGTCATTTGGGTTTACGTCATGAACGCTACGAGCGCCGACCATAACGGCGTCAGCAGAAGCCCGCAACAGGCCCATGATAAAGCGGTCGGCAGGGTCGGAACCACTGATGGTTGAGCCGCTGGCGCGGCCCTTTATCTTGTAGCTGACGACACCGTCAAGAGTGGAAACGAAATTTCCAATCACCAAGGGCCGTCGGGCAGGCGGCTTGCGAAACTGCAGATCCCCATCGTACAGCTCTCGCAACCTGCGCGGGAGCGCTGGTTCCGCGCACGTTGGGTCGCGTTCGATGAGAGTCCGCACGAGTCTCATGTGTTGCCCTATTCGTAAAATACTAGCCTAAGCATACTGGTGAGGGCTTGAGGCCGAAGCCGACAGAGAGCGAGCTATTGCGAGCGTGCTATCTGCGCTTCGCCTTCGGTTGTTTTCCGCCGCGCACGAACGACAGTCCTCGCGCGAGCTCAGCGGCGAGATCGGTCGTCTCGGTCGCCACGTGCACCGGCTTGCCGGATTCCTTTCCGAGCCACGCGTTCAGTTCCTCGGGCGTTGTCTCGACGTAGCGGCCCTGGCGACGAACCGGCATCCCCTCTGAGGCCCAACGTTGCACCACCGCCGCAGGATGACCCAGGAATGCGGCGATCTGTTTCCAGCCCCTAAGCGTTTGCGGCGCATCTTTCGGGGCTGCTCGTTTCTTCGTTTGTTTCGGCATACAATTCTCACCCACCAAAAAGACATGCCTGAAAGCTCGTCCTCCTGGAATCGCGAACTGCGGTTCGCTATGCGATTCGTTGCCCTGATCTCCGCCCATCGCGCCCGTTGAACTTCGGCAATTCGCTTACCCCTGATGCGGAGAGTTTCCCGGCTTTGGCGCTGCCCACTCATTTCGACCCCTGCAATCGCCCGATTCAACTTGTCACGTTCTTTCTTCTAACTGTGTTAGTACGGCACCTAGCGTTCGAGTTTTCCGTTCGTTTTACAGAATTCTGCCATCGAGGCGTGTACTTCCCGCGTTGGGAGTACCATGTCGCCATTGGACCAATATTGCCCCGCGAATCAATCACCTCCCTCACGGCAGCTCGAAGGCTTGCTTTCTCAGGGTCAGAGAGGGAGGAGGCTGTGCGGGAGGAGTTCTGCGCGACAAGTAGTGGAATCAGCAAATATCGGTTGGCTCGCGCCGGAGACTCGAACCTGCATACAGCCTCCTCCACACGAAGTCAATTCTACTTCTACCGACCTGAAATGGGCTTGAGTTCCAGTCGGGTGCGTTTCCGCGATTCTGCTAGCTCGCCACCGGACGAACTTTTGAAACTCCCATTGTCGCCAAGAACGAGAACGGCAGGAGGAGTAATCCATCCAGCAAGATCAGCGATTCGTGCATCGTCAGAATTGTCAGGCCAGCGACAGCAATTTCCAGCTAGTCCAAGTCCCGGACGCTAGAACAAAACCGAATACAGGTTACAGGAGACCGACGGGGAGAACAGAAAGTGCGCGTCGACGATAAACCCGACCGAAATAACGTTTTTTCGCAATTACGAGATCTGTCGATGCGGCAGCAACACGTTCCTGAGGACTTATTTCTTTCGCATAATGGGTGGACACGGCTACAGGTAATGTTCCAGGATGAATTCGATGTACGACCCCGAATCGATCGATGTCCGGATGAGGCGAGTGAAGCACGAGACCTGCAGTTGTGTGTTGTATGGGAGGATTTGTGAAATTCTCAGTGATACTTCTTGCCGTAACGACCGTTGTCTCAGCCGCTGCGCAGCAGAGTGGCGCAGGCGCGCCCCCAGCTGAGCCTGCCGACATACACAACAGCCGGAATTCGCTCGATTGGGGCGGCACCTACGAGGGAGTCTTGCCCTGTGCGGACTGTCCGGGCATCAAGACCAGGCTAACGCTCAACTACGATGGCTCCTATCGGCTCGTCACCCAGGCCCCGGGATCCCGGAATGCGGAGAAGTCCGTGAGTGGGGTCTTCACCTGGCAGCCCGGTGGGAACGCCATTACCCTCGACGAAGGTGGCGGCCGACAGCAGTTTTCCGTGGGCGAAGGCCGGCTCACACTGCTTCGCCCGCAAAGCGGCGCATCCCAGTCCCCCGCAGCCAATCTGGTCCTGACGCTCGCCGCGCCCGCTCGCCACAGCGGGGACTTGGAGCAACAACTTGAGCGCTATCGTTGGACGCTTGTCTTCGCCACCGATGCCAACAATCGCGGCATCGCCGGTCTGCCTGCCGGCCAAGACCGACCCGTCGTGCTCAGCTTCACTGGCTCGCGGTTGAGCATCCAGGGGCCATGCAACCGGTTCCTCGGCGCCTACCAGGTCACGGCCGCCAACCAGCTCATTGCGAATGTGCGCGCGTCCACCATGATGGCCTGCGATCCGGCCTTGATGCAGGCGGACTCCGCTCTGTCCAACCTGCTGGCTAAACCGCTGCAAGTCCACATGACCGGTCCCCCTTCCGCGCGGCTCCAGCTGGTGTCTCCGGGCCAGGGCACGCTAAAGTTCACCGGCGAACCTACTCCGGAATCGCGATACGGGTCCGGCAACACGGTCTTTCTCGAAATCGCCGCCCAATCGGTTGCCTGCCCGAATCCGCCGTCGCCCAACACCCGCTGTCTGCAGTACAGAGAGCGGCATTATGACGACAAGGGCCTGTTGGTCGGGACTCCCGGCGAATGGAAGCCTCTGACCGTCAATATCGAGGGCTTCACCCATCACGAAGGTGTACGCAATGTGCTGCGGGTCAAGCAATTCCAAGGCCCTGCGTCCTCTGGCGGCCTCCGTTCCAACATCTATGTGCTCGACCTGGTCGTAGAGTCGGAAATCGTAAAACCGTAAAAGCATTCAACGGCCGCGCTAGTAGTGCGGTTGTCAACATGACCCTTGCAAGACTATTTCGCAAACCCCGGTTGCGGAGATTTCCACAGTGCGATCTTTCGAGAGCACCTACCCCGGATTTTTGGGTTTTTTTCCGACCGCCCGGCAAACGCATCCCACCGGGTGACCGGAATTTCGCCGGTGGAAGTTCGGAAAAACGGCGGGGGAAAGCCTAAGCATCTTGTTGAAGCCCGCGTGAAATCCCACGCGCCGCACCGGGCGGGTGGTGCGCACTCTTGTGTCCACCAGCAAACCCCACCGAGTGCGACAGAGTGTTCGGCGATCGCTTGGTGGCGCGAACGACGCCGTTGTACGCGTCCATCATTTTGCATTTTGTGATCCCCCGCTGGCCTCAGTCGTGGGACGAACCTTGTGCAGGCTGCTTATAGGCTTGTGGAGTGGTAGGTTTTTGAAGCAAAGATGAAGGCCCACCGGTAATGTTCTCCCCATAAGAGTCCAGACCGGCGGGCCCTTGCTGCACGTCGTACCCGAGCGTGGAATTCGATCTTCGCTGCGTGTGAGTTCCCTGTCGCCTGTAAGACTTGCCAGACCTTCCTTCGAAAAAGCCGCCGGCCCGAGGGAGGCATGGCTTCATTCATGGTGATGTCGGAAAGCATCTGTCAACTGAAACAGGGTCAACTTTTGCTTTTTTCCGGCCGATGGCGATCGATCACGGTCTTTATGAACTACAAACAGCATCTGCCGTGGTTGGCGTTCGCACTGGTAAGTTTTCCAGCTCTCGCACAGTGCACTGTCCGGATTGCGGCATCCAAGGCGGGCAGTCGGCCGGCGCTTCGAATACGTGTTGGGGCGGGCCTTTTGACAGTGCCCCTGGTGCGGGTGGCGCGACAGTTCTGCCTGGAAGCAAAGTGCGGTTCACGGCCTGCCCTTCCGAAGTGCGGGCGACGGGACGAAGGAAGCCCGGGCATTGCGACGGAGAGCGGAGGAAAGAGACGGTGGATGAGTTTTTCGAGTAGGAACTGAATGCTTTTTAGCAGCCTGCGAATCCGGGCTGCGCGTGTGGATATGTGCAATTCTGCGCGATAGTGACGGATAAGAAAAGCCGCTTTCTCCGCCAGGAAGGCGGAAGAGAGCGGCTTTTTTCGGGGCGAAACGTTAACTGAGTCGTTGCTGGCCACCGAGGGCTAGCATCGGTCTTGCCAGTTACGATCTCCGGACTCGGGTGTCGTGCTTGAGCTTTCGCCTCATTATCCCAGCGAGACCGATCACGCCGGTGCCAAGCAAAAGAAGCGCGCTGGGTTCCGGGATTACCTGGTTGCTTGCGGCGAAGGCAGTCCCACCAACTAGCTTATTGGTGGCAGCAGGTCCGGGTGCAAAGCTGAGTGTATAGCTGACGACTCCCCCCGTAGGATCCTGCGGGTTTTTGTTCAACATCGCAGTGATGGTGGCACCATTACTCGTTTTGATGATCATCCCGGATGAGACGGTGTCCATAAACACGGGGCCGCCTGACATCTGGATCTTTACCGAGCCAGTCGAAAACATGCACGTCCCGGTTGCATTGGTATTGCAACCGAAACCTAAGCTCGTGGTGCTAAGCATGATTGTCCCCAAAGTCCCCGTTACGGTGACGGAGAAATCGGGCGTCGTGAAGCTGCCGGAAGGATTCCTGGTGACTGTCCCATGTTGAAACCTTCCGGTGGTGACATCGATTGTGCCTGTGGCGAAATCGATGGTATTTGCCAACGCGGCGGTGGGCAAAGCAACCGCCACGAGCGTCAAGAGCATTGCTCGTCTCATACTCGTGCTCCTATAGGACCTTTAGGACCTTTTTTGGGGCCCCTTCTCAGCGCAAACAGTGAGGACTCTTTCTGCCTGCGGGTGGCGGTCCTCACCCTTCCCTCCGCAAAATACCGACAGTGTTCATGCAGGTGCAGTGCCAACCTTCTTCTTTTGCCGGTTTTCCGCTGAAAATGAAGAAAAAGCCGGGGAGCGGGGTCTCAAACTTCGAGAGCCGGTTCATAGCAGCCATTCGTGACAATGAAAACAATATGAATTAGGACCGCTTGTCGTGGAGGTCTGCCGTACCGGTCTGCAAAGGGTTGCAGCTAAAGGCGAAACTTTCTGCGTCCGATGCAGTTATACGTCTTTGCGCAGTAGATACAGACACTTACCTGTTATTAGTAACAGTAAAATGTACTGGTATAAGTAACAGCAAGTAAATCGTGAAATACTGCAATAACTAACAGTAAGAGCTCGCGGAGATGGCGGGTTACTTCCCTTCACCATTTCACTCCAAAACATGTCTGCTCATGTTTTAAGGTTGGCTGACTAAGAAGCTGGGCGGTTAGATGCGCCGCGTCTCGAGAAATGTTCTATGTTGAGAGCAGTTTGTTTGACGCGTGCGTTAATACATTATAGCTATTCAATGATTTAGAAGACATACAGATTGTGCCTCATATCCTTGTGTGCACCGACGATAAGGCAAAAGACACTCATACTTAGTGCCTCAATTGCGAGAGTTCTGCTCAAGAACAAGGCAAGACAATCGTGTTGGGAGAGCCCGGATCGGAAGCAGTTTCATTTCAGAAGATGTTTGCTGCCCATCCGCTCGGCAATCAAAGTATTCAGCGACAGCGCGCCTTGAGAGAAATGCAACCGCAGGCGAGAGATGGCGAAGTCTCAGAAATTCATGCTTATATCCGCTGACCAAGAGTTCGGCGGCGACAATTAGCCAGTGGGGCAGCAGGTTCCCGCCGGCATTGGTCTTCCAGACTCCGTCATTCACGGATAAATAGGCGCAGGAACACCCAGGAACTGGTCGACGGATGCACGGGCACCGTCGCCACAGCCAGCATGATGGCGGCGCCATGGTCCGCTCGCTTCGAGCGAAAGAAATGGGTCCCTGCACGCGCATGCAGTTCAAGGCCGGACCGCGTCCAAGGCGTCAGGCGTGCTCACGGGTGGATCTGCTGCTGAAGGGGAACGGCGCGGTACGCGCGGGCGGGGCGCGAGTGATTCACCGGGCGAGGCCGACGGGAATCCTGGTTCTGAACGAGATGCCGGCAACGGCGGGGCTGGTGGCCCACGAAACGGTCGAGGCGTCAGCTCGACCGGCCGACTTTGCAATCTCTGTTCAGCTTTCCCCACCCTGGCGCGCGGTTCTTTCATTCGATGCCAGTGGTTCTTTCTCAGCGGTGGCGAAGTTACCGGGCGGTCGACAGAGGCGAAGAAGAATTCTGCGACGAAACGATCTATCTGGGCATAATCGCCTTGCAGCTGTGCTAGCCTACTATTCCGGTTTCTGCGATGGGCGTTTGCCGCCCCAACAGTTTCCTTTGGCATGATTGCTCCCGTCAGTTTACGTCTGGCGCTGATTTCGGCCGCGGTGTTGGGATTCCGGCACGGGCTCGACTACGATCACATCGCGGCGATCACCGACATCAGCAGTGTGCAATCGCGGGCGCGCGATGCCATGCGCTACGGGTTGCTCTATGTTGCTGGTCACGCAACGACTGTGGCCGTTCTGGGATCGGCGGCGGTGGCCTTTCGGGTCGAGTTGCCTCCGGCGAGCGATCGATGGGCAGAACGACTGGTCGGCATCACCCTGCTGGCGCTGGGACTCTACGTGCTGGGAACGTTCTTTCGGCCGTCCACCCACAGCCACGGTCCGAGGACCCGCATCACGCTGCTGATCAATGCCGTCCTTTACGTCTACTGGCGCTTGAGCCGCTTGTTTGGCGGCACGCGCGTGGAATCTCCTCAGATATTTAAGGATGGATATGGTACGACGTCGACATTCCTTGTGGGTACGATTCACGGATTGGGAGCGGAGACGTTTACCCAGGTATCTCTGTTTCTGGCAGCAGCGAGTCTGGGTGGGACTGCCGGGCTGCTGGGGCTGTTGATGTTCATCGCAGGTCTGGTGGCGATGAATACATTAATGTGCGCCTCGGCTGCCGGACTCTTCTCTGCCACACTAGCCCGGCCGAATGCTCTTCGCGCCCTGACCTTGGCGACCTCCGCCTACAGCATCGTCGTCGGCGCGATCTTCCTTGCGGGATCGGCTGCCAAACTGCCAACTCTGACAGGCTGATCCCGGCTCGGCTAAAGTGCCGAAAGCTCATGTCTGCTGAGACTTGCGGACTCACGCACAAAAGTCGCAAATTGGTGTTTCAAGTGTGCACCAGATTGCACTTGGGTGTCGATGGCGAGGCTCCAATACAGTGTAAGTCATTGTAATTGCGGGAGATTTAATTTCCACATGCTCTGGCATTCCGAGTGCCGATGCCCAATTGGATCGACGTGCCTGTGTCTCGTCTGCTCAGACTGGTGTCTCTGAGAAGCTAGAGATCGGGAGCATTGGTGACATTCAGGAGGAAGCAGTCATGAAACGGATGGTGTGTTTGTTGTTGCTGGCCTTAGGCTTGCCAGTTGCGGCGTTTGCCAACAGTGGAACGGACTTCATAAACAGTGGTGGCACGCTGACTGGCACCAGCGCGGGCTTGATGCTGACCGGGTCAACCCTGACTGGCGTAAACAACTTAGGAGGTTCGGGAAAACTAAAGCAAGGGCCTAATCTGGGCAGTGTTATCTTCACGACCGGCGCATTAACCAGTGGCAGCCTCCAGATGGGCGGCATTTTTGCCGCCGGCGGCGCTTTCCAGATTACGGGAGACGGCGACAATGGGGTTCCAAACACAATGATTTTCAACGGCACTTTCTCCGGACCCTTGACCTGGACGATGGTGCAGTTGGCAAATGGCACGCATTACTACACTTTGTCGGGCAGTTTGACCGGCACCTGGTATACCGGCGTGACCGTGAATGGGGCGACCGTGCAGCTATCCATTAACACAGGAATTGGATTTTTCAACGGAACCACGACGATCGCGGGGGGAGATACGAACATGGTATCGTCGGTTCCCGAACCGGGTACCCTCAACCTTCTGGGCACAGGGTTCGTTGCGCTTGCCGGAGTGCTCAGCAGGAAGTGGCGCAGCAATTTGTCCCTTTACCCATAGATGGCCGGATTGGAAGCCTAGTTTGGCCAACGACCGGAATTCAATGCATTCATACAGCAAGGGTTGGCAAGGTATGGTTCCAGAAGCGGCCAAAACTATGCTCCCAGGCCACAATCCTCCCTGTCCTAATTACCAATAGTTAGGGCTGGGACATCCGTATTCGGAATTTCGCCCGCGCTGCCGGAACCCCAATAGTGCCGACTGTCGTCATCCGATCCTTCGATCTTTCTTGTGGGATCGGCTGCCAAACTGCCAACTCTGACAGGCTGATCCCGGCTCGGCTAAAGTGCCGAAGGCGCATGTCTGCTGACACTTGCGGACTCACGCACAGAAGTCGCAAATTGATGTTTCAAGTGTGCATCAGTTTGCACTTGGGTGTCCGGTGATGAGTCCTCTATGCGATGTAAGTAATTGCAATTAAAGGAGATTAAATTTTTACCTGCTTTGGCACTCCAGGTGCACTTTGCTCAGTTGGATCGACGCGCCTGTGTCTCGTCTGCTCAGACTGGTGTCTCTGAGAAGCTAGGATCGGGAGCATTGGTGACATTCAGGAGGAAGCAGTCATGAAACGGATGGTGTGTGTGTTGTTGCTGGCCTTAGCCTTGCCAGTGGTGGCGTTTGCCAACAACGGGACGGACTTCACAAATAGTGGCGGCACGCTGAGTGGCACCAGCGCGGGCTTGACGCTGACCGGGTCAACCCTCATCGCCGTAAACAACTTAGGAAATATGGGACTGGTTACGGGGAACAATCTGGGTGGTGTTTACTTCACGACCGGCGCACTAACCAGTGGCAGTCTGCAGACGGGCGGAATTTTTGCCGCTGGCGGCGCTTTCCAGATTACGGGAGACGGCGCCAATGGGGTTCCAAACACAATGATTTTCAACGGCAGTTTCTCCGGGCCCGTGACCTGGACGATGGTGCAATTGGCAAATGGCACCCATAACTACACTTTGTCGGGAACTTTGACCGGCATGTGGTACACCGGCGCGACAGAAGATGGGGCGACCGTGCAGATAACTATCAACAGCGGGAAGGGGTTTTTCAACGGAAGCACGACGATCTCGAGCGGAGATACGAACATGGTATCGGCGGTTCCCGAACCGGGCACGCTCACCCTTCTGGGCACAGGGCTCGTTGGTCTTGCCGGAGTTCTACGGCGCAAGCTGAAGACATAAAGGTATTTAGCAAGTCCTGAAACGACGGCCCCCGCCCGGACGGGCGGGGGTTTTCTTCGCCTTACAGCTTGCCCTACAAACACTCGCCAATACCCCATTCATCCGAGTCCCCGGATTTACCGTTGACCATCGCCCGCGCCCTTCTTAAATTACTGACCGCACAGCAGCAGACTGCGGCACCCTGCTGGCATTCCGGTTTCAATTACCCGACCGGGCGGTGAAACTGGACGGCCACAGTCAGGTAGCATGGGCGACTGCGAAAGGGGCAAACCCGCGTTCATTTCCTGGATTTATCGGACACCACCAAGGCGGAACTCAAGGCATGGCTCAAAGCTGCCGGGATGAGCAATGGTGGCAAAGCCGACCAAACCGTGCTGCATTGCGATCCGCAGCGGAACTAGCGGCGTCCGTGCTCTCCACCAACCCGGTGCATTTTTCATGGATTGCCCGGGAGGGGATGGCTCAAGAGTTTCAACCAAAAAGCCTCCCGTAGCAGGTCATCAAAGAAGATTCTGGGCAGAGATTGGATGGCCAGTGTGGCGAGAAACCGCGTAGGAGTCGAGAGGCTTCGGAGTGTTTATCCGAAGAGTTGAAGAACCCGAACCCCGTCTCTGGCGCGGATCCCTCAACTCCTCGTGGTCTGTTCCACCCCAATGCAAGTAACGGTAGCGAATCCGCATTGCACGAGAGTTTCAGCAATATTAAAACTGAGTTAAATGTAGACTGATTGAGATTTCGATAGAACAGCGCTGAAGTCTGTGGAGCACGAGAAAAACCTGGGCACGTCTCTCACGAATTCAGTTTCATCCACGTCGACCGTCGCTGGCGCAAAGCAGCCATGGATTACGCTGCTCGCGGTTGGACTGGCCGCTGTCGCGGCGGAGGTTCCATTCTTCTTTTTTGGCACTCCCTCGGGGCACGACATCGAGTTCCATCTGTATTCGTGGCTGGAGGTTTTGTCGCAGTGGAAGCAGGGGATTGTATTTCCGCGATGGGCCGCTCTCGCGCATTTTGGGAATGGCGAGCCGCGGTTTCTGTTTTATCCGCCCGCCTCATGGACCCTTGGAGCGGCGCTGAGTGCTGTTTTTCCCTGGACACTGGCTTCACCGCTTTACATCTGGATTGTGCTGGTGTTGGCGGGGATGTCGATGTTTGTGCTGGCGCGTCGATGGTTCGATCGACGCGATGCCATTTTCGTTGCAGTGTTTTATGCGGTGAACCCGTATCATCTGGTGATCGTTTACTGGCGAAGCGCGTTTGCCGAGCTGCTGGCCAGTTGTTTGGTGCCGCTGCTATTGCTGGCGGTGACTCGATTGGCGGACGGCCAGCGACGAGCGGCTGTTCCCCTGGGAATGCTGCTCGGAGCTGCGTGGCTGACGAATGCTCCGGCAGCGGTCATGATTCACTATTCACTGGTGTTGCTGCTGATCTTCTTCGCGTGGCGGCGAAAATCGTGGCAGGTCCTGCTGCTTGGGACAGCCGCAGTGCTACTTGGGGCGTGCTTGGCCGCGTTCTATCTGTTTCCGGCGATTTATCAGCAGCGATGGATCGACATTACGCAGGCGATCTCTCCCGGGTCGCGTCCGCAGGACAGCTTCCTGTTTATTCACACCACCGATCCGGACCACGACGCGTTCAACCACATTGTCTCGTGGGTGGCGATACTGGAGATGGCGGTGATTTTGCTGGCGGCGTGGGCGGCAAAGGCATGGAGAAACTCGCGTCGAGAACCCTGGATTGCGCTCTCGGCCTGGGCAATTGGCGCGAGTGTGCTGATGTTTCCGATTACGCTGTTTCTGTGGAACATTTTGCCGAAGATGCAATACATGCAATTTCCCTGGAGATGGCTTTTGTGTTTGAGCATGATCTTCAGCATCTTCGTGACCGCGGGTCTGCGTCGCTGGTGGATGCGCGCTGGCGTATGCATTCTGTCTGTCTTGGTGGTCGTGGTGGGTTGGAACCGGATGCAGGCGCCCTGGTGGGACAATGCCGCTGACCTTCGTGAGATGCAAGACAACATGGCCACCGGGGTCGGCTACGAAGGGGTTGATGAATACACACCACTGGGGGCTGATCCGTCAGCGATCGACAAAAATGCGCGCAAGGTGACCGTCGACGGGCCGGCGCATGCGGCGATTGATGTGTTCCACTGGGGGGCTGAGTCGAAGGAATTCACGGTGCAAATGTCGGCTGCGGACCAGGTTGTGCTGCGATTGTTTCTTTATCCGGGGTGGCAGGCGACAGTGAACGGGCACGCAGTGGAGACGTCGGCGCGTCGGGGAACCGGGCAGGCAACTGTGCCCGTGGTGGCGGGAAGGAATCGGGTGCAGCTGAAATTTGTACGGACCTGGGACCGCTCCGTCGGTGGATGGACTTCGCTCGTGTCACTGGTTTGCGTGTTTGTTTGGATGGTTTGGGTTCGATCCAGACCTCGCGACCACATCCCGCCGGCGCGATGGCCGCCGGAACGCCGGCGCTAGAAGGATCCAATGCGACGAATCCTGGTTGCGACTTCGAATCCTGGAAAGCTGCGTGACTTTGCGGGAGCGGCGCGTCCCTATTCGATTGAGATCGCCGGCATCCAAAACTTCTCTTCCCTGCCGGCCGTGGTCGAGGACGGATCGACGTTCGAAGAGAATGCCCGCAAGAAGGCCGAGCAGTACAGCGTCCACGCGCGCGGAGAAATTGTGGTCGCCGATGATTCCGGCCTGGAAGTCGATGCACTCAACGGCGCTCCGGGGGTGCATTCGGCGCGTTACGCCGCGGATCAGCCGCATCGTGCCAATGAGAATACCGACGATCTCAGGAATAATGCCCGCGTGCTGCGCGAACTGAAGGATGTGCCCGCGGAGAAACGCAGGGGGCGGTTCGTGTGTGTGCTCGCTGCGGCGCGCGAGGGGAAGACACTGGCCGTGTTTCGCGGTGTGGCGGAAGGAATCATTCTGGACGCTCCCCGCGGCACGAACGGTTTCGGATACGATCCCCTGTTCTACTTTCCCCAGATTCAGAAGACTTTCGCCGAACTCTCGGCCGAGGAAAAGGCGAAATACAGCCATCGCGGGGCGGCGTTTCGAGAACTCCTGGAGTGGCACGCAAAGCGATCTTCCAGCGAACCCATCGAACCGAACCGGTGATGCCACCAAGTTGAAACTCGAGTGGAGGCAGCGATGCTGCGACGGCGGTGGTTGGTGGTCGACGCGTGGTCGACTCGTTGGCCGAACTGAGGCAATTCGGTCGAGTGCGAGTTGGGGCAGTGGGGGCAGTCAGTCCCACATCTTTGCCGGATTGCGCGCCAGAATCATCTTCTCATCGCCCGGGTTTCATGGCCCGGGTTTCTTGACTTCACTTCTTCTCGGGCACGATAATAAGAGGTTCTTCTCTCATTGCTGAACTTATAGGAGCTTTCGTGGCGTCAGCCAGTACTTCTGCTCCCGCTTTAAGGCCAGGTGTGGCGCCGTTACGTGCGGGTCAGGGCATGTCGTTTGCTTTGCGGCGCCTGCATTCGCTCTCGGGCATCATTCCCGTCGGCGCGTTTCTGTTCGAGCACATCCTGATTTCGAATTCAACCGCGATTGGTCAAAACGGGCCTGCAGGCTACGAGCACCAGGTCAGGTTTCTGGCGAACCTGCCTCTTGTTTTCTTCCTCGAACTGTTCGGGATCTGGATTCCGATCGCCTATCACGGCCTCTACGGCTTCTACATCTGGTACCGCGGAGAGAGCAATACAGGATCCTATCCCTGGTCGGGAAATTGGATGTACACGCTGCAGCGCTGGACAGGCGGAATCGCGTTCGTGTACATCGTGTGGCATGTTACGACGATGCGCTTCCTGGGAAGCGACCTGCACGCCGATCCCTCCCTGGCGTTCGGCAAGGTGCAACAAGAGGTGTTGCGGACGCCTCTTTTCCTGTTTTACGTGATCGGCCTGATCGCCGCGTCCTGGCACTTTGCCTATGGAATCTGGCTCTTCTGTGCCAAATGGGGAATTGTTTCCGGAGACAAGGCGCAGAAGCGTTTGCTCGCTCTTTGCCTCCTGTTCTTTTTTGTATTGACGGGCGTAGGGCTGGCAAGCCTGACTTCAGTCCGATCGCATGCGCAGCAGCCCTTTGAACAAGGGACCGTCAA
>Ga0123356_10003043_pt1 | contig 17712 bp, 11 predicted proteins | sample TergutEmb28metaG_2_FD_92546 | JGI IMG/M metagenome (GOLD analysis project Ga0123356, IMG submission 92546) | Embiratermes neotenicus P3 segment gut microbial communities from Petit-Saut dam, French Guiana - Emb289 P3 | ecosystem: Host-associated > Arthropoda: Insects > Digestive system > Gut ...
TTGGCCCGCACCGTTGACCGTCTGGGCAAAGGCATCCGTACCGGCGCACGGGATGCCATGCTCTCAGACGAGGCGACACCCCAAACCAAAGGCAGGGTGTTTGGTCTGCATCGGGGAATGGATACTTTGGGCGCGGTGGTTGGCCCTCTGTTGGCCCTTCTTTTTCTCTACTTCTACCCGGGTCAGTACAAAATCCTCTTTTTGCTGGCCTTTATTCCCGGTGTGGTGGCGGTTGTCGCCACCTTGTTGATTAAGGATAAACAGATCAAAGAGAGACCAATCGTCCACAAACGTACCTCTCTTTTCTCCTTTCTAAAGTACTGGAAAACCAGCCCTGTGGTCTACCGAAAATTGGTGGTTGGCCTTTTGTTCTTTGCCCTCTTTAACAGTTCCGACGTCTTTTTGCTTCTCAAAGCTCGGGAAGCGGGCTTGGACGATACGGCAGTAATCGGTGTATATATCTTCTATAATCTGATATATGCACTCTTTTCTTTTCCCCTTGGCGTCTTGGCCGACAAAATCGGGTTAAAGCGGATTTTAATTGCAGGCCTCTTTTGCTATGCAACGGTCTATTTTGGGATGAGCGTAAGCCATAGCCTCTATGCCGTTGGGGGATTCTTCTTTTTGTACGGCGTCTACGCCGCTGCCACAGAGGGTATCTCCAAAGCATGGATTAGCAACATCACCAACAAACATGACACCGCTACCGCCATTGGAACCTACACCGGTTTTCAGAGCTTGTGCTCCCTGTTGGCCAGTGTAATTACAGGGGTTGTATGGTACAGCTTTGGCGCTACGGCCGCTTTCTTGCTCACGGGCGGCGCTGCCGTAGTGGTTGCGGTCTATTTGATGGTGGTGGGGATTGGAGGGAACGATTCAGAAAAAATATGATTACAGAGAGCATCCTATTGCCCCATGTGAACCCACTCAAAATTGCCTTACTCTACTAACAATAGGCACCTTTCTCAAATCGTTAAAACAGCTGCAACAAATAGTACACTCCAACCCCAAAGTATGTCCCAATTGCGTATCCTACAAGGCCGATGGCGATTCCGCTGATCAACACTTTGCGATTTCCCATAGCGCTCACAATGGGCGGAATAAAAGGAGGAGAGCAGGTCATTCCTACTATGGTAACGGAGAACAGGTCGCCCGAAATCTTAAAAATACGGCATAAAATCAGAAGAAAAACAATCAAAAGAACCGTGATTGTTAACACAAAGAGAAGTATATTTAACGCGTTGGAACCAAATAGTGATACGTCAAACTGCGATGCGATGATCACACAGAATATCAATATAAAAAACATTCCTAACTCAAAAGTACGGGGCAAAGTGCGTATTTTTTGATGAAAAGAGGCGAGAATAGCCAATGTGGTGATGGTTAGAATAACAACCAGGTCGTTTAAACCTCCGGTGATGAGAAAAGAGAGACCGGCGCCCACAGCAAGACAGCTAACCGACAGCAAAAACCCGAACATCGTTTTGGGGAATACTTTTTTGGTAAGCATTCCGTCATATTGTTCCACATCTTTTAAAACAGGGTCGTTGGGATCAATGGTGTGGGCCTCATCTTTATAGGGCAATAACCGGCGGAAAAATTTATAACCTCCTGCCGTGATGAATACCAATAATGGGAAAACCATTAACATTTCTGCTGAAAAAGTGAGCAGAATCACACTTTCGTCCACTTTAAAAATGTTTCCCAACGCAAAAAAGTTCATGGCGGCGCCGGTATAAAAACCGGCCATCAGGGACGCCACTTTGTCCACTGTAGGAATTCCGGAATCTTTAAAAATGAAAAACGAAACCAATACGGCAAAGAAAACCGCAACCACTCCTGAGGTAAGAGCAATCATGGTTTTGGGTAACGATTTTGTCCACAATTTGAAATCGGAACTGAATAGTATCAGTGGAATCCCCAAAAGGACTGAAACATCACGCAGCAGTTGCTGAATGTTATTTAAAGATGTTGCTTCGCCTTGGGAAAGGAAATCGGTGAATCCAAACAGAAACGACAACAAAACACCTACCACATAAGCCATGATGACAGTACCTATGCTTTTTGCAATTTTGTATTTGCGAAAAATGGTGATCACTGTAAAAGGGGTAAGCAAAAAAACGAGAATAATAAGAGCGACTTTCATACACAAGATTCTTGAAATGATTATATTTTGTTATTTATATTGACGATAAAAAAGAAAAATTACCTCTGTAAAAATCGCCACTAAAGTATGCAAAAAAAATCAAACAACAGACAAATTGTCTCATTTCTTTTTTTTATCTTTGTGGGCTATGAAAAGGATACTATTACATTTTTTGACTTTTGCAGCCCTTGCCGTGATGATGGCTGCGTTTACCTCCTGCATGGGCAGGGGAGGCAACAAAACGGAAAACCTAACCAATGAAACAGTCAAGATAGAGATCGCTGAAGTTTTCAACGACCCCCACTTTGATATGTACGGCACGTGGATTGGGACGGCGTCTACTTATATCGGGTCATTTGAGTTACCGGAGATTGAGATCTATTTGGATAATACGGTGTCGGAGTCTTCGTATTCTATCTATTTCGGCGGGAGGGTAACCGGAACAGATTCGCTCCAAATCCGTATACATATCGATTCGGGAGGCGGGGATGGTGTGGAGTATATCAATCCTCATGACAAGATGATTACGTATGACCCAGCCACAAAACTTCTTTATCAAGGCGACAGGTCTTACAGAAAGAAAACAGAACGCGAATTTCCTTATGAAGTTATATTCTACGACGATAATTATAATTTTGGCGTTTCCGCTTTATTGACAGTTTTTTGGTCGCCCAACGGGAACAATAAGTTATTCCCACACATCATAGACAGTTTGCATTTTGCTTATGAAGACAAATTGCACTCCCTGGTTTTGGGCATGCCTTCAAAAATATTTGATTCTGACGGAGAACCAAATACCGGTTTGTTATTGGTTGACGACTACAATTATGACGGCCATTACGACATTGCGGTTTTGAGCAACAGAGGTGTATCTAAACCGGTGTATGATTATTACCTGTACAATCCTCGCACGCAAAGTTACCAACGCAGCAAAACATTGACGGGGCAAATGCAAGAGAAGAGTGATGAATATGACGAGGCTGCACTAAAAGCGCTTATTGCCAAACATTCAACCGCAGGAGTAGAAGTGATTGCTGTAAATAGTGCAGATGCATTTGTGAACGCAATCGGCTCCGACAGAGTGATCATATTAAAAGGGGCACCTATTCATCTAGAGGACTTGTTTACAACCGAATTTGAAATATTTGGCGTAAATAATTTGAAAATAATTGGACTTGGAGATACGCCGGTGAACATATTTACCTTGGATGACTATGGGAATGTCATCGTTTTTAAGGATTGCTCCAACATCACCATTGAAAATATTGACGCCGGACACTGGCCCGACAAGGGCTCTTGTTCCGGAGGCGTGTTTCGCATCACCGATTCAAAAAATTTCACAATCAACAACACCATTATGTTTGGAAGCGGCACGGAGGGCATCATGGCTGAGAACGTAACAAACCTTATATGCAACAACTCCATTATAAGAGGTTGTACCTACAGCATCATGACTATATCTACGTGTTCTGATTTTGAGTTTAATGATTGCGATTTTATAAACAATAAAGGATGGGACTTAGTTAACATATGGTATAGTTCAAACGTCACATTTAAAAATTGCACTTTTTCGAATAACCGTAAGAGGTATGACGATACCGACACCGCACTTTTTAATGTGGAAAGTTCCACATCGGTCACTCTAAATGACTGCATCATCAAAAACAATAAGACAGATATTTTGTCCAAAAATGCCAACACAATAGTGTTGAAAAACACAAAACTTGAAAACAATGCATTCTAAAACTCAATTCTATGAAAAAAACAGTATTTAATGGTTTTTGGTGGTTGCTCGTAGTGGGTTTGGCTACTATGGTGTTTGATTCCTGCGCGAATAATCACGATGATCCCTTACGAAAGGATGAAGGCGTCGTGATCAATGGAGTCAAATGGGCAACCCGCAACGTGGACAAACCCGGCACATTTACAGCCAAGCCCGAAGATGCAGGAATGTTTTATCAGTGGAACCGGAGTGTTGCATGGGAGGCCACAGGTGTGGTTATTGGTTGGGATGAAACTGTTCCCAAAGGTGATACATGGGAACAGTCCAACGATCCCAGTCCAGTCGGTTGGCGTTTGCCTACCCATGATGAGTTGATGACACTGCTCGATCAATTCAAAGTGAGCCATGAATGGACCACCCAAAATGGGATTAACGGCCGATTATTTACCGACAAAGCTACCGGGAATACCCTTTTCCTGCCTGCTATCGGGAACCGTAACTGCAGCGATGGTTCGTTGGACAGGGCCGGTTTGGGCGGTCAATACTGGAGCGGAACTTGGGGTAGTAGTAGGAACGCGTACTATATAGGCATTGGAAACACCACCGTTGTTTGGGGCAACAACAGCCGTGCTTTTGGATTTGCTGTTCGTCCGGTAGCAGAAAGCGTTGAAGACAATCAAGAGGCAACGTCCGGAGATGGCGATTTCAGAGATGGTTTAGCCGTTTGGGAAACGGCATCTTCTCAAGAGATAAGAGAGATGTACCCAACATTTGGAAGGGTGTTTGACGACAAAGAGGCTGTAGTGGGCGAAGGTTGCAGCTGGTATTGTGATGGAGGCCCTTACCGCGTTACTGCCTCATCGTATTTGAAATCGCAAAATGCCAACATCACCTATTTTCCGGATAATGCTCACGACTTATCTTTTGAAACCGCTTGGGTCGAGGGGGTAAAAGGACAAGGCATTGGTGAATACCTTACCTACTATTTTAAGCCGACTGCGCCAAGAATTACGGATATCATTATTGCCAACGGTTATGTAAAATCGGAGAAAGCGTATCGCGATAACTCGCGCGTAAAGAGACTCAAACTCTATATTAATGATATACCGGTTGCCATTTTAAATCTGGAAGATGTGCGGCAAGAACAGATCTTTACATTTAAGCCGATTGGAAGACGTTCCGAGAATATTCCATGGAGTGAAGTAGAGAAATTGCCCGATTGGACGCTCAAGTTTGAGATTCTCGAAGTCTACCCGGGCGACCGATATGAAGATACGGCCATTTCCGAAATCTATTTTGACGGACTTGATGTGCACTAATCGAAATATTATAATTTGTATTTCCATGTATAGTAAAATCTATTTGATTCGTTGTTTGGCATTGGTGTTGCCACTCTTATTGATTGCTCCTTTGTCCTACGCACAAACCTATTCCGAGAAAAATCCCTACATCTATTCTGTTGAGGAGGTGGAAAAAGGTGGTTTCATGTTACTGGTAAACAAGGCCTACCGTCTTCCGGAGGGTTATGTACCCAAAGGCTTGCAAAATGCCAATAACCGGGTACGTTGTGAAAAGGAGAACATGTTTCTCAACGAAACAGCGTTGGATTATCTTGAACAAATGTTTATTGCTGCTAAAAAGGAAGGGATTGACCTGATCTTTTTTGATGGATGGCGGGAAGAGGCTTTGCAAAGAAAGTACTATAACAATAAGATAGCAGAAAGGGGGCACAGTTTGGCCACCTCTTTGGTGGCGCCGCCCCGCGGCAGTGAGCATGAGCTGGGCTTGGCTGCCGATATTTTATCTACTTTGCACCGGATGCGCGATGGGCATTTTGCCGCCACAACCACGGGGAAATGGCTGATTGCCAATTGTTGGAAGTATGGATTTATCATTAGATATCCTCAAAATAAGATAGAGATTACCCGTTTTTTATTTGAACCGTGGCATTATCGCTTTGTAGGCGTAGAAGAGGCCACAAAAATTACAGCAAGCGGACTCTGCTTGGAGGAGTATTTAGCTAAAATGCGATGATTTATGTCTAAGATGTTGATTTATCAGCTATTACCACGTCTATTCGGGAACAGGAATTCAAATTGTATTCCTCATGGAACGATTGAAGAAAATGGTGTAGGAAAATTTGCTGACATAAACTTAGCTGCATTAACTTCCATCAAACATCTAAGTGTAACCCATATCTGGTTGACAGGCATATTGGAACACGCGTCTACTTCTGATTACTCTGCTCGTGGAATTTCTCCGATTGATTGCTCTTTGGTAAAGGGGAAAGCGGGTTCTCCTTATGCCATAATGGATTATTATGATGTTTCACCTGATTTGGCTCAAGATGTTCCACGGCGGATGAGCGAGTTTGAGCATCTTGTGGAACGTTGCCATAAAGTGGGCTTAAAAGTGATGATTGACTTTGTGCCCAACCACCTCTTTCGCCAATATGCATCAGACGCGAAACCTTTGGGAATTACCGATTTTGGGGCAAATGACGATCAACAACTCGACTTTTCTCCATCAAATAACTTCTACTACCTAAATGGCGCGCCTTTTGTTTCTCCTGTCAGGAGTGATTACCAGGAAGAGCCTGCCAAGGCAACGGGGAACGACTGTTTTTTGCCCGATCCTGGCGTCAATGATTGGTATGAGACGGTAAAACTGAACTATGGAGTCGATTACATGCATGGTCATAAAGCTCATTTTGAGCCAATTCCTGATACGTGGTTAAAAATGTTGGACGTACTCTCCTTTTGGGCAGATAAAGGCGTAGACGGCTTCAGGTGCGATATGGCCGAGATGGTTCCTGCCCCGTTTTGGGCATGGGTGATACCTCGGATAAAATCGCGTAAAAGTCATCTGATATTTATTGCAGAGATTTATAAAACTGATTATTATCCGGCTTACTTAAAGTCTGGGTTTGACTTCTTATACGACAAAGTGGGGTTATACGATACGTTAAGGGCCGTTCTGCAGGGAGCGCGCCCTGCCAGCGATATTTCGCCCTGCTGGCAACATTTAGGCAATATGCAGCCCGCTATGCTAAATTTTTTGGAGAACCACGACGAGCAGCGCATCGCTTCCGACTTTTTTGTGGGAAATCCTTTTAAAGCAATTCCTGCATTGGTGGTCTCTGCCTGCCTCAATACCGCGCCCTTTTTGCTCTATGCAGGACAAGAATTTGGAGAGAAGGGAATGGATAACGAGGGTTTTAGTGGTGTAGATGGACGTACATCAATTTTTGACTACTGGAGCGTAGATACCTTGAGGCGCTATCACAATGACGGACTATATAATTTGGAACGATTTTCAGATGTAGAAAAGAAGTTGTATCATCTTTATATAAAGCTGTTTGCATTGCTTTCATCAAGTCCTGCCATTGCATTCGGGGCTACCCATGACCTTGTTTATGCAAACCAAAACAACGTCCGTTTTAATCCCAATAAGCACTTTGCCTTTTTAAGGCACTCAAAGAGGCCAAAGGAGGAGACCCTCCTCATTGCTGTAAACTTTAGCGACCAACCGGCTGATATGGACATTCACATCCCAAAGCATGCCTTTGAGCATTTGGAGATTCAGGATCAAAGGTTGGTTTGCGGGCGGGTTTTGTTTTGTACTGATGATGAGGTGTTTCCGAAAACAAGGGTACTTTTCAGCAGCACCTCTCCCGTTCCTGTGCATCTTTTGGCCTTTGGGGCTGTTATTATTGATATTGAGATTTAAACAATTAAATATAAACATTATGAAAAAATTATTCAGATTATTTTTTGCGGTGTGTTTGTTCTGCGCCGCAACCTTGCCCATATCCGCTCAGGATACATACATGGAGCCTGCCAGAGAGATTATGGAACTCATGACGGCAAAGCCGCTTCCGGAGACCAACTTCAGCAACAACTACAAAATGTTTGCGGTGATTCAACGTGAAAACACCATGACCACCCTTGCCTATCTTGCAGGGCCGGAATACCGGATCGGTGGCGTGCGCATCAATCCAACCAATTTTACGGCATCGAGGCTCAACTTTTCAAACTCTATTGATCTGTGTGATGTAACAACCAACAAAAAGATCGAAGTAACCGGAATGCCTGCCAAAGCCCAAATCACGGGAGTAAAATGGTCTCCCAATGACAAGTATGTGTGTTTTTTACACCATGCGCCCACAGAGTTGGAACTCTGGAGGATTAATGTAGCTACGGCAAAAGCCCAAAAAATCAGCCAATATCCGGTAAACGGCATCTTTGGAGAGGGAAGAGAGGGGGACAATGTGTACACTTTTTTAGATGACGAACGTATTTTATATAAATCCGTTCCCCAAGATATTGGAGCGATTCCACAACCCCCCGCACTTCCGTTTGGCCCGGTTATTCAGGAGAGTTACGGCAGAACAAGGTCAGTGCGCACAAGTCCCGATATGTTGACCTCTTATCACGACGAACAACTTTTTGACTATTTTGCCACAACCCAATTTGCCCTCTTTTCTCCACAGGGGACTGTTCTGATTGGGCCCAAAGCAGTTGTGCGCTCTTTTAACCTCTCTCCAAACAAAAACTATATGTTAGTGACCACGGTGCATAAACCCTATTCGTACCAACAGGGTCACACATCCTTTCCCAATAAATTGGAGATCTGGGATATGAACGGAGAGGTGGTAAAGCTGGTAGAAGACAATACCAGGGAAGAAGAGACACCGGCACGGGGCAGAGGCGCCAACGAAAACCGTGAGCCAAGAAAGTCGGGATATGGCTGGAGGGGCGATATGCCTGAGACTTTAGTATGGACAGAGTCTTTGACACCCCCACCCGCAGGACGGGGACAGACGGCTAATGACCAGCAGGATGAGGAGAAAAAAGATGAGCCCGAACCCACCTATACCTCATCCGTTTACCAACTTCCTGCACCGTTTGATGGAGAAAAGCAGTTAGTAATTAAACCAATGTATCGAATCGGACAGATCACTTGGGGAAACGGCAAGTTTGCCATTTACAACGAAACATCGACCAAAGACAAGTTCAGGAACACCTTTAGTTTTGTACCCGCCGATACCACGATTGCTCCTGTGTTGCTCTACACAGAATCCACAGAAGTCGATTCTTTGGGTGTGTTTCCCGTGGTTGGACGGCCATATATGACCAGGAATGGCTATGGAGTCAATGTGGTGTATGTTGACGACAAGTTGAGTTACATCTATTTGAGCAGCAGTGGCGCAATGGGTGGCGGTGGCGGAGGCAGTGTCGTGAGAAAAGACAATCAGGGCGACAATGTAAACTTTATTGACCGCTTTGACCTTAAAACAAAAAGAGCAACCAACCTGTGGACGAGTCAAGCTCCTTTCAACGAGTCGATTGAGACCATCACTGATTTTAACAACTTAAGATTCATTTCCCTCAGGCAATCCGCAAAGGATGTTCCCAACTATTTTTGGGTAGACACAAGGAGCAGGAGGGCGCCTCAGCAGCTTACTTTCTACACAGATCCGTGCCCTGCCATGCGGCAAATACAAAGTCGTTTGGTCACCTATGAACGCAAAGATGGCGTGAAACTTACGGCAATGTTGTATTTGCCTGCCGATTACGATATGGAAAGAGACGGCAAACTCCCTGTACTCATGTGGGGTTATCCTTATGAATACAAGAGCGTGGCAGATGCAGAAAAGGCTCGTCCCGCACGCTATAACTTTATCCGCCCCGGTGCTGCACAACAGACCTATTTTGCCACGCAGGGATATGCGGTCTTGGATGGATTTTCCATGCCCATTATAGCGGAAAACACCAAGAAAGAGCCTAACGACGTCTTTCGGGAGCAATTGATCATGAACGCAGAGGCAGCCATCAACCATATCGATTCCATTGGGATCGGCGATAAGAACCGCGTAGGGGTGGGAGGACACTCTTACGGCGCTTTTATGACGGGACATCTGTTGGCGCACACCAAACTCTTTAAGGCAGGGATCGCCCGGAGTGGAGCTTACAATCGTAGCCTTACACCCAATGGATTCCAAAGCGAGTCACGAACCTATTGGAGGGCTCCGCAACTCTATCTCGAAATGTCTCCCTTCACTTACGCCAATCAAATCAAAACACCGATTTTATTGATACATGGTCAGATGGATAACAACCAAGGGACTTTCCCTGTTCAATCCGAAAGATTGTACCACGCCTTAATCGGTTTGGGCGGACATGTCAGATATGTGCAACTACCTTTCGAAAGCCATGGGTATGCTGCCAGAGAGAGCCAATTTCACGTGATGTATGAGACGCTGATGTTCTTAGACAAGCATGTGAAGAATGCAAAGGTTCCGGAACCTGACAAGGAAGAGGTAAAAGAGCAATAATCAGATAATTATTTCCCTAACCCACGGTTTCGGAGTAGCGCATTTACATCCGGCTCTTTGCCGCGGAAGTTCACGTAGAGTTCCATGGCGTCTTGAATGCCACCACGGGCAAATATCTCGTAGCGAAGCTTTTGGGCGAGCTCGGGGTCAAAGATGTTTTTCTTCTCCAAGAACGCTTCAAAAGCATCGCTGTCAAGTTGTTCTGCCCAAATATACATGTAGTAGCCGGCGCTGTATCCGCCTGAGAAGGTGTGTGAGAAGTAGGTACTTCTGTAACGGGGCGGGATTTGAGAAATCAATCCGTATTTGTCGTCCAAAATGGATTTCTCAAACTCTTCGACATCAAAATTTTGGGGGATTTCGGTGAGTAAATGGTACTCCATGTCGAGGAGCGAGGCGGCTAAAAATTCGGTAGTAATAAAGCCCTGGCCATACATTTCATTTTGCTCAATTTTCTTTATCAGAGAATTAGGAATGGACACTCCGGTTTTGTAGTGCTTGGCATACACCTTTAACACTTCGGGTTCAAAAGCCCAGTGCTCCATCACTTGGGAGGCAAATTCGCCAAAGTCGCGCTGATTGCCGCTGGTTCCGCCGTAGTTGGTCTCTCTAAAGAGGTGGTTGAGTCCATGTCCAAATTCGTGAAAGAAGGTGTTGGCCTCATCTGTAGTGAGCAATGCGGGTTTGTCGCCCGAAGGACGGGTAAAGTTGCACGCTATGGTCACGATGGGAATGATGCGGATTCCGTTGTTATCGTAGCTTTGTGAGCGATATGAACCGCACCATGCTCCGCCGTTTTTCATCCCGGGACGTGGGTGCATATCTAAATAGACGATGCCCAGGGTGGTGCCGTCTTTGTCTTTACACTCCCATGCCGTGGCCTCTGCATGGGGAACCGGCATATCCATTAACTCGGAGAAGGTGATGCCCCAAAGGCGGTTGCAAACATAGAAGATTCCGTTGCGCACATTGTCCAAGGAGAAGTATTGACGAATCTCCTCTTGGTTGATGTTGTACTTTTGTTGTTTGGATTTGCTAAAGAAGTAGCGCCAGTCGGCAGGGGTAGAGGGGAGTGGCGTTTTTTGCTTTTTCATCATGGCCTCGATGTCTTTGAGTTCGTTTTTGGCCATAGCCAATGAGGGTGCCCACAATTTATTTAAAAAAGCCATCACCGTTTCGGGATCTTTGGACATGCGGTCTTCGATGGCCATCTCTGCAAAGTTTTTGTAGCCCATGAGCTTGGCACGCTCCAGACGCATAAAAACAATCTTTTTGAGGACTTCCTTGTTGTCTCTGTTGTTGTTATGGTTGCCACGTGTGAGGTAAGCGTTCAACATCTCAGTGCGGTATTCACGGTCGTCAGCATATTGCAAGAAGGGCATAATGCTTGGATTATCCAAACCAAAGTAGTAGGCGTCAGGATTGTTGGCCCGTTGGGCACGTGATTGAGCATCAGCTATCATCGCTTCGGATAATCCCTTGAGCCTCGACTTGTCGGTTACCTTTAGGGCGTAGGCGGCTGTTTCGCCTAACAGGTTTTGGCTAAATGACAGTTGCAGTGCTGCCAGGTCACTGTTGAGCTTACGTAATTGCTCCTGTTTTTCAATCGGCAAATCGGCGCCGCTGCGGATAAAGCGACGATAGGTGTTCTCCAGCAATTTCATCTGCTCTACGTTAAGGTCGAGTTGATCTTTTTGGGCATAGACGGCTTTTACACGCTTAAACAATTCGGGGTTTAAGCTGATATCGTCACGATGCTTACTGGAAATTGGCGATAGCTGTTGCGCTAATCTTTGGAGTTGGGGATTGTTGCTTACGCTTGAAAGTCCGCTGAATACAGGCGATACTTTGCGAAGCAGCGCCCCTGATTTATCCATCGCCACAATGGTGTTCTCAAAATCCGGAGCTTGTTGATTGCGGATAATCGCCCAGATCTCTGCAGCCTCTTCTGCCATTCCGGCCTGAAGTGCGGGCATAAAGTGTTCAATTTTAATTTCATTAAAAGGAGGAACGCCAAATGGAGTGTTCCACTCCTTAAAAAACGGATTGTCTTGTGAAAATCCTTGTAACCCCAAAGCGGCTACCATGGTAAATGTTAATAATGCTCTCATATATTGATTGTTAAAATAATTAAAGTCCCAATTTCTTTTTGATGTCAGATGGAATGGCGTCTTTGTGCACCATAATGGCAATCGTCTTGGCACGAACATAACTCTCAGACATATTGAGGTATCCGCCAAATGCGTTGCGTGCGGTACCCCACGAGTTTTTGGTGATGTAGTATTTGGTGCCGTTCTGGTCTTTAACAATACCGGTGAGAAGCATCAGGTGGTCGTCGGTGGTGACAAACGATTCGTAACCGGCTTGGCGGATTTCCGGGGTTACCGTAATTTCGGGGAACGGTTGTTCAAATTTATAGACTTCGGCCAGGCGTTGTTCGGTATTCAGGTTCTCAAAACGTGCACGGTCGGTACCTTCAAAACTCTCGATGGCTGTTACTTGCGGATTAATGGCTACGCCATTAACGTGTGAGAATCCCCTTTCGCTTACATCGCCGTCCCATGCAATGGTGTATCCTTTGTGGAGGGCGTTATCGATGGTTGCCATCAATTCATCTAAAGTGACGTTGTAGCTGGCGCCAAACTGCCAGTTGTCCGGAACTTCGAGAATGATTTTTTGATAAAAGGGCTTATGGATAAAGCTGGTGATCTCTACATAGTCGTCCATATTCAGGCCCAGGCTGGCTGCAAAAGTTTTTGGAGTGTACTCCTTTCCTTTATAGGTGAATGTTGAGGGCATCGGGCCTAAGTAGGTGTCGAATAAATTTTGGATGATGGCGTCATATTGAGGGCTTCTATGCTTTAGATCGACCGTTACCTGTGCAATGGCGTTTAAAAAGCGCTGCAGCTCTCCATGGTTGTGTTCGGTGGCGCCGTTGATCAAACCGCTGTACACTTCCTGGGGTACTACACCATACTTTTTAAAGGTGTTTACATAAGTATTACTTAAGCTACCGGGCCCCAAGTTCCCGTTTCCAAGACGCAAGTAATTGTCGTTCAAACGTTCCATGTAGGTGTTGCGTACAATGAACATCTCCGAAAGGTCAAACGTCCCTTTATTCAAACGCATCAATTCGGCCTCAAAGAGAGCGGTGGTGGCAAAACACCAGCAGGTGCCGGTGCGGGACTGATTTTTAACAGGAGTTACTTTGATTTCGACCACAGGCGTAAATTGATATTGCGCCAATAGGGTCGGAGCCGATAGTGCGAGCAGGCACAAAAGGGCCCATGCAAAAGAGAGTTGTTTTTTCATCTGCTTGATTATTTAATGTTAAGTTTTTGTCTGATTGCGGAGGGAATCGCATTTTTATGTACCATGATATTGGTCGTCTTGTAGGAGACATACGCCTGGGAGGCGTACCATATCCCATTATAGCCGCTGGATGTGCCGTACGAGTTTTTGACCATATAGAATTTCTTTCCATTCTGATCTTTGGCAACCCCAAAGATGTGCATGGCGTGGTCGTCGGTGGTTTGCTTGTTGTCAAAAGCGATCTGACGCATTTCTTGGTTGATTGTTTTTTCGTTGCAGGGTTTCTCCGCAATTTTTACCAATTCGGCCCTCACTGTCTCTGCTGCATCGGGCACTACGGCGACCCCCTTGCGGGTGAATCCCACTTCGCTTGCATCGCTGGCCCATAGCACGGTGTATCCGTTGTCGATGGCATGGTCAACAATCGATACAAACTCATCCAGAGGTAAGTTGTACGATTTGGACCAGAGCCAATTATCGGAGATCTCCAGTGCAAACTGAGTGTAAAAAGGGTGGTGGGTAAAGGAGGTGAGGCAAACATAATCGTCGGTGTTTACATTTGTAGAAGCGGCAAAACTCTTTGGGGTATATTCTTTTCCCTGCCAAGTAAATTTTTGAGGTCTGCTGCCCAAGTAGGCGTCTAGAATACCCTCGAATCCTCTTTTCCAGGCGGTAGAGAGCTTTCCATTAGGGTTTTGGAGCACAGCATCTACATACCCTTTGAGTACCGCGTCCATCTCGTTATGAACATGGACTTCCTCTCCGTAATTTAGACCGGGCATCACCTCTTCGGGAACCAAACCCCAGTTTTTGATCACATAGAGAAAGTCTTCAAAACCGCCGCCCGGCGCAAAGTTGATGTTGCCATCTGTACGCACATACCGGTCGGCCTTTGCTAACCAGGTGTACCACACCACATACATCTCAGAAAAATTGTAGCTCCCTTTTCCCATGCGAATCAATTCCGATTCAAGAAACGAGAGGGAGGCAAAGCACCAGCAGGTGCTGGTCCGGTTTTGGTTTTGAATGAGGGTGATGGGTAACTCTTTTACAGTGGTAAAAGTGTAGTCGTCTTGATTTTGCTCCTGCGCTAAAGCGCATATCGAGCTCACAGATACAAGGATAAGGATTGATAAAAATTTTTTCATATAGTTATAGGTTAAGGAATATGCATATATTTATGTGTTTGCAATGAGATGTTCCATTGCGGATGCTCTTTGGCATAGGCTACCAGCTCCGGAATGATCTGCTTTGACCGGCTCCATTCGGGCTGAAGATACAACAGGCAGTCAGGATTCACTTTACAACGATTTTCCTCAGCCCACTCCAAATCGGAAAGATGGGAAATGATCACTTTTAGCTCGGACGCCTCCCGATGGATATCTCCTATAGGCGGGTGTTGCTTTTTGGGCGAAAGGCAAATCCAGTCAAAAGCGCCTGAGCGGGGATGTGATCCAGAAGTCTCCAAAAAAACCTTTAACCCATTCTGGTGCAACAGGTCGCAAAGATAATCCAAGGGGTAGATGAGCGGCTCGCCGCCGGTAATCACAATCGATTTGGCAGGATGGCTGATGGCACGGGCGACAATCTCTGCAACAGGCACAGGAGGAAATAGATGAGGATTCCAAGTCTCTTTGGCGTCACACCACAAGCACCCCACGTCGCACCCTCCTAAGCGGATAAAGTACGCCGGCTTTCCGGTGTGAAACCCCTCTCCCTGAATAGTATAAAAGTCTTCAACCAAGGGAAGCAGCACACCGTTTTTTAAAAGAGACAGCTCTGTTTGTATGGCCATGCAGGCACAAATGTAAGAAAAATTTATTATATTTGTACTTTGGTACGATTTCTCTTTATTTTGCTTAAGATTAACCTTTAAATATTTGAAATTATGGAAACTTGTTGCTCTCTGTTTGCTGATTGTGGGATTACGTACACCCATATCATTTGGTTTTTTATTGTTATTGGCGTATTGTCTGTCTGGGAGATGGTATGGAAAGTAATCGCCATGTGGAAATCTGCCAGAAATAACCATTTGGCATGGTTTATCTGTATCATCCTCTTTAATACCTTGGGTATATTGCCCATTATTTATGTGTTGATGCATCGGAAAAAAGAAGCCAATCAGTAAAATATAAATGGAAAAAATATTAGAGATTCAAAGACGTTTTTTTAGAAAAGAAAAAAATCAATTCCTTGATAGGATAGAAGAGGAGTTAGCAGAGTACGGTTACAAGTCAGAAAGAAAAGATTTAGGAATGTTTGTCAAATCAATCAATCTTGAAACCAAATGCGATAAGCCTGAATTTATCTTTATTGCTCATTACGACACAGGAGGCGTTATACCTTTTTGGTTTCATCCGTTTTGCAGGCTTTTGGGGACAAATTCCATTGCGTCCTTTGTGGCGATTATTGTGATTTTTTTCACGTTGGATTTAATATCATCATATTGGCATGTCGCTTCATATTTGCGCTTGATACTCGGTATTTCATTTTTGTCGATTTTAATTCCAAACAAGAAAAATTTTGATGACAATACAAGCGGAGTAGTTGCTTTACTTAAACTTGCAAAGAAGTTCAAAGAAAAAGGAATGAATCATGCAAAATTTATTTTTGTTGATAATGAAGAGTGGGGTCTGTTTGGCTCAAGGGCGCATAAGAAGTATTTAGAAAAAGAACAAAACATGACGCCTCAATGTAAAATAATATCGATAGATTGCGTTGGAGGAGGAGGTAAAATTCCCATCATCACACGAAACGGAAAATCTGAATATGCGAAGTATTTTCAAAAAGAGATTCAAAAACAATTTGAGTTGTGCAAATCGGTTAGAATGGCGCTCCCTTTTTCTGATAATTATTCATTTAGCGAATATGGAGCATTAAATATCAGTTTTGCCAATCGAGCAATACTACCTGTGGGGTATTACATTCCCCGTATTCATTCGTCAAAAGACAGGGAGATTAATTTGCCTCAAATCGAAAAACTAACTGATGTTTTAACAGATGCAATTAAAAACTTGTTGCAGCCATTGTCGTAAGCACTCTTTTTGCGCTTTCCAATAAACTGCCAAAATGTCAGCAAAACCATTGTGGCTATCGATTTGTAGCTAATTGGGTATGATGAATGACAACCCATATAACAGACAGTCGGGGGAGGGCGCTTTTGACGCCTTAAATCGCTACGCCATACATCTGAACCGTATGGCAAACGAGGGTAAGTTAGACCCCGTCATCGGAAGAGACGACGAGATTCGTCGTGTACTTCAGATATTGAGCCGCCGCACCAAAAACAACCCTATTTTGGTGGGAGAGCCGGGGGTAGGGAAGACCGCCATTGCAGAGGGCATTGCTCGGCGAATTGTGGCGGGCGATGTGCCGGAGACGTTGAAGTCAAAGCAGATATATTCGCTCGACATGGGCGCGCTCATTGCTGGCGCCAAATATAAGGGCGAGTTTGAAGAGCGACTCAAGGCGGTGGTCAAAGAGGTGATTGCCGCTGAGAGTGAGGTGATTCTCTTTATAGATGAGATTCATACATTGGTGGGTGCAGGAAGGAGCGATGGGGCGATGGATGCCGCTAATATCCTTAAACCCGCATTGGCGCGGGGAGAGCTGCGAACCGTAGGTTCTACTACTTTAGACGAGTATCAGAAATATTTTGAAGAAGATAAGGCGTTGGAGCGCCGTTTTCAGATGGTGATGGTGGACGAGCCAACGCCCGAAGAAGCTATTTCCATCTTGCGCGGACTAAAGGAGCGCTACGAAAACCACCACAAGGTGCTGATTAAAGACGATGCCATTATTGCTGCGGTGGAGCTGTCGCATCGCTACATATCGTCCCGTTTTTTGCCCGATAAGGCGATTGACCTGATGGACGAGGCTGCCTCCAAGTTGCGGTTGGAGATGAATTCTGTGCCCATATCGATTGACGAATCAGACCGTAAAATCCGTCAGTTAGAGATTGAACGCGAGGCGATTAAACGCGACGGAGACAAAGATAAGGTAGAGGCCCTCAGCAAAACCATTGCAGAGCTAAGCTCCGAGCGCGATGTAAAACGGGCCAAGTGGCAGGAGGAGAAGAAAATCCTTGAATCGATTCAGCAAAAAAAGCAGGAGATTGAGAGCCTCAAATTGAGGGCTGATGAGGCGGAGCGTCGCGGAGATTACGGCTTGGTGGCAGAGATTCGCTACGGAAAA
>Ga0123356_10003044_pt1 | contig 17712 bp, 16 predicted proteins | sample TergutEmb28metaG_2_FD_92546 | JGI IMG/M metagenome (GOLD analysis project Ga0123356, IMG submission 92546) | Embiratermes neotenicus P3 segment gut microbial communities from Petit-Saut dam, French Guiana - Emb289 P3 | ecosystem: Host-associated > Arthropoda: Insects > Digestive system > Gut ...
GAAGTCCCCCATTGTTATAAACAGCGACCAGAACACAGCCGCGCAGTTTATCCTCCCGCACGATTACCCGTTTCGGCTTCCTATTTACAGGAAGGAAGAAGGTGCGGATTAATGCTGGTAATTACAAGAAAAACCGATGAAAGCCTGTTGATTGCAGATAACATTGAAGTCACGGTACTTGAAGTTTCAAGAGACAGAGTAAAGCTCGGCGTGAGCGCCCCTCGCGACATAAAGGTAATCAGGTACGAGCTCGTTGCCGCACAGGATACCAACCGCGAATCCGCCGAGATAATTTCAAAAGGCGCGCTCGACGCACTTATGAAAGCCGCCCAAAGCGGCTCAGCAGCAAAGAGAAAAGGAGAATAAGTCATGGCAGCAATTAAAGGGAGCTCACTCAGAATAGGCGGATTAAATTCGGGCTTGGATACCGAAGCAATCGTTAACGCGATGTCGGCATCCACCAAGCTCAGAATCACCACCAATCAAAGAAAGGTATTAAAGCTTCAGGCTCAGCAGGAGGCTTACCGCTCCATTATTGATAAGTTCAATAATTTTAAGGATAAGTATTTTGATATTCTGAACGGCGATTCTTTCCTCAGAAGCAGAACCACCTTTAACCGCCACTCTGCGTCAATCAGTGTAAACGGCGACAAGAAAACCCCCGCAGGCGTAAAGGTAACAACCAACGCCAACGCGATAGCGGGTAACTATAATGTAAAGGTACAAGGCGTAGCCACGCAGGCAAGCATGACCTCGAAACCGACAGACTCTTTAAGTGCAAAATTTGACACCTCCGCTTACAACGATGACACTAAAACCTACGCTATGACTATAACCGTAGGCGGCGTTTCAAAAGTAATCGCTTTTAAAGGCGACGCGGATGAAGAAGAAGTTGCTAAAAACATCAACACCCAACTCGTAAAAGCTTTCGGAAAAACCAACGATACTGATGATAAAATCGGTACCGGCGGTGTCGTTATACCCGGCACCGGAAAAGGTATAGTATTCTTTGACGAGGTTGAAGGAAAATTCGTTTCGACAGAGAAAAAAGCAATTTCCACCAGCCTTGTATCAAACTTAGATGAGGTAGCTTCTTTAGGCAATATAACAAGCTGGGATACAGGCAAAAACAGCATTACTTTTATAATCGACGGCGAAACAAGAACCGTGAATTTTGATACATTAGCTAATGATTATTTTGCGAATATAAAAGATTTTACCCATGTGGTAAACGGCGCACTTGTTTTAAATCATCCGGCAATTCCGGCGCTCCCCGCGAACCCGCCGTCCGCTTCCGCGTCACAAGCAGACAAAGATGCTTATGAAGCTCTGCTTGCACAGCATCAGGAACGTGCGGAGCAAAGGCAAACCTTCAATCTGTTTAATCAAGTCATGCGGGATATGTATGACAAGGAACGCCTTGACTCTTTCAACGACTGGAAAGACCACACAGGTCACAACGACAGCTTCAAGAGCGTAGCTCTCACATGGCAGGACAGAAGAGCCGTTTTAGAGGGCATGTCCGGCATTACTTTTGACTTTGACGCTGTAACCAGCAAAATAACATTTGACCCGGACACCGAGCCGACAGGTTACGCAAATGCCGTAAACGCCGCTCTGAATACCTTTATAAGCTCTCTTACCGTTACTCAAAGAGGCGAAGTAAGCGATGCTATGAACGAAAGGCATTTAGAAAAAATAAAGGGTTCTATGTCAGAAGACCAGCTATTACTGTTTGATGCTGAAGTAAAGCGCAGAAACGACTTAAATGAGCAATCCGACTATACAAGAGTGTTAACGGCTGAGTATAATAAGTTTGACCAGGAGCAAAGGAAAGCCGGCTTAAATGCAACTTCTCCCGGTTATATGTTCTATGAGGACTGGTTGGATGATAAAGGTTACTCCAAGGATGTTAACGATGCGAAAACCGATGGTTACTGGGCTTCGGGCAACGCGGTTTTCGGCTCTGCTTTTGACAGGCATCAGAACGGCAGACTTGACGAGCTCATGTTTATACGCGGAGCTTACAGCGAGCAAAACGCATTTTTCGCTCAATACTCCGACGGCAAAGTGACTGTGACCAATCCTGATTTTGACTTTGACGACCCTGACAGCCCCGCTAACGACGGTATTCCGAGAACCATCGACATTGCAGGACGGAACTTAAATACGTTCATAACCACAACCGTCGGCGACGCTGCATTTGACGCTACAAAAATAGCATATCATTTCAATGAATCCGCAGTCAATAACGTACTCGGAAATGTTCAGTTCAGCGACGGCACAAGGATTGAGCAGAGTATAGACGAAGTTACCGGAGAGGTTACTTTCAAAGCCTATACCCTTGACCCTCTGGGCACGAATGACACACGTACCTATGATGAAAGAAAAATATACAAAGACCTTGGTGTCTACGCGAACGAGGGAAGTGAAAACGATTTCGGTCTTGACACCGCGAAAACCACCGTCAGCACTGTTTCTACCTCTACAAGGCTGAGCGAGCTCGGACTCACCTTAGGCAGTAACGGAAGATATAATTTTGAAATCAACGGAGCCAGATTCTCATTTGAAAGCAACACTACCATAAATCAGATGATGATTGCGGTTAATTCCAACGCAACTGCCAACGTGAACATGACCTTCTCGACCCTCTCCAATAGTTTTGAAATAAAGACAAAGGATTTCGGAACAGGCGCAAATATAGTGCTTAAAGACGGCGATAACGGCGAAGCGGGCTTATTGGATAAGTTAGGCTTCACGGGCGCAACAATGGTTGCAGGCACGAACATGAGCCTGATTGTTAACGGTGAGCATATAGAAACCGCGTCAAATTCTTACGAAGTCAACGGCACTATAATCACCATAGGGCCAAACGTAGTTGAAGGAACCGAGTTTGACATTGAGGTCTCCCGTGACTCAGAAGCTCTCAAAGAATTAATCAAGGATTTTGTTAAGGATTACAACGAGCTGATAGAATTTGTTTTTGGATTTGTCAACGATAAGCCGGACAGCGCCTATCACTTCCTTACCGACGATGACAGAGATGAACTCAACCTCAGCGACCTTCAGGAAAAGAGATGGGAAGACAAGGCGAAGCAGGGCTTGCTGTATAATGACCGTACTTTAATCAGCCTTATGAGCAAAATGAGAACGACGTTCTACTCCGGTGTATCGCGCGGTGACGGAACCATGTTCGGGCTTTTCAGCATGGGAATCACCACCTCCGATAACTGGAAGCAAAACGGCAAGCTCGTAATCGATGAGAAGAAGTTGGAAAGAGCGATTGAGAACGACTTAGACATGATAACCGAGCTGTTCACCAACGCGGAAAAAGGCATTATGCCTCAGCTTCAATCGGTTATTGACTCAGCTGTAAAGACCACCGGCGCGCGCCACGAAAAAGGCTTGCTGATTCAAAAAGCCGGAATGAAGAGCGGTTCATCGGTTAACGATAACGCGATTTTCGACCAGATTAAACGTCTGAACGACTTAATCGGCAACCTCGAAGTACGGTATCAAAAACAGCAGGACAGATATTGGAAAATTTTCTCGAATCTTGAAAAGCAGATGGGGCAGCTAAACAGTCAGACAGATTATATCAGCCAAATGGCCGGCGGCAGTATGTGGGATACGAGGAGGTAAATGAACATGGTACTCGGGAATGCTTATTCGAGCTATAAAAAGCAGTCGATTACGACGCTGACACCTATGGAAATAGTGGTTAAGCTCTATGACGAATGTGAGCGGCAGTTAAACCGTGCGGTGTTTTTCATCGAGAAAAAAGACCTTGAAAGCGCCAACGCAGGAATAATGAAAGCTATCGACATAGTAGGAGCACTGCGCTCGGTTTTAGACCTCGACCTTGAAATGGGCAGAAACCTTGAATCGCTCTACATCTACTTCACGCAGGAGCTGATAGAAGCCAATATAAGAAAAGACGCAGAAAAAATCAAGGTATTGCTTCCTATGTTCGCTGACCTTCGCGACGCGTTCACGCAAATATCCCGTATGCCGAGGGAGCAGATTAACCTTCAGGCAATGCAAAACGCGGCACAGGCAATATAAAAACTTGTAGGGGGCGCCCTGTGTGGCGTCCCTTGATATTAGCGGGCGACCACACAGGGTCGCCCCTACATACGGAAGGGGAAATAATATGATTATCGCCGTTGATTTATTGATGGAAAAGTTTAATCATCTTGAAAGCCTCCTCGTTTCCTTTGGGGAACTTTCCGGCAGGCTCTCCTCGTCTGACCTTGAACTGACTGATGAAACGCAGGTGATTTTGGACGAGCGCGAGAAAATTATAGGCGAAATAAATACCCTCCGACCGCAAATTACTGAAATCATCGACAAACAACAGCCCGACAAGGCGTCGGTGATTCGGAAAATGCTGACAGGAGAAACAGTCTTGGCTGACTTTTCTGAGGACGAAAAAGCCGTTCAGGGGAAAATCATTAACCTGCGCTCACTTCAAAGCGATATTATGCAAAAAGAGTGCGGAAACAGAATGAGGTTCAGACGTAAGTACGACGAAATCCGCGGAGAACTCGAAAACCTGCAAAGAGAAAAGAAAAAACTGAATTTCTACCAGAATAACAAGGTAAATGAAAAAGGTGCGAAATTCGATAACCAAATGTAAAATATGCTTATAGACTTTCACACACATGCATTCACTGATGAAATAGCAGAGCGCGCCATGACAAAGCTCAAAGAAACTGCCGAAACCGATTGCTACACTGACGGTACAGTTTCTGATTTGCGGGAGAAGCTGACGCAGTGGGGCGTTGATTTCGGCGTATTGCTTCCGATTGCTACAAAACCGTCACAACAGCGCACTATTAACGACTGGGCGGCGGGTGAGAATAAAGGTAATCTGATTTCTTTCGGTACGGTTCACCCTGACGCGTCGCCGGAAGAAATTGCCGAAGAACTCCGCAGAATCAAGGCGCTCGGCTTAAAAGGCATAAAACTCCACCCCGACTATCAGAGCGCATTTTTGTTTGAAGATAAAATGAAGCCGATTTACAAAAACTGTGAGGAACTTGAGCTTCCGGTGATTATTCATATGGGTTGTGACCCGATTTCGCCGATTATACGCCGCGCAATGCCCTCGCACCTGCCCGAAATCACCGAAAAATATCCGAAACTAAAAATTATCGCCGCGCATCTCGGCGGAATGTTCGCGTGGGAAGAGGTTCTGCACTATATCGCGGGGGTTTACAACAAGAACATTTGGCTCGATACTTCGTACATCGCGGATTATATAGAACCGGCTCTAATGCTCGAAATCGTTAAAAAACACGGAGCAGAGCGGGTGCTTTTCGGGAGCGACTGCCCGTGGCATACGCCGCTTCAGGAAAAAGAGCTTATTGAGAACCTCGGACTGACAGAAAGAGAAAAAGAATTAATTTATTATAAAAATGCGGCGGAGATGCTAAAAATCAGCATTTAGACAGCTTTTGGGACGTTTTAAGAAAAGCGTCCGCATTTTTTTGTCAAAAAAAGGTTGAAAAACTCTTTAAAAAATGTTATTATTATAATGTATGCAGTGAATAGAGGAAAAAGGTAGATGCAAAGAATATTAGGATATATACGTAAAGCCTGTCAGGAATACGGCTTAATCGAAGACGGCGACAAAATAGCCGTCGGCGTTTCCGGCGGAAAGGACAGTCTTGTCCTTTTGGCGGGGCTGGCGAAAATGAAGCGGTTCTATGAAAAAAGCTACGAGCTCCACGCGATTAGCTTAGACCCGCGCTTTGACAAGAAGGACGGCGATTATTCTCCTGTCCGAAGGCTGTGCGATGAGCTTGGCGTGCCGTTTTCTCTGATTAGAACCGACATAGCCGAAATCGTCTTCGACATTCGCAAGGAGAAAAACCCCTGCGCCCTGTGCGCGAAAATGCGGCGCGGCGCTTTACACGATGAAGCCAAGAAGCAGGGCTGTAATAAAATCGCGCTCGGACATAACAACGACGACGTAATCGAAACCTTTATTATGAACCTTTTCAGAGAGGGCAGAATAGGCTGTTTCGCTCCCAAAAGCTATCTCTCAAGAAAAGACCTGACTATGATTAGACCGCTTGTTTTTGCGCCGGAGAATACGGTTTTAAGTACTTGTAGGCAGAGCGGCTTTGAGGTTATAAAGTCACCCTGTCCTGTGGATAAATTAACCGAAAGACAGCGGGTGAAAGATTTTTTAGACGTACGGGAAAAAGAGGACAAAGGGTTTAAAGAAAGAATATTCGGCGCACTGAAAAGAAGCGGTGTTGATGGCTGGAGGTGATAATTTGCCAAATCCTAAAATAGAAATACCTGCTCAGGTGAACGAGCTGCTCAACAGGCTCAACGCCTACTCGTATCAAGCTTACGTTGTGGGGCGGTGCGTGCGGGAACTAATCGGCGGCACGAGTACCGTAGACTTTGATATTATCACCAACGCGGAAATGGAAAGAATCCGCGCAATCTTTGATATTTATAACGTGAATACAGAAAACATCGGCAAGGGTGAGGTTATTGTTACAGTGCAGGGTTTGCCTGTGCTCATTGCGCCTTACCGGAAGGGTTGGAATCAGAATAATGCGCCGATTTATACCGACAGCATAATTGAGGACTTAAAGCGGCGGGATTTTTCCTTTAACGCTATTGCTTATAACCCGCGTGAGGGCTTTGTAGACCCGTTCGGCGGCGTTGCCTGCCTCATGGAGGAGCAGGGAATTGTAAGCGCCATTGAACCGGAAAACGAGGAAGATGACTTTCCCTCGCCATTTGAGCGCAATCCCGTGTCAATTTTACAGGCATTAGGCTACTATTCCTCGGGTGACTTTATTATATCGCCGAAAACCTGTGATTCAATTCTGCTTCACAAGGAATATATAAAGGATATTTCGCCGGCTGATTTACGCACAGAGCTGAGCTGGGTGCTTCGCGGCAGGAACGCGAGCGCTGTGCTTGAGGAATACGCCGAGGTTTTCATGGTGCTCATTCCCGAATTTGCTCCTTTGGCAGACTTTGACTTAAAGCGCCCCGAATACAGCACCGACGCGCTTACACATACTTTCAGAAGCGTGGGTTATGCCTCTCCTGTGCTGACTTTGCGCTATGCTATGCTGCTACATTCACTCGGAAAGCCCGACTGCTTCTCCGAGGACGAAAGAGGCACAGGGAACTTTTACGGGCATGCCGAGCGTTCGTTTTTATACGCACAGAAAATCATGCGCCGTATGGGCTTTTCCGAGGACGAAACCAGAGAAGTCGGCTTTTTAATCAAGAATCAAAGCCTTGACATTGCGTCCGACCGGCGCTCGCTTAAATTAAAACTGCGGGAAATGCCGCCGGAACGCCTGAAACTGCTCTTGCAATTCAAGTATGCCGACTTAAAGGCGCGCTCACCCGATTATGAGGGAGCGGCGATGGTTTGTAAGCGGCAGGTAGACACAGTGAGTGAAATCGTTACCATGAAAGAATGTTATACCCTGCACCAGCTCGCAATTAACCGCTATGACCTTGTTCAAAACGGCATAGTGCGAAACGACGAGCACGCGAATATGGTGTTGGAACGGCTTTTAGATATGGTTATAGACGCCCCCGCTTTTAATACACGCCCAAGACTTCTCGGAGCGGCTGAAAAAATAATACAGAGTATTTTAGGAAAATAAAAAAACAAGGAAAATAAGATGAACTGTTGCTTATGGCTTAACGGGGTTAAGGTTTGGAGAACCTGCGATATTAAGAATAATTTCGACCCGGCTTCCTTGCACGGTTATTTTCGGGGCGGCAGTCTTTTGCGTTGGCTGAAAGCAAACGGCGGTGAAGAGGAAGCGCGGAGGTTAGAGGAAACAGGGAATATAGAATATGCGTTCGGAATAGTTGATGAATTGCCGACCACCCCGTCAGGCGTGCGCGTTGCGCCCACCTGCCACCCCTCCAAGGAGGGGAATATCGCAGTAATTACCCGTGGTTCATTTCAAACAGGTTCGTATAATTGGGGTTCCGGTTCATTCGGAAGTTTCGGCTCCGGCTCGGGTTGCTTGGGTTACGGGTTGCACATTATATGAAGGCTATACATGTAAGCACAGGGTTCAAAGCGGAAAAATTCGACCTCTATAACACGGTTTTATCTGCGCTCCTGTGGCGTAAGTATAACGGCGAAATAGATTTAATTTGCGATACGGCGTCGGCAGAGGGTTATAAAAACCTCGGCATAACCGCAATCTGGAACAATGTAATTCCGCTCATAGCAGACGACCTTGAAGGTTTAAACCTGCGTATGTTCTGGGCGAGCGGGAAACTGCTTGCACTGCGCGAAATCGGCGCGCCGGTTGTCATGCTTGACAGAGATTTTATAGTTTGGAAAAAGCTTAACTTCGGCGATTCTGTAATCGCCGCGCACAAAGAGGATTTACACCCCGATGTTTACCCCGATGTCAGCTATTTTCAAATGCAGGCGGATTATATTTTTAATCCCGCTTTCGATTATGCAAAAGAGCCGTTAAATACAGCGTTTTTGTATTTACCCGATGAGAGCTTTAAGCAATACTATGTAAATATGGCGCTGGATTTTATGAAAAGTGCAAAAGACTGCGATGATAATTTATGTTATATGGTTTACGCGGAACAGCGGCTTTTAGCTTTATGTGCGGAATATCTGAAACAGCCGGTGGAAACGTTACTTGAAAAAGATAAAATCTTCGCGCCTCAGGACGATTTCACACACCTTTGGGGCGAGAAGCAGAAAATGCGGGATAATCCGGCAGAAGAACAGGGTTTTAATAAACGCTGCGCCGAGCGAATTCGGCAGGATTTCTCCGAATTTGAATATGTGATTGATTTAATTGAAAGGATATAAAAAATGAACACAAAGTATATTTTTGTGACCGGAGGGGTAGTTTCGGGAATAGGCAAAGGCTTAACCACGGCTTCTCTCGGCAGACTGCTGAAAAATCGCGGCTACCGCGTGACGATTCAGAAGTTTGACCCGTACATCAACGTAGACCCCGGAACCATGAGCCCCTATCAGCACGGCGAGGTTTTCGTGACTGATGACGGCGCGGAAACAGACTTGGACTTGGGGCATTACGAGAGATTTATTGACGAGAATTTATCTATAAATAACAGCATTACCACAGGGAAAATCTACTGGTCAGTGCTTAATAAGGAACGGCGCGGGGATTATAACGGCGGGACTGTTCAGGTAATCCCGCATATTACTAATGAAATAAAAGAGCGCATTTACCGCGTTGCAAGCCAGCCCGACGGCGAAGTAGACGTTGTTATAGCCGAAATAGGCGGTACAGTCGGGGACATCGAGGGGACGCACTTCTTCGAGGCAATCAGGCAGGTCGCGTATGACAAAGGCAGAGAAAACGTATTGTATATTCATGTTACGCTTGTTCCTTTCGTCTGCGGAAGCGATGAGCTGAAAACCAAGCCGACACAGCAAAGCGTAAAAACCCTGCTCTCGCTCGGAATCCAGCCGAATATTTTAGTCTGCCGCAGTGAGTGTGAAATCCCCGCCGACATGAAAGAGAAAATCGCAAGCTTCTGCAACGTCCGCAAAGAAGACGTAATTCAGAATTTAACCGCTTCTTCGCTGTATGCAGTGCCTTTAATGCTGGAAGAACAGGGGCTTACTAATGCCGTTTGCCATCATCTCAATATGGAAAACCGCACGCCGGATTTAAACGAATGGACTGCGCTTGTAAAAAAGCACGAGAACGCTAAAAAGACGCTTACTGTAGGTTTAGTGGGCAAGTACTGCGCCTTACCCGACGCGTATTTGTCGGTTGCGGAGGCGCTTCGTCACGGAGGTATTATTAATGATACCCGCCTTGAAATAAAATTTATTAACTCTGAGGATATTACTCGCAAGAACGCTGACAAAATTCTCGGCGGCTGTCAGGCGTTTGTAGTACCGGGCGGCTTTGGGGAGCGCGGGGTTGAGGGTATGGTGGAAACTGCGCGTTACGCCCGTATGAAGAAAATTCCTTATCTCGGATTAAGTCTCGGTATGACGACTGCGGCGATTGAGTTTGCGCGCAACGTGCTCGGTATAGAGGGCGCAAGCTCGGTTGAATTTACCACCGAGGGTGACGAGAATAATATAATTGACATTCAGCCTGACCAAAAAGGCGGCGAAAAAACTGCGGAAATGCGCCTCGGCTTACACCCGTGCAAGCTTGAAGAAGGCACTATTTCCCGCTCTGTTTACGGCGAGAATCTAATCTATGAGCGCCATCGTCACCGCTATGAATTTAATAACGCTTTCAGAAGCCGCTTTCAGGAAAAAGGCGCGGTTTTAGCCGGGCTTTCGCCCGACGGCAAGTTGGTGGAAATCCTTGAACTCTGCAAAAAACTGCATCCGTGGTTTGTCGCCGCACAGTTCCATCCCGAGTTCAAGTCCCGCCCGAATAAGCCGCACCCGCTCTTCGCTGATTTAATAAAAACAGCCCTTGAGTCAGGTAAATAATATGAACCCAAAACCCTACATGGACAATCGGGAATTGTCGTGGTTGAAATTCAATGCCCGCGTTTTAGAGGAAGCCGAAGACGAGAGTGTGCCGTTATTTGAAAGACTGCGTTTTCTCGCGATTTTCCGCTCGAACATGGACGAATTTTTTATGATTAGGGTAGGCGGATTGAATGACCGAATGTACCCGAAAAAAGAAAAGCTTGATACCAAGACTTATCTCAGCGCGGGTGAGCAGTTAAGCTTAATTTCGGAGCGGGTGAAGGAATTGATTCCGCGGTTCACGGTGGCTTACAGTCAGATTATGCGGAACTTTGCGCGGGAGAATATACTTGTTCAGGTTCGCCCCGAAAACAAGTACTGCACGCCGGGGAAAACTGCACTCTCGGAAAGCGACGAGAAGTTTTTGAGAAGACAGTTTGAGCAGGAGGTTCTGCCGTTTCTGACGCCGTCGGTTATTGACAAACGGCACCCGAATCATTTTCTGCGGAACTTAGAGGTCTATGCCGTCGCTTTCTTGAAAAAAGCAGGCGCGGACGGCTCTCTGAAAGGCAATACTATGGTCGGGTTAGTACCGGTTTTATCGCAGGGCGTTTTCAAGCGGGTTTTCTTTCTGCCGTCCGAAGATAAGGCTTCGGAAGCTGTGCGGTTTATTCTTGCAGAAGATTTAATTCTGTATTATTTAAACAAGGTTTTCAATAATTATATTATAGCGGGTAAAACTATTTTCAAGATTACAAGGAACGCCGATTTAGATGCGAATGAAGCGATTTTTGACGAAGACATGGAGCTTGATTTCCGTGAGCTCATGGAGGAAATGCTCAAAAAGCGCATAAAATTAACTCCGGTACGAATCGACTTTTCGGGCGAGAGTATCCCTGAAGATTATCGCAAAATAGTTTCAAAGCTGAACTTAAATTTAAAAGAAGATTTCACCTTTTTGCACGAAACACCGCTGAACTTTTCTTATTTAAGCGAGCTTGAAGAAAAACTGAAAAGTAAAAAAGAAGTTTTCTATGAAAAACTAAGCCCGCGGCCTGCTCTTTTGGCTCTTCCCGACGAGAAAATCCTGAAACAGCTTGACAAAGGGGATATTCTGCTGTCGTATCCTTATGAAAGCATTTCGACCTTCATAAAACTTTTGGAAGAAGCCGCAAGCGACCCGAAAGTCTTTTCAATAAAGATTACTCTTTATCGTGTGGCGCGGGACAGCAAGGTTATAAATGCTCTGATTACCGCCGCCGAAAACGGCAAGGACGTATTGGCTTTGGTTGAGCTCCGTGCGCGGTTCGACGAGGAAAATAACATCGGCTGGTCTGTGCGGCTTGAAGACGCCGGCGTCAATGTAATGTACGGACTTGAAGACTTGAAAGTTCACTCAAAACTGCTGTTGATTTCTAAAAAAAGCGGCAAGGGAATAAAATACTACACCCAAATAGGTACGGGGAATTATAACGAGCGGACTTCAAGGCTCTACACCGATTTGACGTTAATGACCGGCGCACAGGACATAGGCTCGGACGCGTCTTCAGTGTTTAACGCGCTGTCGGTAGGCGCGGCAGTCGGGAATACCACCGCGTTGTGGGTTGCGCCCAACGGCTTAAAGCCGTGTGTAGTGGAAATGATTGACACCGAAATCATGCACGGAAGCGCAGGATACATCGGGCTTAAACTCAATTCACTGACTGACCGCGATATAATTGAAAAGCTTGTGGAAGCAAGCAAAAAAGGCGTGAAATGCGAACTGCTCATTCGGGGAATCTGTTGTCTTGTCGCGGGAGTTCTGAATGAAACTGAGAATATTACAGTAACATCAGTAGTCGGGCGGTTTTTGGAACACAGCAGAGTCTATATTTTCGGGCCCAAACATGAACAGAGGCAGAAGATTTATATTTCCTCGGCAGACTTTATGACCCGCAACACCGAAAAGCGCGTAGAGGTAGCCGCACCCGTCCGCGACGCTAAAGCCAAGGAGCTTATACTTGAGGATTTTTATGCCCTTTTAAATAATAACGTAAAAGCGCGCAGACAAAATAACGACGGGACTTATTCAAAGCCCACACCGAATCCGGACGACAGAGATGTGCAGGTCGAGCTTTATAAGCTCGCATACAGACGGGACGAAGAACGCGAAATTCAAAAGCAAATCAATCCTAAATCATCATGGTTTAAAAAACTGTTTAAAGTAGGGGCGCGTTTTGTGCGCCCGCGAAAGGAGTAGTTATGTTTAACGTAATGAACATCACCGAAAAAGACCTTACTCTGAGTGCGGAAATTATCAGGCAGTCGTTCAAGACAATTGCTGATGAATTCGGCATTACCGAGGAGAACACCCCTACTCACGGGACATTCCTGAAAGACGAAAAGCTTTTCGCTGACTTTGAGGGCGGCGTGAAAATGTTCGGCTTGTACGAGTGGGAAAAGCAGGTCGGTTTTGTCGCGGTTGAAACCAAGGATGGTGAAACCTATCACCTTGAAAAGCTTTCGGTTTTACCCGATTATCGCCACAGAAGAGGCGGTAAAGACCTTATGAAGTACGCCGAAGATTATATTCGCGACGAGGGCGGAAAGGCTATTTCAATCGGGATTATCTACGAGAACGACCTGCTTTTGCAATGGTATAAGAATCTCGGCTACGCCGAAACGGGAACCAAGGTTTTCCCGAATTTCCCGTTCACGGTCTGCTACCTGAAAAAGGAATTATAATATCTGATGTGAATTAAAATGCAGGTAAAGCATATGAAATTACTCGTTATCGACGGCAACAGCATAGCCAACCGTGCTTTTTACGGAATCCGTCCGCTTTCAAATAAAGCCGGCGTGTTTACCCACGCGACCACAGGCTTTTTGAATATATACCTGAAATTGCAAAAGCAGTTCAAGCCTGACGCCGTAGCTGTTGCTTTTGACATGAAAGCGCCTACTTTCAGAGCAGAAATATACTCGGAGTATAAAGCTAACCGAAAGGGTATGCCGGACGATTTAGCAATACAGTTTCCTTATATAAAACAGCTTCTTACCGCGCTCGGAATCACTGTGCTTGAGCGCGAGGGCTTTGAAGCTGATGATATTCTGGGTACGCTTTCAAGCGCGGTGAGCGCGAACGGAAATGAGTGCATACTCGCAACCGGCGACCGTGACGCCTTCCAGCTTATTAATAATAAAGTCAGCGTAAACCTTGCTAAAACCAATGACGATACGATTTTTACACCTGAGCTAATCCGCGAAACCTACGGAATTGAGCCCGAGCAGTTCATCGAAATAAAGGCGCTGATGGGCGATTCAAGCGATAATATACCCGGAGTAAAAGGAATAGGCGAAAAAACAGCTTTTGACCTTATAAAAAAATACAAAAGCATAGACTATATCTATGAAAATCTCGATTCGCTTGAGGTTACGGCGAGCGTGAAAAAGAAATTGTCCGATGGAAAGGAAATGTGCTTTTTAAGCCGCCGGCTCGGCACTATTGCGCTTGACGCGCCGGTTTCGACAGCGCTCGCGGACTATATCCCGCACGGGCGCGACGACGCTGAGCTTGCGCGGATTATAAACGAGCTTGAAATGGTTTCGTTTATAAAGAAACTGAATGTGGACGAAAACGCTGTTGTTTCTGTCGGCGCTTCGCAAATCACCGCGTCACGGGCGGAAATGGATTCCGCCCCTACATTGCCCGAAGCTAATGCTGATTCCTCCGATGAATTTTTAAGCAGTGACGAACCCAAAAGAACCCACGACTTAAAAGCGCTGTGGAATCATGCGTTTGACAGAGGTATTGAAATTAAAAACGTGGTTTTCGACAATACGCTCGCCGCGTATTTACTCAGTGTCAACGCTGACGAATACGACTATGAATGGCTTTACACCAAACTGCACAGCGAGAATATGCAGAGCGTTTTAAGGGATATTGAAATCCCGCTGACCGAAGTTTTAGTCAGCATGGAAAGGGCGGGAATTGAACTCGATAAAGACGGAATCACAGCTTTCGGCGAGGAATTAAAACGGGATATTGACCGAATTGAAAGCGAGATTTACGAGCTTGCGGGTGAGGTTTTCAACATCGCGTCACCTAAACAGCTCGGCGTGATTTTATTCGAGAAGCTTATGCTTCCGCACGGCAAAAAGACAAAAACAGGCTATTCGACCAATGCCGATGTGCTGGAAGATTTAACGGATAAGCATGAAATAATTCCGCTTATAACCGAGTTCCGCGCGCTTTCTAAGCTTAATTCGACTTACGTTGCCGGCTTATTAAAGCTTGTCGGTGAGGATGGCAGAATCCATACAACTTTTATGCAGACGATTACAAGGACGGGGCGCATTTCGTCCATTGAGCCGAATATACAAAATATTCCCGTGCGGACTTCACGCGGACGGCAGATGCGCCGGTTTTTTCGTGCTAAATCAGGAAATATACTTGTAGACGCGGACTATTCGCAGATTGAACTGCGGGTATTAGCGCATATTTCCGACGATGAAATTATGAAGCGGGCGTTCGCCGAGGACGAGGATATTCATACTATAACAGCGTCGCAGGTGTTTAATCAGCCGCCGCAGTGGATTACGCCCGAGCTTAGGACATCGGCGAAAGCGGTCAATTTCGGCATAGTTTACGGAATCGGCGCTTTCTCGCTCGCAAAGGACATCGGTGTAAGTCTTGCCGAGGCGAAAAGGTACATCGAGAATTACCTCGCGAATTACAAGGGCGTGAAAAAATACATGGATGAGGTCATTGCGACCGCTAAGAAAACAGGCGGCGTTTCCACCATGTTCGGGCGCAAAAGATACATTGCCGAAATAAATTCGACCAATAAAACGATTGAAGCGGCGGGCAAACGAATCGCCATGAACACGCCGATTCAAGGGACAGCGGCGGATATAATCAAGCTCGCGATGATTCGTGTCTACCGCAGAATTAAAGAAAACGGCCTGAAAGCGCGGCTGATTTTACAAGTCCACGACGAGCTTATTGTAGAAGCGCCTATGAATGAAATGCTCGCTGTTGAGAAGCTGCTACGCGAGGAAATGGAAGCCGCGGCAGAGCTTTCTGTACCTCTTGTAGTAGACGTGAAAAGCGGGAAAACGTGGTTTGACGCTCACTGAGGGAAATTATGAAAAATATCTTAATAATTTGCACCGCTAACAAAACCCGCAGTGTTATGGCTATGGAAATCGCGAATCACATAGCGTCTGTAGGGGCGGATTCAATATCCGACCGCAAGTACCATTTCGACAGCGCAGGAATTGCAGTTATGGGAAGCGAGAGCGACCCCGTAGCAAAGCGGCTTTTGGCGGAAATCGGCATTGAATCCGCGCACAGCCCCACGCATTTTTCCTATTTGGATTTAGCCGATTATGACGAGATTCACGTTATGACCACGCGGCAGAAAACCGCGCTCATTAAGTATAATAAAAACGCAGAAACCGGCAGAAAAATCAAGGTTTTGAACATTGACGACCCTTTCGGGAAGGACGAGAGCGAGTATCGCGACTGCCTTGACAGGCTGAAAGCATTTTATGAAAAATTTATTAACGGCTGAAATCATTTTTGAAATAGAGAAGAAGTGCTTCGCAGAGCCGTGGAGTTTGGAAATGGTCAGAGCACAGCTTAATTCCAAAAATTCCGCGACGCTTATTAAAACCGTGAACGGCGTGCCTGTGGGCTACGCGACGGGAATTAAGCTTGACGGCGAAAGCGAGCTGTACCGCATAGCTGTCCTGCCCGAATTTCGCGGGCAAGGGCTGGCGAAAGAGCTTCTGGCGCGGTTTTTGGAAAAGTGCGGGGGTGAGGTTTTCCTTGAAGTCCGCTCGAAAAATGAAGCGGCGATTGGGCTTTACAAGAGTTTGGGTTTTGAGGAAATCGGACGCAGGAAAGACTATTACGGCGATGATGATGCGGTGGTTTATAAATTTACGTTGTAGAGAATTTATATTTTAGAGGTAACTCAATGTTTAATAATAAAGCAGAGAATGTAAAACAGCAATATTCCGATGATAAAAATTTATCTGTAAGAATAAAATTCCATAAAAAGCACAGCATCAATAAACAAGGATTTAATAATTGGTTATGGGAAAAATATGTTTTCTTTGATAACTGCCGAATATTAGAGCTTGGGTGCGGAAACGGCGCACAATGGGAAAATAAAATTGATAATCTTCCCGATGGTTGTAATATAATACTATCTGATTTTTCAAATGGTATGGTGAATATCGTTAAAGAAAAATATGAAAAATATAAACCATTCTCTTTTCGGCAAATTGATATACAGAATATTGACTTTCCGAGCGAAACTTTTGATATTGTCATCGCAAATCATATGCTGTATCACATTCCCGATTTAACGAAAGCATTATCCGAAGTAAAGCGGGTACTTAAAACAAACGGGAAATTTTATTCAACTACAAATGGTAATAAAGGTATAATTCCATTTTTGCATGAGGTTTTTAAGCGGTTTGAGCCTGACAAAAAAGCGTTTACACAACAATTATCTTTTGAACTTCAAAATGGATATAAAATACTAAGCGAACACTTTTCCGATGTGAAAAGATTTGATTATGAAGATTCACTATCTGTTACAGAAACGCAGGATTTAATGGATTATATTAAATCATCTATGGGTGTGTTAACAGAAAATCATTCGAAACAAAACCTTGATGACTTATTTATTCATTTTGAAAATATAAGAGTAAGTGAAGGAGCTATTAACATTCCAAAAGAAGTCGGGTTGTTTATTTCAACAAAATAATTACAATCATATAATAAATATTTCTCACAAAAAGACAGGAGAAAAAATGCAAAACCAGAAAAAAGTCGCGGCTATTCATGATTTATCGGGCTTCGGGCGGTGTTCGCTGACGGTAATACTTCCGGTGCTTTCGGCGATGGGTGTGCAGGTCTGCCCTGTCCCGACTGCTGTTTTAGCTACCCACACCGGCGGCTTCGGTTCGGTGGTGATGAAAGACCTGACCGATTTTATACCCACGGCGCTTCAAAAATACAGAGAGCTTAAAATAGACTTCGACGCGGTGTACAGCGGATTTTTGGCTTCCTCAAAGCAAATCGACCACTGCCTTGACTTTTTCAAAAGCTACCCGAACGCCTTAAAAGTAGTTGACCCCGTCATGGGTGACCACGGCAGGATTTACAGTACTTACACCGATGAGCTTTGCAAGCGAATGGGCGAGCTTGCCGATATAGCGGACGTAATTACCCCTAACGTGACCGAAGCGGCGCTGTTATTGGGTGAGGA
>Ga0123356_10003045_pt1 | contig 17711 bp, 13 predicted proteins | sample TergutEmb28metaG_2_FD_92546 | JGI IMG/M metagenome (GOLD analysis project Ga0123356, IMG submission 92546) | Embiratermes neotenicus P3 segment gut microbial communities from Petit-Saut dam, French Guiana - Emb289 P3 | ecosystem: Host-associated > Arthropoda: Insects > Digestive system > Gut ...
GATGCGGGGCGGCGAGGTGCCGACCACGGTGTACTCGCTGATCGGCTTCATCGTGGTCACGTTGAGCGCCGAGAATCCACCCGTCTTCGACTTCGTGAACGGGAGCGTCTGACTCAGTACCTGCCCGTTCACCAGCTGGCCGTAGGAAACCTTGCTCGATGGATTGTTCGAGTCGGTGAAGACACCGCCCGATGCCGTGAGCTGTGTGGCGGGCACGCCCAGCGCCGACGATGCCATCTGCAGCAGCGTCTGATAACCGAATGCCGCCGCCGGGCGCATCGACGTCCACATCGTCTGGATTGTCGTCGAGCCGGCGGTGTACCCCTGGTTGATGCAGACGTCGGTGTTGCCCATGATCAGGTTGATCTGGTTGGGCATGAGGTACAGCTCCTCGGCGATGATCTGCGAGATCGCCGTCTGGTTGCCCTGGCCGAGGTCGACCTTGCCGGTGTAGGCCGTGACCGACCCGTCAGCGTTGATCGACAGGTAGGAGCTGAGCACGGTCGGGCTGATGCCCGTGGCAGGCACCGGGTACAGCGTCGGGACCTGCTTGACCGGGGACACGTCTGCCTCCGCCGTCGCCGTCTCGGCAACAGCCGGAAACGCCAGCCCGATGACCAGCGCGCCGCCGGCCTTGAGGAAGCTCGAGCGGGTGAGCCCGCTGCCCTCGAAGACCTCGGCGTCCTGCTCGGGTCCGGCCGCGTGATCTTGTCTCGTCGTGATGCTCATTTCTTATGCATCTCCTTCGCCGCGCTGTGGATCGCCGCGATGATGCCGTTGTAGGTCCCGCAGCGACAGAGATGCCCATTCATCGCCGTCCTGATCTCTGCGGTGGTCGGATGTGGCTTCTTCGCGAGCAGATCGGCGGCCTGGATGATCATTCCGGACTGGCAATAGCCACACTGCGGCACCTGCTGCTCGATCCATGCCTTCTGCAGCGGATGCAGCGCTCCGGCCTTGGCCTTCTTCGCGCCCCAGTAGGAGGCGGCAAGGCCGTCGAGCGTCACGACCGGCTTGAAGCCGACCTTGTTCAGCGGCCAGATGCAGGAGCGAATCTGCTGGCCGTTGAGCAGCACGGCACACGCTCCGCACTCGGACAGGCCGCAGCCGAACTTGGCGCCGCGCAGGTGAAGCTCGTTGCGCAGGATGTAGAGCAGGGGCGTGTCCGGCTTCGCGTAGCTGGTGTGCGGTTTGCCGTTGACGGTGATCGTGATGCCCTTGGACCCAGGCTTCGTCGTCGCCGTGTTGGTCGTGCCGCTCTTGGTTGGCGCCGGCTTCTTCTTCGTCGTCTTGGCGAACGCTTCACTCGCGTCTACCCCGCCGGCGACTGCGACCGTTGCGCCGGCGAGCACGGCCGCGGCTGATAGGGCGCCCCTGCGGGTGAAGGACTCTGGGTCGAGGATCGACCCTCGGTCAGACTCCTGGTCGACTGCCGACCCGGGGTCGAACTCGGTGTCGTTGCTGGCGGCACCGGGGGACAGGTAGTCAGGCACCACCGTTCGCTCACGGGAGTGAGCGGGGGCACCCGCGGAATTGTTCACGCCTCTCCTCCGTCTGAACAAACTTGTGCAATGCCGACTATACACCTGCGCACCGATGGAACACGCCGGTTCCGGGGTGGATTTGGGGGCCGTGCCAATGCCTAGATGTTGCCTAGGTGTGCTTGTACTGTCACATCCGTGAACTCTGCGTGTTAGCCTCACCTGTGCCGGTGAGAGGCTGTTGGAGGAGTGACAGGGTGGTGATGTGAGTGACCGTCGTAGCCGAGCAGGTGTCGGTCGGGATGCGCTGGCTCGCTGACGGACGCCGAATCGTCTGTGGGCTCCTGGTGGACGCGGAGGGCTCCTCACCGTTCGAGCCTGGGGTGTTCATGCTTGTCGACGCCCAGGGTGCGATCGAGGGCTCGATCACGGGCGGCTGCGTCGAGGCCGACGTGGTCACCAACGCGCTCGCGATCCTGGAAGGGTCGGAGGCCCCGCGACTGCTGCGCTACGGGGTGTCCGACGGACTCGCCCAGAGCGTGGGGCTGATGTGTGGCGGCGCCGTGCAGGTGCTCGTTCACGAGTTGCGCGGCGCGGCCCGGGACGTTTGCGCGCAGGCCTTCGACGCGCTGGCGCGTGAGGAGTCCGTCGCGATGGCGACGCTCGTCGACGGGCCGTCGGCCGGCGCGAAACTGGCCGTGATCGACGGCCGCGTGACCGGCGGGCTAGGCGGCCCGGAACTGCTCGACCACACGGTTTCCGCAGATCTCGGCGCGCTCGGCGAGCGCCGCACCAGCGCGCTGCGCCATTACGGTGACGGCGGTGAAGCGCTCGGCGCCGTGTGCAGCGTGCACCTGCACGGCTTCGGCGTGCCGCCGACGCTCGTGCTCGTCGGCGCGATCGACTACTCCGCCGCAGTCGCGGCCCTGGCGAGCCAGATCGGCTACCGAGTCGTGATCGTCGACGCGCGCGAGCCGTTCGCACGCTCGGACCGCTTCTCACGCGTCGCCGAGGTCCAGATCGGCTGGCCGGACGCAGCGATCGACGCACGGCGCCTGCGAAGCGGTGACGCCGTGATCGTCTTCAGTCACGACTCGAAGTTCGACGAGCCCGCCATTCTGGCGGCGCTGCGCAGCGCCGCCGGCTACATCGGGGCGCTCGGCAGCCGGCGCACAGCAGCCGAGCGCAACGCACGGCTCGCGGACCTGGGCGTCGACGCCGAGGAGCTGCGCCGCGTGCACTCACCCTGCGGGCTGGACATCGGCGCCGCAACACCGGAGGAGGTCGCGATCTCGATCATGGCCGAGGTGATCGCGGCCCGCTCGGGCCGTGTCGGAAAGCCGCTCGTCAGTGCCGCGGGCGCGATCCGCCCCCGCTGACGGCGGATGCCGTCCACGCATCCCTGATGCGCTTGAGGTCCGCGGGGGTGTCCACATCGAGGCCGGAGCACAGGTCCGAGCACTCGATCGCCGGGCCGTCCAGCAGCGCGCGCGCGCCGGTGTCGCCCGTGACCGAGCCCAGCCGCTCGATCTGGATGGGCCCGAGTACAGCCGGATGACCGGGCCTGCCGGCATACGTGGCCCGCGATCCCGGTGGCGCCGAGGCGAAGCGCTTGACGACGCTCGCGGTCACAGTCGGCGAGTCGCCGAGCGTGACCACGACGCGGCCGGGCCCGCCGAGCGCTTGTACGCCGAATCTGAGCGTTTCCGACATGCCGCGCGACCAGTGCTCGCATACGAGCGGCTCGGCGCGATCGAAGTGGACGCGGGCCTGGACCAACTCCGCCTGGGCGCCGAGCACGACGACGATGCGCTCGAGCTCCGGCACCGCACACATTGCGGTGACCGCGTGCTCCAGCAGCGGCCGGCCGGCGAGATCCTGGACAAGCTTCGATTCCGGGCCGAATCGTGACCCTTCACCGCCCGCCAGGATCAGCCCGCCGATCATTCCCTGGAGCGGTCTCTCCTTACAGAACCTTGAACGTGCCCTTCATGCCGAGCGCGGCGTGACCGGAAACCGTGCACATGTAGGGGAAGCTGCCCTTCTTGAGGGTGACGGTCAGCTTGGCGCTCTGACCCGGGGACAGCAGCGCGGTCTGCTTGCCGTCAATCTTGAAGTCGTGCGGGATGGTCCCCTTGTTCACAACGTTGAAGATGACCTTGCCGGGCTTACTCAGGGACTTCTTGGAGAGCGTGAACTTGTACTCCGTCGCCTTGACGGAGATCGTGGTGGTCGCGGCGGCGTGGCCCTGAACCGCGGCATCGGCCATTGGCGATCCGGCTGCGAACAGAACCCCGGCCGAAACCAGCGCTGGCAGGGCGCGGAAAACAATGCGGCGCATTCATCCTCCTCCTTTGGGCGTCCCCAGCCGTCGCCCGCTGAATTAGACCTTGAACAGAAAACTGGTCGGGACTGCCGACCGCCCGAGTATACCAATTTGTCCTCTCACGCCACGCCAATAGGATCGGCTGCCACATACACTCGGTAGTCCTCACCAGAACGCGACCCAGAGCCTGCAGGGTCGCGGTAGCCGCCGTACTGGCACTCCTGCTGACCGCTTCGGCGGCTTCTGCACACGCGTACCCGGTCGCCAGCAGCCCGGCGATCGGCGGTGTCGTGCAGGCCTCACCAGCGACGGTCTCCATCACCTACGACGAGTCGGTGAGCGTCCCGTCGCTGGCCGTCTACGATGGCGCCGGCAGGCGCGTGTCGAGCAAAACGGTGACGCAGCCCGCCCCCGACCGCATCGCGGTGGCGATCCCCGGGCGTCTGGCGGATGGCACCTACACGGTCGCCTGGCGGGTCACATCGGCTGACACGCACATAGTTCACGGCGTCTACACCTTCTCGGTCGGCAGGCGCGGAAACGCCGGCCGGATCGGCGCCGAACTGCTGGCGCGCGGAAACATACCCGAGGGCCTCTCACTGGGGTTCGGAATCGTCCGCTTCCTCAACCTGGCATTGATGCTGCTCTGCTGTGGGGGCGCGATCGCCCTGCTGTGGGTGCTGCGTGATGCCGATCCTGCGACCGGCCACACGCTCCTGCGCGTGTTGACGCTCGCAGCCGCGCTGCTGGCGCTGCTCGCGCTGCTGGGACTGCCCTTCCAGGCAGCGGAGGCGAACGGCACCGGTCTCGGCGGCGGATTCGCGAAGCTTGCACTCGAGACGCTCCGGCACCAGCGCTTCGGTGAGACGTGGCTGGCGCGGGCTTGGCTGGCAGCAGCGTTCGCCCTGCTCGCGCTGAGCCTCCAGCTGTGGGCACAGCGGTGGTGGCGAGCGCGACAGTTGCTGCTGGCCGCCGCCGGCGTGGGCCTGCTGCTGACCAGCACGGATTCCGGCCACGCGAGCGTGTCGGGACCGCTCGCGTTCGTGGCCGACGGCGTCCACATCACCGGCGCCGCCATCTGGATCGGCGGACTCGCGCTCCTGCTCGTGGCGCTCACCGTCAGCGGCTCGGCACGCCGCTGGAGCTTCGCCATGGTGGCAGTCCCGCGCTTCTCGCTGATGGCAATGGTCACGGTGCCGCTGCTCGGCGCAGCCGGGATCGTCAGCGCCTACCTCGAGGTGCACGCATGGCGTGGGCTCTGGCAGACGACCTACGGGGTCCTGATCCTCGCGAAGATCGGGCTCGTGCTGCCGCTGCTCGCACTCGGTGCCTTCAACAATCGCGTGTCGGTGCGAGCGCTGCGCACGGGGACCGCTCTGGATGCCGTTCGCAGCCGCTTCGTCCGCGCGATCGGGACCGAGCTCGTGCTGTTGCTGGCGATCCTCGGAGTCACCGCGGCACTGGTCGACGAGGCGCCCGCGAAGGGCGTGCTCGCCGCCACAAGCCGGCCCACGAACTTCACTGCGACCCGCTCAACCGGGCCGTTCACAGCCACGCTCACCCTGCGCCCCGCCCTATCGGGCGCCAACACGGTTGAGATGCGGGTCACAAGCCGGCGCCATCTCGCGATTGGAGAAGTCGATCTGGCGGCCCTACCCCCCGCGCATGGACGCAAGCCGGTCAACCTCAACGTCGTCCAGGTCTCGGCGAGCCGCTTCCGGGTCGCGGACGCGCCGCTGCGGACGCCCGGTCGCTGGGAGCTCGAGATGACGGTGAGGCAGGGTCTGACCGAATGGCTGACGCGTATCCCGGTGACGATCGCGGGAGCAGACCGATGACGCAGACCAGGCCTCGAACGTGGCTCGCGGCCCAGCTCGTACTGATCGCGCTGGCGCTGGCGGCCGCGGCCGTGTTTACGTTCACCAGGGCCAGCACTGTCAGCCTGGTGCAGCGCTTCACCCCCGCCACGTTGGGCGATCAACCTCCGGGCGCCGTCGTGCTGGCCCGTGAGGACGGGGCGCTGGCCGTGGGTCTCGCGGTCGCTCCGCGCACGCACGGGCTATTGGTGATGGCGACGGTCTTTGCCCAGACCGGTGCCGGCGCCACCGGCCTGCGGCCCGAGTTCACGCTCACCGGCCGCGACGGCAGCCGCGTGAGCGCAACCGGGACCACCTGCACGGCGGGCTGCTATGAGGCCGTGCTGCCCGGCAGCAGCCTGCCACGGCGCGCGAAGATCAGCTTCAGCAATGGCAGTCACGTGGCATTCACGCTTCCGTCTCACGGCCCGAGCGCGGCAGCGCTTGCCCTCGTCCGCGACGCCGCCGCCGAGTACCGGCGGATCCGTTCAATGGTCACGCACGAGCGCCTCGCGTCGAGCCCGCGCGCGGTCGTGTACACGACCTATTACGCGGTCGCGCCGAACCGGCTGCACTTCATCGTCCACGGCGAGGACGAGTCGATCCTGATCGGGTACCGGCGCTGGGATCGCAAGCTCGGCGGCACCTGGCACGAGTCGGCCGGAACGCCGGTCAACCCGATCGCTCCCTACTGGACGCCCCTGGTGACGAACGCCACGCTGATGGGGAGCGCGACCGTCGCGGGCCACGCCGTCACGGTGGTCTCGTTCGCAGACCCGCAGACGCCAGGCTTCTTCACGATCTGGGTCGACAAGAAGACGCACCGCACGCTCGAGCTGGAGATGACGGCGGCGGCGCACTTCATGCACCACACCTACGACTCGTTCAACGCTCCGCTCTCGGTGAGGCCGCCGCCGGGGTAGCCCCGGCCTCGCACCGACCCCCCAAGTTTCTTGACTCAGGGCACTAATGCACGATGGCGCCGACCAGCAGCGCCAGGCCGAGCAGCAGGGCCCAGAGGCCCGCGCGGTCAGGGCTGAACGTCGAGCGCTCGTGGAAGCGCAGATCCTCGGACGGATGACGGCGCCGCGGAGCGGGCATGTAGCGGTCGTCACCACGGCCGCTGATCACGACCGTGCGACGGTGAGGAGATCCGCCGGTGCCGGGGTCGGAGAGATCGAACGTCCGCTCACGCGCATCGGGGACAGGCGCCTCCCACGCCTCCCGCGCCGGGGGTTCGAGCACCTGCTCGACCACGGGCGGCTCGAGCACGGCGACATTGCCCGCGGGTGCCTCGCGCACGCGAACTGGCGCCGCGTGCTCGCGAGCTGGCGCCGCGTGCTCGCGGACGGGGATCGGGGCGGAGACCTCCGCGTAGGCGGGGGCGTCCCCGTAGGCGGCGTTCCACTCGCGCATCATCTCGTCGAAATGGCTGTGGGCCGATGTGGGCTGGTTCCAGGATTCGTGCACGCCGGCAGGCTCGCGCTGCATGACGGACTCGCGCTCCGCACGAGCTGCGGCTGACCCCGCCCCGCGGCGGCGCCGCGCGCGGATCGGTTCCTCGGTGGCACGCCGGCGCGCAGGCGCGGGCGGCTCGGACCAGCTGAAGTCCTCGTCGATCAGCAGCCGACGCTCACTGTCGGCCTGCTGCCAGTCCATGAAAATCGACCCCGTTGGCGGCATATGAGATCTCGTCCTCTTTCTCTCGACGGCGCTTACAGGGTTAGCTGACGGGCTCGCGCCGAAAGAGTGGCACTACGCGTCCCCCTGGACGCGATTCGCCCCAACAACTGGGTCCCCCGCTTCCAACCTCCGCAAAAAACACGCGGTGAGCAGGAATTCAGCATTTGACGTAGGCGCGAGCGTACCAACGCCCACGGACGGAAGAGTGGCGTCCGTTACAAGCTTCCCCGCAATTTGCGAAAAGTCGGAGTCGGCGTTAATGAGGTCTTAGGTTCGCCGCGGCGAAGGCTCGTCCCAAGCGGAGGGTCGCCCCGGCGGCCCTCCCAGACTCACGCAGGCGTGGCGGCCTGGTACAGGTCCACTAGTGACCGGCGACCCGTGCGACGAACGCCGCGACGTCCGTGACCTGCCGGCCCTGGAGGAGTCCCGCCGGCATCGTGCCGAAGCCCAGGCAGACGTTGCTGTAGTTGGTCCCGACCGGCTTCTGCAGGCAGCCGTTCTCGATCGTGTGCGCGACGATCGCTTCTGGCGGCTTCAGCACGTCGAGGTTCGGCCCGACCTTGCCTACAGCGTTGTCGGCTGAGAGGGTGTGGCAGACCGCACAGTGGGCGCCGAACAGCTCACGGCCGGACTGCTCAGCCGCATTCAGCGGCAGGCCGGCCGCCTTGGCGTTGGAGTTGGAGTGGTTGCCGAGGATGAATATGAGCGGCGTGGCCACACCGAATGCGATGAACACGAACGCTATCGACGTGTTCAGCAGGCGGCTGCCGGCGCGGCTGGTGGTCTGCAGGGCATCGCCGAGACCCTTGAAGGTGCCCTTCGAGGCCCCGTAGGCGACGGCAAGCGCGAGCCCGGTGAAGACGACGGCGATGATGATCACGCCAACCATGTGCCGGGGACCTTACCGTGCGAGCGGGCGGCTCGTCACGTCAGCGCCTGCGCCCCGCCGCGAAGCTCATCACCGGCGGCGCGACCGCGCGAAAGTCGTCCACTCCATCCACTGAAGCGTCCGGCGACCGCTCCTGCGCGCGCACGCGCTCGTCGGCGGCAGAGAAATCCTGGACCTGCGCAACCAGTCCTCCTGGCGCCGCGATCGCTCCGACCGTGTTGACCAGCACGTTGATCCCCCCACCCGCCTGCGCGTGACGCTCCAGCTTGCCCTCGACCAACAGCAGCGGCTCGGTCCGGACCGTCAGCCGGTGCCGCTCGTAGACCGCGGGGGGCACGATCAGGTTGATCACGCCGAACTCGTCCTCGAGCAGCACGAACACGACGCCCGAGGCCGTCCCGGGACGCTGGCGCGCCACCACCATGCCGCCGATCCTGACCCGCGTGCCGTGCCGCAGCCGTGACAGGTCACGGCTGTCATTGCAGCCGTCGGGCAGCCGCGCCCGCAGCAGGGCCATCGGGTGCGAGGTGACGGTCATGCCCAGCGTGCTGTAGTCCGCGAGCAGCGACTCCCAGCCCGTGAGCGCAGGCAGCGCCGGCGCCTGCGGCAGATCGAGCGGCAGGGCGAGCTGGGTTCCGCCACCGCCGGCTATGCCGCGAGCGGCCGTCGCGACCCCCAGTTCCCAGAGCACGATCCGGCGCGGCGAGAGCCCTCCCGCGGGCGTGCCGGCGGCGGCCGCGCCGCCCCCGGTCACCAGTGAGTCGCACGCGCCCGACCACGCCAGCAGGTCGAGCGCCGGCGCCCCCACGCCGGCCCGCGACGCCAGCTCGGAGAGGCTCGCAAAGCTCCCGCCCCGCTCCCGCTCGTGCACGAGCGCCTCGATCTCCGCCTGCCGCACGCCGCGGACATACCCGAGCCCGATCAGCACCCGCCCGCCGGCATCGAGCGAGCACTCCGCCCCCGACAGATTCACGTCCGGGGCGACCACCTCGAGACCCCGGCGCTGAGCCTCGTGCACGAGCGCGTCGGGCGGGTAGAACCCCATCGGCTGCTCGTTCAGCAGCGCGCACAGGAACTCGGGCCCGTAGTGCACCCGCAGCCAGGTCGATTGGTAGGCGAGCAGCCCGAACGCGGCCGCGTGCGACTTGGGGAAGCCGAACCCGGAGAAGCCCTTGACCTTGGCGAACACGCGCTCGGCGAGCTCGGCATCCACACCGTGCAGGCGCATCGCGCCTGCGACGAAGCGCTGATGATGCGCCTCGATCGCGGCCTCGGAGCGCTTGCGGCTCATCGCCCGGCGCAGATCCTCCGCCTCCCCCGGCCTGAACCCGGCGAACGCGGCCGCCACCTCCAGCACCTGGTCCTGGAAGATGATCGCCCCGAGCGTCTCGCGCAGCGCCGGCTCCAGCGACGGGTGCTCGAAAGGGATCTCAAAATCCGGGTCGACCCGCAACCGCCGGCGCCGCTCGATGTAGGGGTTGACGGCGCCTCCCTGGATCGGCCCGGGACGCACGATCGCCACCTGGATCGCGATGTCCTTCAGGTTCTCGGGCCGCGTGCGCAGCAACGACTGCATCTGCGCACGGCTCTCGATCTGGAAGACCCCCGTGGTCTCGGCGTGCTGGATCGCGTCATACGTCGCCGGGTCCTCGTGCGGGATGCGGCTGAGGTCGATCCGCTCGCCCCGCGTGCGATCGATCATCTCGACGCAGCGCTCGACCGCCGACAGCATCCCGAGCCCCAGCAGGTCGATCTTCAAAAAGCCCGCGTCGGCACACGAGTCCTTGTCCCACTGGGCGATGTAGCGCCCCTCCATCGCCGCCGGCACGACCGGGCAGCAGTCGATCAGCGGCCGCGTCGCGATGATCATCCCGCCAGGGTGCTGCGAGAGGTGCCGCGGCAGCCCGTGCGCCTGCGCCGCCAGCCGTGCCAGCCAGGCCCAGCGGCCGCCGAGGGGTGCCCCTCCGGAGGCAGTCTCGATGTCGCGCCCGACGCCGCGCGCGTCCCACCCCTCGCTGCCGCGCGCGACCCGCTCGATCTCCCCGGCCGGCAGCCCCAGCACCTTGCCGAGCTCACGAATCGCACCCCGCGCCCGGTAGGTCGGGAAGGCGGCGACCAACGCTGCCCGATCCTTGCCGAAGCGTTCTGACACACGTGGGATCAGGACCTCACGGATGTCGCGCGGGAAGTCCAGGTCGATGTCCGGCAGCGCCTTCAGGTCCTCGCTCAGGAAACGCCCGATCGCGAGCTCGTTGGCGATCGGGTCGACGTGCGAGAGGCCCGTCAGGTAACAGATGATCGAAGAGACGCTGGAACCGCGCCCACGGCCCGGTGGCAGCGTCGCGCGCGGCGAGTCGATCCCGCCCCCCTGACCACCCCCGCGCACCTCGACCGCGACCTCCCGTGCGAGCTCGAGCATCTCGTGATGCAGCACGAAGAAGCCCGCGAGGTTGAGCTTCTCGATGATCCGCAGCTCCTGCTCCAGCCGTCCCGCCGCGACGTCGCGGACCGCCGCCGGCTGATCGCGGTAGCGCTCGTGGAAGCGCGCGTCGCACAGACCGCTCAGCTCGCGCAGCTTGTGCGGATCCTCGGCGCCCGGATAGCTGTAGGTGAGGTCCCGGCAGAGATCGAACTCGAGCGACTCGGCCACCCGCGCCGTCTCCGCGACCGCCTCCGGATACTCCGGGAAGCGCGCCGCCATCGCCGCCGGCGTGGCCAGCACGTGGCTGAAGTTCCCGCGCCGGTCGGGCTCGGAGGCGTCGAGCGTCGAGTGCAGGCGCAACGCGACGAACGCGTCCTGCAGCGGCCCCCGCGCGCGGGCGTGCGCGTGCACGTTGCCGGTCGCCACGCAGTGCAACTCGAGCCGCTCCGCCAGCCACTCGAGCCTGCGGTTGCGAGCACGGTCCCCGGGCAGGTAGGGACGCTGCAGCTCGACCCGCAGATTCTCAGGCCCGAAGCCCTCGCGCAGCCGCCGCAGCGTCGGCTCGTCGTGGATGCCGTGCGAGTAGCAGCCGCTCAGGCAGACGAGGCCGTCGGTCCGGTCGAGGAGGTCTTCGAGGGCTACCGACGGTGGCCCGGGGCCACTGGTTAGCTGACCAGTGGCCCCGCTGAGACGCGTGTCCCGGTGCGCTCTTGTCAGCAGCCGGCAGAGGTTCCCCCAGCCGGTCGCGTCGCGGACCAGCAGCGTCAGGTGGCGGCCGTCGTCGAGGTCGAGCTCGGCACCGTGCAGCGCTCTGAGCCCGAGCGCCCGCGCGCTCTGGGCGAACTCCATCGAGCCGGAGACGGAGTTGTGGTCGGTCAGCGCGAAGGACTCGTAGCCGAGCTCGAGCGCGCCCAGCACGAGCTCCTCGGGCAGCGAGGCGCCGTCGAGGAACGAGTAGGCCGAGTGTGCGTGCAGCTCCGCGTAGATCAATGCGAACGTATGTTCGCATCAACCCCGGACGTAAGCGGGGTCGGGCAGACCCCCGCGCGCCGGAGCTCAGCTCTTCTTGACGTTGTGGACGGTGCCCGTGACCTTGTAGTCCGCGCGGCTGATCAGCAGCTCCGCGTACTTCGGTATGTAGACGCCGGTCGGCTCCTGGAACGGGTTGCTCGGGTCCGAGTGACACGGTCCGTCCGACAGGCCGGCGAAGTTCATCCACGCGAACGCGTCCACGTGCCAATAGCCGGTGTTGGTCGTCGGCTTCGGGCCGAGGCCCTGCTTCGTCGGGTTGCAGAGCACCTCGTTGCCCTCCGTAGTCCGGTGCTTGGTGGCCTCCGGGCCTCGGCCGTTGACCGTGGTGTTGACGACGAAGTGCACGTTGCCGCCGAGCTGGCGGACGATCTTCTGCCCGTAGGCGATCTCGTTCAGCGTCCAGTCGGCGTGCGTCGAGTTGAGGAAGAACCCGGTGATCTTGCTGACGCCGATCTGCTTCAGATACCCGGCGATGACCTTCTGCTGGCCCGCGTCGGACGCGCCGGCATCCACGTAGATCGCGGCGCGCGGCAGCGTCGAGAGCGTGTTGATCGCGTAGGTGAGCTCCTTCAGGCGGGTCGCCTTGCCGGCGCTGGTCTCGCACTGCATCGTGATCAGGCCGTCCATCTCGAGGTAGAGCACCACGCGGTGGTCCGAGATGCCGCTCGCCATGTCGTTGATGAAGTTCTCGAACGCCGCCACCTCGGCCGGACCGTCAGCCTTCTGACCGCACGGCTTCACCGGCACGATCGTCGGCTTGCCGTTGCCCGGCAGCTTGCACGAGTTGTGGCAGAGGTCGTAGGTGAGGATCTCGGGGACGGTGTTGGGGCTGACGGACTCCGCGTACTCGAGGTAGTTGTTGAGGTCTATCGCGGTCCGGTCCACGCCGTTCTTGTCGATGTCCCAGGTCCCGTAGCGCATCTGCTGCGGCTGGCCCCAGATCGGCTGCAGCTTCGCCTTGTACTTGGCCATGTTGGCGCCGCTCTGTTCGAGGAACAGCGTGGTCTGCGGCTGCGAGATGATCGCGTTCGGCGGCACCAGCGGAGCCGTGTAGAACTTCACGCCCGCAAGCGGGTTGGCGGCCAGCGGGCCGGTCGGCGCCGTGGTCGGCAGCGTCGTGTATCCGAGTCCCGTGGCCTGCAGGGCCAGCGGATCGGCCGGGTCGTGCACGGCGGGCATCGGGTCGTTGCCGAGGATCTGCACGCTCGCGACGTCGGCCGATCCGACAAGGCCCTTGGCGAAGATCTTCACCGAGAACTGCTTGGTCGGCCCGGGCATCCCGTGGTTGACGACCGGAACCTGGATCGACGCGCTCGTCTGGCCGGCCGCGAACGTCACAGACGCCGGATGGTGGGTGTTGGTCTCGGTGTAGTCGAGGCCTGGAATCGCATCGTCCACGGCGCTCGGCTGCTCGGTGAACCAGTAGATGGTCGACGTGCTCTTCGTGTTGCCCGTGCGCGTCAGCGTGAGCGGGGCGCTGCCCACATTCTCGCTGACCGAATAGGTCGGGGACGCGAACTGCACGGTCGTCGCGCTGGCCACGGCCGCGCCCACGAGGGACAACGCGGCTGCGCAGACGAGGGCGATCAGGAACCGCAGGCCGTGACGCACGAGAAAAAGCATAGAACGCATCGACCGGTGAGCGATGCACCACCTCGACCTCTGTCAACCGAGAGTGACGTTTGGCCGGCGGGGCCTTGACAAATGATTAGCGGCTACTAATCTATTGCCTAGTTAGCACTCACTAAGTACAGCTACGCAGAGGAGCCACCCACCGTGCCAACAACAGAAACCGTCAACTCCCGCAGCCGCATCGCCACACTGGTGATCGTCTCGGTCGGTCTGTTCATGGTCGTGCTGGACAACCTCGTCGTCAGCGTCGCGCTGCCGAGCATCCACCGGGATCTCGGCGCCTCGATGCAGTCGCTCGAGTGGACCGTGAACGCCTATGTCCTGTCCTACGCAGTGCTGCTGCTGACCGGCGCCGCGCTCGGTGACCGCTTCGGCCGCAAACGCATGTTCATGGCCGGGATCGCGTTGTTCACCGCCGCCTCGGCGGGGTCGGCGCTGTCACCAACAATGGGCGTGCTGATCGGCACCCGTGCGCTTCAGGGCGTCGGCGCAGCGATCGTCACACCGCTGACACTGACGCTGCTGGCGGACGCCTTCCCGCCGGAGCGTCGCGGCCTCGCGCTCGGCGTCTGGTCCGGGATCAGCGGCGTCGCCGTCGCGCTCGGCCCGCTGGTGGGCGGCGCCGTGATCCAGCTGGCCACATGGCACTGGATCTTCTGGATCAACGTGCCGATCGGGCTGGCCCTCGTCCCCACGGCCGCGCGCCGGCTGCACGAGAGCTACGGCCCTGAGCGCGGACTGGACCTGCTCGGGCTGGGTCTCTCGGGAGCCGGGCTGTTCGGTGTGATCTTCGGGCTGATCCGCGCACAGACGATCGGCTGGACCACGACCGAGGTCGTGATCTCACTCGCCGCAGGCATCGCGCTGCTGGTCGCCTTCGTCCTGCACGAACTGCGTACCGACGACCCGATGCTGCCGATGAGCTTCTTCAAGAATCGCAGTTTCGCGGTCACCAACGCCGTGTCGCTGGCGATGTACTTCGGGATGTTCGGCTCGATCTTCTTCGTGAGCCAGTACCTGCAGAACGTGCTCGGCAACACACCGCTGCAGGCCGGGGTGAAGCTGCTGGTCTGGACCGGCGCGGTGATGGTCGTGTCCCCCGCCGCCGGCTACTTCTCGGAGCGCTTCGGGAGCCGGCTGTTCATGGCCGCCGGGCTCGGCCTGCAGGCGATCGCGCTCGGTTGGCTGGCGTCGGAGGTACAGCTCGGCCAGTCATACCTCAGCATGGTCGTGCCGTTCATCTTCGCCGGTGCCGGCATGGCGCTGGTGTTCGCGCCGGCCGCGAGCGCGGTGCTCGCCGCGGTGCGCACCGACCAGGCCGGCCAGGCCTCGGGCGCGACCAACGCGATCCGCGAGCTGGGCGGCGTGCTGGGGATCGCGGTGCTGTCGACGATCTTCAGCGCCCACGGAAGCTACGCCTCGGGCCAGGCCTACGTCAACGGCCTGACACCGACGATGTGGGTCGGCGCGGCGGTCCTGCTCGTGGGCGCGCTGATCGCGCTGGCGGTCCGCTTCGAGAAGCCCGCACCCAGCGAGACAGCTGAAGTGCCAGTCACGTCCGGTGGCGTCTCCGCCGCCGCCACGGCCTAGGATGAAGTGGTGGCCACCACTGCAAAACAGCCCAAGCAGCGCGTCCCGGCCGCCGAGCGCCGGGACGCGCTGATCGCCGCGGCCGTCGAGGAGTTCGCCCTCGGCGGCCTGCACGGCACCCCGGTCGACCGGATCGCACGACGTGTCGGCGTCGCCCAGCCGTACGTCTTCAGCCTGTTCCCGACCAAGCGCGACCTTTTCATCGCCGCCGTGGAGCGGGGTTTCGAGCTCACCAGCGACCTGTTCAGCGAGACAGCCGCCGAGTTCAGGCGCGAGCACGCGGGGGTCGACTACCCACAGAACGAGATGCTGAGGGCGTTCGGCATCGTTTACACCGAACTGCTCTTCTCCAACCGGCCGATGCTGATGCTGCAGCTGCAGGCGTACGCGGCCTGTGATGACGACACTATCCGTGAGCGCGTCCGCGCCGCCTATGAGCGGCTCGCCTCCAGAGTCCAGGAGCTGACGGGCATCGATGATGATCACCTCAACGAGTTCCTCAGCATCGGCATGTGGCTCAACGTCCAGGCGGCGATCCTCGGCGGCGAGAATGTCGACGGGCTGTGCGACTGGATCAAGCGGCTGCATCCGCCCGAAGCGCCCGCCGGTTAGTCCTCTCGTAATGGTGGGTCGTACTGGCGGGTCGTAGTGGCGGGTCGTGAGCGCTCGCTGGCGGCGGCGCTGCTGCTCGTCGCCCTCAACCTGCGCCTGGCCGTGGCAGCGGTTCCGCCCGTGCTCAGCCAGATCCGCCACACGACCGGCCTGAGCTCGGCGGGCGGCGGCCTGCTGACCGGCGTGCCCGTGTTCTGCTTCGGGCTCGCGGCACTGGCGGCGCCGTGGCTGATCAGGCGCTTCAGCATGGGCCCGGTGCTCGGGCTGACGATGCTGGCCGTCATCGCCGGGTGCGCGCTGCGGCTTGCGCACCCGGTCCTGGTGCTGTTCCTCGGGACGATCCTCGTCGGCTCCGGCATAGCGGTCGGCAACGTGCTCGTCCCCGGTCTGATCAAGCGCGACTTCCCGCGAGAGCGGGTGCTGATGACGGCGCTCTACTCGGTCGCGCTGGCCGGCGGCGCGGCGCTCGCCGCGGGCCTCACCATCCCGCTCCAGCACGCGACCGGCGCAGGCTGGCGGGTGACGATCGCGCTCTGGGGGCTCGCCGCGGTGCTCGCGCTCGCGCTCTGGGCCCCGCAGGTGCGTCACGAGCAGTCGCGGTTGGCGGACGGCGATGGCGGTGGCGGTGCCGAGCCGCCGGTGCGAGGCCTCTGGCGGGACCCGCTCGCGTGGTGCGTTACCAGCTTCATGGGGCTGCAGTCGTTCGGCTTCTACGCGACCCTGAGCTGGCTGCCGACGATCCTCAAGGACCACGGCATGGCGGCCGGCCAGGCCGGCTGGATGCTGTCCTACACGGCTATCTTCGGCATGATCGGGGCGCTGCTCGCGCCCAGCCTCGAGCGGCGATCCCGCCGGCCCAGCCTGATGGTGCTCGCGTGCGTTGCGCTGTGCGGCGTCGGCTACGCCGGCCTGATCGCGGCGCCGGCCTCGGGCGCGTACGTCTGGTGCGCGTTCATGGGACTCGGGCAGGGCGCGCCGCTCGCGCTCGCGCTCGGCTACATCGTGGACCGCGCGCCCGACAGCAACCATGCAGCACACCTCTCGACGATGGCGCAGAGCGGCGGCTACCTGATCGCCGCGGCAGGCCCGTTCCTGGCCGGCTGGCTGCACGGGCTCTCGGGCGGGTGGACGCTGCCGCTGGCGGTGGTGCTGGCGTCGCTGGTGCCGATGCTGCTGACCGGGCTGGTGGCCTCGCGTGACCGGCTGGTGCTGGCGGATCAGCGCGTGTAGCGGGGCTGCCCGGTCAGCGGACCGGCAGCCCCGGGCTACGCCTTGACGAGATCGCGGGCGGGATCGATGCGCCACCGCTGCGCGACCTGCTCGAGCCGCTCGTACATCGCCCAGCCGTCCGCGCGCTCGTCGCCCTCGAAGCTCGGGTTGGCGCCCTTCAGCGCCATCGAGCCGGTGTTGTCGCCGGCCGCGCGGATGGCGTCGACGTCGTCTGCGCTGAGCCGCTGATCGGCCGGCAGCAGCGCGAGATCGACGCGCTTGTCCTCGACCGGGCGCGCATTCGGGCCGGCCTCCTGGACGAGCGTCGGCACGACAGTCTGCACGGCTTCATGGGCGAGGTTCCACTGGCTCGCGAGCTGGATCATCGTCAGGCCGTGCTTCTCGGCGACCGGGCGCATCGGTTGCATGCGGCGGCGGCCGGCGTCGATCCAGCCGGGCGGCCGGAAGGCGCGATGGTCGGTGGGTCCGAGCGTGCTCGGATCGATGAGGTCGTCGTAGAAGAGGCCACCGTAATCGACAACCCGAGTGATGATCTTGATGTCGCTGCGAGCCGCGGCGTCGAGGCACAACTCGCCGGGCCACGGCTCGAGCGGGTTGAGGATCACCATCGCCCAGTCGATGCGGTCGCCGAACCGCTCGAAGCAGTCGATCAGGTCGAGCGTGAAGCCGTTGGCGGGGCCCGGCGCGACGCCGATCCTTCTCGTGACGCCGGTGTCCTTGAGTGCCTGCATCCCGTCCCAGACCTGTTCGCTCGTGTAGCCGGTGCGGTCAGGGTTGTGCAGCAGCAGCAGGTCGAACTGGTCGATGCCGCAGCGCTCGAGACTGCGCTCGGTCGCCATCTTCAGGTAGCCGGCGTACTGGCCGGGGCCGCGCAGGCGCGGGTCGGTGAAGCGCGGGTAGCCCTTGGCGCCGTCGCGCTCGCCCTCATAGAGGTCGTGGCCGACAGCGCCGACGACGC
>Ga0123356_10003046_pt1 | contig 17711 bp, 23 predicted proteins | sample TergutEmb28metaG_2_FD_92546 | JGI IMG/M metagenome (GOLD analysis project Ga0123356, IMG submission 92546) | Embiratermes neotenicus P3 segment gut microbial communities from Petit-Saut dam, French Guiana - Emb289 P3 | ecosystem: Host-associated > Arthropoda: Insects > Digestive system > Gut ...
AATCTCGATTTTGCCGAATGGGACGAGGCCTTCCCCAATAACCGGCTGCTGGCGTCCGCCACCATCGATCGGTTGCGACACAACGCCTACTGCATCGAGCTGGAAGGCCCGTCAGGTCGCAACCCGAAGGTCGCCCCGCCCTCGAAATCTAAGGTTGCCAACGGTCAGAAATCTGCTCATTCTTAAGCCTGTCGGGATGTCCGTTCGGCCCACCTAAAAGTGGCTCCATTATGCCGATCATCCCCGGCTCCTTTACGCCGATCGGTGACAGGCGGCGCATCGTCATGAAAGGGATGTCAGACCTTGGGACCGGCGTCCACCAGTGCGTGCCGCTCAAGGGCCTTCAGGTCGGTGGCACCAAGCTCTGCTGTAGCGGCTTCGAGGCGGCGATAGCGGCCTAAAAGGTCTGCCCCGAATTCGGTCAAGATCGCTCCGCCGCCACCGGAACCACCGGCGGTCCGTGCAACCACGGTCGTGTCGAAAGCGCGATTCAGGCTGTCGATTAGCGTCCACGCGCGCTTGTAATCCATGCCCATGGCACGCGCGGCAGCCGAGATCGAACCCGTATCACGCACGCTTTCGAGCAGGGCGGCCTTGCCTGGCCCAATCCGGGCGCCGGATTCGAGAATGAGGGAGAGCTTGATGCGAGCCATGCTGCATCTTACGGACTATCCGCTTTGCGTCGCGGATGGACTGCCGCTTGCCAGCACCCAACGTAGTCGTGGAATTATTGCACGTTCGGCACTTGCATTGAGTGCCTCTCAAGCGCTCGGTTCCAGCGGGACCGATGGGCAACTAACTCGCGGTGCCGGGAGGTGCCGCAAGGTGTCGGCCGAACACCCCGTACAGTCCGATGGCGGCCCAGATGACGTTGATGAACGCTGAGGGGTAAGCGCCGTTCCAACCGCTGTTGATGACGAACCCTACGCCCGAAAGCACATTCATCCAGTGATAGAAATTCGAACGACTGCTGAGCCTACCGCTCGTCAGCAGAAGGTATGCCGAAAGCATAAGTGCTGCGGCCACCCACCCAATGGTCTCAATCGAGAACCTCAGCATTACGTGCTCCCTTGATTCCCGGCATCAGTTGGTACAGCCGCATGGGCGAGGAACGAGCGCACTACCGCACCAGCTGTGTCTTGACCCTTTCCTCTTCATCCCTGTTGAGCCAGCCGTACACGCTGTCAGTAACCGAGCCGCCTTACTTGCATTAGCCATTCACGTCAGAACGTGCTTCCTCCAAACTTCGTTCGGCGGGTTCAGCGGCTTATCAGCGCAACCGCTGCCCGCGTTCGTCCAGGACCCGCTCTCCATCCTCCTTGGTAAAGGGACCCTTCTGGGGTAGAGGCAGAATGTCCAGCACGGTCTCCGATGGCCGACACAACCGCACACCCCACGGGGTGACCACGACGGGCCGGTTGATCAGAATCGGGTGGGCCAGCAATTGGTCAATCAGTTGTTCGTCCGTCCAGTGGTCAGCTCCAAGGCCCAGCGCCGCGTACGGGGTGCCTTTCTCGCGGAGCAGCTCCCGTGGCGGCATTCCCATCCGCTGGAGGAGGTCCTTCAGAGTTGCGCGATCAGGCGGAGTTTTGAGGTACTCGATCACGATGGGCTCGATGCCGGCGTTTCGGATCAACGCCAGCGCGTTGCGAGAGGTCCCGCAGGCCGGGTTGTGGTGGATCGTGACGGGGACAGACGTGTTTATGGAACAACCTTGGGCCGCGCCCTTCGTGGGGTGGGTTTCTCTACCGTGTACGGAAGAGCGGCTGACTCTGGAACCGCTATGGCCGTCTTCGCCTCTGTGAACAAATATCGACCTAATGCGAGTGCTGCCAATGCCCCGACGATCTGCGCTGCTACAAACCCGGCCACATCAATGGGACGAATACCCGCGAATGTGTCCGACAGCGAACGTGCGATCGTGATCGCAGGGTTCGCGAAAGACGTCGAAGCAGTGAACCAGTAGGCGGCGCCAATCCACATCGCGACCATCCAGGGAGCATCTTCAGAACGTCGATGGCCTAGCACAACGAGCACGAGACCGAATGTTGCGACGCCCTCCGCCAACCATTGAGCGTATCCCGTTCTGATGTGTGCGGAGGCCTGTAGGATGGGAAGCTCGAACATGGCATGTGCGAGCAGAGCACCCGCACAGCAGCCTACGATTTGCACGAATGCATAGACTGCCGTGTCCGACCACGACAGCTTGCCGCGAAGCGCCTCAACGAGGGAGACCGCAGGATTGAAGTGCGCGCCGCTCACCGGCCCCAGCATCGCGATCAGTGTCGCAAGAACAGCGACGGTCGCTCCCGTGTTGGCCAAGAGCGCAATGGCGGTGTTCCCGCCTGCCAAGCGTGCCGCCATGATGCCCGAACCAATGACTGTCGCGGCCAGGAGCAGCGAGCCGAGTCCTTCCGCGCTAAGCCGTCTGGACAGGCTCATGTGCTTCCCTCCGCCGGTCTGGCCTTGCCAATAGCGTCAAGGCGCTCCTGCAGCTTGATTCGATCGAGGGAGGCCAGCGGAAGGCACGTAAAGATCTTGATGCGGTTGTCGAGCAGCCGGAACGCTTCGCGAAACGCCACCCACTTTTCGGTGTCGGTGCCCTCCACAGCGGCCGGGTCGGGGACTCCCCAATGTGCCGTCATCGGTTGACCCGGCCAGTACGGACAGACCTCGTTTGCCGCGTTGTCGCAGACAGTGAAGACGAAATCCAGCGGTACCGTACCGGGGGATGCAAATTCATCCCAACTCTTGCTACTCAGACCTGTCGTCGGAAGGTTCATGCGCGTGAGCAACTCACGGGCGATCGGGTGCACAGCACCCTTCGGATGACTGCCTGCACTAAAGCCCTGGAATCTGCCGCGACCCCACTGGTTCAAGAGGACCTCGGCAATGATGCTGCGGGCAGAGTTGCCGGTGCAGAGGAAGAGTACGTTGTAGAGGCGGTCCTGTGTCATCTCGTGCAACAGCTTGCCGATGAAGCCGCCTTCTTCTCGGGGACGCAGCACGCCCGTGCCGGAGCCTCGATGGGGTCCGTAGAGCTTCCGTGCGCGAACTTCGCCGTATCCTCGCCATATACCGGGTCGTTTTCGAGCGTGTGGAAGGTTTCCCAGGCGATCCCAATTGGGTCGGTGATCCAGTATTTATCCGATCGCGCATAGCAGCAGAGCTGCTCGCGCTCCTCGATCAGCTGCTGATCTGCCACCTCGAGTTGCTGGCGCATGCCCCGGAGCTCGTCATCAGAATCGACATGGATGCCCAGGTGATTGACCCCAACGGGTTGATAACGTGTCGAGATCGCGAAGTTCACGCGGGGATCCTCGAGCATCCATTTTGCGTAGTCGCTCTTCGTCACCACGGGCTCGGCACCGAATGAGGTTCGATAAAAGCGGATCGAGGTCTCGAGATCCGCAACGCTCACATGCACATGCAGTCGCTTCATACATCACAGTCGGGGTTGGATTGTCTTGACCATGAACGCCGAGTTCGCGGGGCAGAGGCTCGCGAACTCGTTTGTTCGTTGGATTGAGGCAGGCGCCTTGGCGCGATCGATCCGCTCGTAGCCGAGCCGCTTGAAGAAAGTCTCGGCCGTCACCGTCAGGAGGTAAATCGCCCGCACTCTCTGGGCCGCCGCATAGGCTTCGGCGTGCTCGACGAGCGCCGATCCCAACCCCTTGCCGCGCGCACTCTCGACGACAATGAGCGAGCGCAGGAGCGCATCGGCGCCGTGGAGCTCGAGCCCGACAAGCGCGGTGGGGAACGCATCTGGCCCGACGAAAAAGAAGTGCTCAAGGTACGCGTCGGTCAAATCCGAGGCCGGAAGGCCTTCCGCTTCGAGCAATGTCACCGCGGTTGTTCGCGGCGGCCGCCCTCGGATCATGAGAGACTCGGGCATGCGGCAAACTCACGCGGCGTTCGGCGCACGCCTGAGCGGGCGCGTGGCCCGCGCAGGCTTGCAGCCCGGTGCACATTCGCCGCTTCCCCCGCAGCAGTTCTCGGTGAGATAACCGACGACACTGTTCATGGCCTCGAAGTCCGCGCTATAGATGAGCTGGCGACTCTCGCGTTTCTGGCTTATCAGGCCCGCGCGCTGGAGGTTCTGTAGATGGAACGTGAGGGACGATGGGACCAGACCGACGCGCTCGGCGATCTGTCCGGCCGCGAGGCCTTCAGGGCCCCGCTCGACCAGGAGCCTGAATATCGCCAAACGGTGCTGGTGCGCGAGTGCGCCCAGGGCTTCGATGACCTGAGGTGTCTTCATGGAAATACGATAGTTCTACTACTATCGTATTGTCAAGCGCCGCCGGCCGAGCTTGTGGCGCCCACCCTTGGTAAGGACTTCGCCGTCCACCCGGGTTCGAAGGATGGTCCGACTGAGAAGCTGAATCTCCTCCTGGGCCAGGTGGATGCGGTCCACGGGTCCCCGGCAGGCGTGGCTCGCCGTGTCGAGCAACATGCCGGGCTGCGCCCACCTCACTGCTTCGTCTCACCATACCCACGCTTCCAGCTCGCTTCATTCGCTATCAGCAGCGCCTTCACGTGATCACGCAGTCTCACGGCGATCTTTAGCATCAGTTCCACGTGCTGGCGACCGGGTCCCTCTAACCGCCCGCCGGCGTTGAGCGCCGTGGCAATCTGATTGACGTTTCGGCCGATCGCTCCCAGCTCCGCAACGGAGCGCTTGAGAGCCGCGAGCTCCTCAGTGGGCAGCGGAGTCAACTTGCGCAGGTGCGACCGCACCAGGACCGCGACATACGTTGCTGAGGCCATTCCGCGCGCGGTGGCTCGGTCGCGCAGCAAGACGCGGTCATCTTGGGACAACCGAATAGACAGACGCTCAGCGCGCAGTTCGGTGTCGTCCGTTTCACCGATGCCTCAACAATCGGGTGTCCCTGGTAGCCATCTAACGCGCGCAGGAGTTGCGCTACCTCGCGCGGCTCGGTCACAGCCGCCCGATTGGTGACCTTGATGGGCGCCAGCGCGCCGCGCAGATCCGCGGTGGGATCGCGCTCGGCCCTTCCAGTGGCGATTGCGTAGCGCAGGACCTGACCGACGCGCTGCTTGCTGCGGTGTGCGGTCTCATGCTTGCCACGCCGCTCGGGTCGTCGAAAGACCTCCAGGAGCTCCGGTGCCGTCAAGGCAGTGACCGGCCGCGACCCGATAAAGGGAAAGAGCAGATCCTCGAATGTCCATACAGCCTTGGCCATGGTCTTCGGTGCGAAGGGTTGCTTCGCGAGCCACTCGCGGGCGATCGTCTCGAACGTGTTGACGCTGTTCGCGCGCTCGGCGCGCCGCTCAGCGGCCGGATTCCTGCCCGATTCGAGGGCGACGCGCATCTCGGCGCGCCGGGTACGCGCCGCCTTGAGTGAAGTGGCCGGGTAAGTGCCGAGCGCGAGCATCGACTCCGTTCCGTGCAACTTGTAACGCAGTCGCCACTGCCTGGCGTCGGCGGGCGCGATCAGAAGAAACAGTCCGCCACCGTCGCGCAGTTTGTACGGACGTGCCTTCGGCCTTGCGCGACGAATGCGGGCTTCGGTCAAAAGGTCGGTGATCAAAGTTGTACCCACCGGGGGGTGCTCGTACCCACCATTGTACCCACCGCGCGCGCCGTACCCACCGTTTTGGGCCGATACTGCCTGAGCACCGGGAGCATACACAAAACGTCGCGAAATACCTATTTCCATAGGCTTTCATGAGCAAGATGGGCTCGGCTGATACAGCCTGATCAGGAGGGTCTGGCGCCCCCGGCCGGAGTTGAACCGACGACCTACCGCTTAGGAGGCGGTCGCTCTATCCACTGAGCTACGGGGGCACACCGGCGGAGTGTACCGGCGTCGCGTGCGGCCCGACCATCCCCTTGAGGCCCTTTGTCGCCGGCAGGCGTAGTATGAGCGCGAAGGCCCTCGGGTCGCGAGCGTGCACTGCGGAGGCAGCCATGACCACGTCTGTCAGCGTCGGCAATGTCGAGCCGCTCCCCATCGAGATCCGTCGCGTGCCCGCGCGGCAGGCGGTCGAGTGGCTCAACCGCGGTTGGGACGATGTAAAGCAGATCGGGGCGCCAGGACTCGCTCACGGAGCCCTGATCGCTATCCTGGGGAGCGTGCTCCTCATGCTCGGCAGCACGCACATGTACCTGATTGCTGCGGCCGTCACGGGCTACCTGCTCGTCGGTCCCGTCATGACCACCGGGTTGTGCGAGCTGGCGCGGCGGCGCGCAGCACGCCAACCGCTCGGTTTCGACGATTCGTTGCACGGGCTCACGCGCAACTCCGAAGGGCTCACGCATTTCGGCGGCATCCTCGCACTCATCGCGATTCTGTGGTTCGTGCTGTCCGCGATCCTGCTGGACTCCGTGCTCAACGCTTCGGTGCCAAGCCTAGCCGTCGCGCTGTGGGGCGGTGCAAGCATGCTCACGCCGTCGCAGATGCTGGGCTATGTGGCGTGCGGTGCGGTGCTGGCGGCGATCGTGTTTGCCGTCTCGGTAGTCAGCGTTCCGCTGATCATCGATCGGCACGCCACCGCCTGGGACGCGATCCGTACAAGTGTGCGCGTGACCTTAGCCAATCTGCCCGCGATGCTGCTGTGGGCGTTTCTCATCGTCGGACTCACGGCAATTGGTTTTCTCACTCTGCTCGTTGGCATGGTGGTGATCGCGCCGCTGCTCGGCTACGCGACCTGGCACGCCTACCGGGACCTCATCGTTTAGACCCGTTTGACCGAAATCGTGTGCGCGGCAATTACGTCACGCGGTGGAGCGTGTCGTCGCTGCGATGGCGCGCGCCCGGGTGAGGTTCCTCCGTGAAATACTCCGCCCCGATGAGAGCCGCGCTCCTTCCCATCGTCGCCCTGCTTCTTGGGTGCACTCACGTTCCGGTACAGGACATGGGCAACGGTCAGCACTCGCTTACTGCGACCGCGCCCTCCGGCGGCTTCGATGGCAGTCGCGAAGAAGCCATCGAACAGGCCAATGACTTCTGCCGCAGGTCCGGGCAACAGGCGATCATCGCCGGCTTTTACGATAAATCTGCGCTCGGACCACTCGGCGAGCACACCAGCAGCATCATCTTCAGGTGTGGTCCGCCACACACGCTGCGCTTCTAACCCGCCCGCCGCGTCAAGCGACGCACACGGTGTTCAGTACTGGTTCAGGCGTCGCCGGGACCATTGCACGCTTGAAATTCCCGCCTCCGGGACGCGGTGGCCAATTCAAGTGCGGGTTACGCCCCGTTATGGGACGCTGCACCCCGCGAGCGTCGACCGGCTGCACAAATCAGGTGCGGCCAGACGATGAAAAAAAATCTTCATGAACATATGCGAGAAATTTGACTTGCGCCCGATCGACACGCTGGTAGTGTTCTCCCCGCCGATGATCGGCACAACGGGAACTGAGGGAACTGAGCAAGTTGAACACGCCGCCGCGCAAACATTATCTGCTGGCATCCGACTTCGACCAGACGCTGAGCTTCAATGATTCGGGTGTCGTGTTGAGCGAACTGCTCGGGGTGCGCGAATATCACGAGCGCGTCCGCGGGCTCGCTCGCAGCAATCTCGTGCAGCAGGGCGGCGAGCTTGCATACCTCATCAGGCACGATCCCGAGTTCCGCGGCGTGCGCCCGGAGCACCTGCGGGAGGCGGGCAAGCAGGTACGGCTCAAAGCCGCGATCCCCAACCTGGTCAGCTTTCTCGAGAACGGCCTGGAAGGTTGCCGATTCTCCTTCCACGTGATCTCCGCCGCACCGCGGGAGATTGTGCTCGCGGCCCTGGATGGCGCAGTCGCGCCGGAAAATATCCATGGTGCCGAGCTGGAGTACGACGCGGCATCGGGAGAGGTCCGGGCGATCAGGCATGTGCCGGCCGGTTACGGCAAGGTCGCCGTCATCGAGGACTTGCAGCATCGTCTGGGAGTGGCACCGGATCGCGTCATCTATGTGGGCGATGGCAGCTCCGATGTGCACGTGATGCTGCACGTGAACAGTCACGACGGCTTCACGATCGCGGTGTCCGACAACCGGCAACTCGCGCATATCGCCCGCAGTGTCGTGATCAGCGACAACGTGTTCAGCGTCATGGTGCCGGTGCTGGACCAGGTTTTTGGCTGGCGCCCCGGCGAGATAAGGGAACTGCTGGAGCTCAACGGCCTGACACTCGAAGCGTGGAGCAAGGCGCGCACCGATCACGTGCAGATTGCGGCGGCCGAGTCCGCGAGCCGCGTGCCGGCGCGAGCTACGGCAACGTGAGCAGCACCGCGATCAGCTGCGTGGGTTGGATGGCCACGGCTGTGTTTGTCGGCTCCTACTTCCTCACCCGACCGCTGGCGCTCCGTTGCGTGCAGATGGTGGGCGCTGCGCTATGGCTGCTGTACGGTGTTCTGCTCGGTGCGCTTCCGGTAATCGCGGCGAATGCGCTGGTGATGGCCGCGGCGGGCTGGACCACGGTCCGTGCGCTGCGACAGTCTTCGCCCGCCCCCTAGTCTATGGGACAAACGGCCTGCGGCCGTTTGTCGGACATTGGCTTCGTTACCGGCCGCAAGAGGCGCGGCTTTTGCGGCCTGGGCAACAGCTGCATCGCAGGCTCGATGCGCTCCTAAGCGCTCTTCAGTCTCACCGGCAACGAGCGGATCCGCGTGCCGGTGGCGGCGAAGATCGCATTGGTCAACGCCGGAATGACTGGCGGTAATGCCGGTTCACCCAGTCCGGTGGGAGGCTTGTCCGACTTGACCCAGGCGATGTCGATCTCCGGTGTCATGGGAATTCGCGCCAGCGGAAAGTCATTGAAGTTGCTCTGCTGCACGACGCCATCAATGAACTCGATCGCCTGACCGGCAAGGGCCTGCGCAAGTCCGTCGATCACTGCACCGCGTACCTGATTCTCGGCGCCCATGGGATTGACGATCTGGCTGCCGACGTCACCTGCGACCCATACCTTGTGGACCGCGACAGCGGCGCGCGCGACGCTGGCCTCGACGACTTCCGCAAAATAGCCCCGATGCGAGAAATAGAAGGCAAACCCCTTGGCCCGGCCGGCTTGCGAGGGCTTCTGTGCCCAGTTCGAAGTCTGCACGACCTTCCCGATCACATCCCGCGCGCGCCCCGTATCGAACGAGGCAGACCGGCTATCGGGTGCCGCGATCTCACGACGCTCGCCGAGCAGAGTCAGCATGAGTTTCGGCAGATCCGTTCCAGCCGCGTGTGCAACTTCGTCGAGGAACGACTGCGACGCGAAGCACAGCGCATTGGAGCCGGGTGCGCGCAGCGCACCGGTGGTCACGACGGTCGGCATCATCGACTGGCTGTACCGCAGGTGCTGGATGAGTCCGGCCGGAGGCATCGCGACGTTGAAACCGGCGGCCCTTGCGGGCGTCTTGCCGTCACCGAAGGTCACGAAATGATCGCTGAACGCGATGAGTTCGCCGTTTGCGCCGATACCCGCCTCGAAGCTGTGCCATCCTCCCGGACGGAAGTAGTCCCGGCGAATGTCGTCTTCGCGCGACCAGACGAGCTGAATCGGTACCCCCGGGACCGCCTTGGCAATCGCCGCAACCTGTATCATGTAGTCGTTCATCAGCCTGCGCCCGAAGCCGCCGCCGGCACGGGTCAGATGCAGGGTAACCGAGTCGGGCGCGATGCCGAGGGCCTTGTGGAGCGCCTCGAGTCCGCGCTGCGGTTGCTGGGTGGGCGCCCAGATCTCGAGTTTCCCGTCCCGGTAGCGTGCCGTGCAGTTTTGCGGTTCCATCGGCGCATGCGCGATGAAGGGATAGTCGTAGCGCGCCGCAACGCGCTTGGCCGCTGTGGCGAGGTTCGCGGCCGGATCGCCGTCGCGGCGCAGGTCCGCGCCCGCGCCTGCCGCGATCGCGGCATCGGCTTTGGCTTGATACACCGTCGAGCTGTGACCCTTCGCCGCGCTCAGATCCCATTCGACCGTGAGCTTCGATCGCGCCTGATTGGCGAGCCACCAGTTGGAAGCGAGGATCGCTACACCATCGGCGAGGCCGGTGTCGGGATCGCCGTTGCCGGTGATCGGCACCACGCGCTTGACGCCTGTCGCGCGCCTCGCCGCCTCGGTCTCGGCGTGCACGAGTCGCCCGCCGTGCGCCGGGGCGACCTCGTAGACCGCGTACAGCATCCCGGGCAAGCGCGTGTCGACGCCGAAGATCGGCTGACCTTTCACGATCCTGGCACTATCGACGCCCACCAGCGGCCGACCGATGATGGAGAATTGTGCGGGGTCTTTGAGTGGCACGGTCTCCGGGGCCGGAGGAGCGAGCGTCGCCGCGGCCGAAGCGACCTCGCCGTAGCTGACGGAGCGTCCCGTGGCACGGTGGTAGATGCGTCCCCTGGCCGTGGTCACTTCGCCAGGATCCACGTGCCACTTCAGCGCAGCAGCCTGGACCAGCATGGCGCGCGCCGCGGCACCGGTTTGTCGCATCGGCAGCCAGTTCTTGGGAGTCGCAGTGCTGCCGCCGGCGGATTGCTCACCGTAACGCTGTTGATCGACATCCGCCTGGGCGATGCGCACCTGGCTCCAGTCGCAGTCCAGCTCTTCGGCGACCATCATCGGGAGCGAGGTTTTCACGCCTTGTCCGAGTTCGGGATTCTTGGACACAATGGTGACGATCCCGTCTGGTGCGACCGACACGAAGGCGGAGAGCTGCGCCCGTGCCGCGGTCTTGTCCCCCATTGCGCCCAGCGCTTTGGCGGGCAGGGGGAAGAGCGCATCCAGCGCCAGGCCACCGCCTGCCAGCAGGGAGGCCTTGAGCACGGCTCGCCGATCGAACCCGGTGACTGTTGGTTCACGCGACATGGCCGGCCTCCTCCTCTTCCATGCCCGCGGCAATCCGGATCGCACTGCGAATCCGGTTGTAGCAGCCGCAGCGGCAGACGTTGCCGGCCATCGCCGAGTTGATCTGATCGTTGTTGGGCTGGGCCGTCTGTCCGAGGAGCGCGCACGCCGACATGATCTGTCCGGCCTGACAGTAGCCACACTGCATCACATCGATCTTCAGCCACGCTTCCTGCAAGCGGGCGCCGATAGCCGTCCCGCCGATATGCTCGATCGTATGGATGTTCGCCTTGCCGACGCTGGCGACCGGGAGCTGGCAGGAGCGTTGCGCGGCACCGTTTACGTGAACGGTGCAGGCGCCGCAGAATCCCTTGCCGCATCCAAACTTGGTGCCGACCAATCTCAGCTCATCACGCAACACCCACAGCAGCGGCATGTCCGGCGGGACATCCACCTGCCGGATCGCACCATTGATATTGAGTCGATACGGCATAAGTGCACCCTTCGTACAGTGTGAGTCGCGAATATATCCCTTTCCCTGGCGGGGACAAGAAGCACTGCCAAGCATCTGTCCGGGCTTGTCGGCGCATTTCCGACTGTCGCGGCGCCGATTTACGAGTACCCTGTGGGCGCAGCCAGCGTCTCTTTGTCGGCGTTCGTGTGCATCGCGTTGCGGGCGCAGAAAGTGAGATTTGCATGCGCAAGACCAGCATTCCTCACGACGCACTCGTTTTCGTAGGTGATGGCACCCGGGCGGTATTCTTCCGCAACCGGGGCACGATTCAAAAACCCGCGCTGGTGGTCGAGACTGTTCTGCGACAGGAGAATCCGCCGACGCGCGCGCAGGGCACGGATCGTCCGGGCCGCGTCCACGCGCACCTCGGCGCACAGAGGAGCGCGGTGGAAGACACTGACTGGCACCGGCTGGCAGGGGACCGTTTCGCCCTCGAGATTGCCGACGCTCTGTATCACCTCGCTCACACGAATCACTACCAAAGGTTGATCGTAGTCGCCCCATCGAGAGTGCTGGGCACGCTCCGCAAGGCGTTCCACAAGGAAGTGCAGGAACGCCTGGAAGCCGAAGTGGCCAAGGAAGTAGCGTCGTGCTCGGTGAACCAGATCAGGAACGAGCTGGCAAGCTGGTGGTGACACGGGCGCACCACCAAGTCATTGCGCGCAGCTCTGTTGCCGCACCATCCTGGGTACCGCCTCGATGACCTCCTGAATCGAATGGAACTGCGCCGGTTGAGTCAACAGTGTGCGCGCCATGGCCAGCGCACTCGCTTCGCAATCCGCGCGCACTGCGGCATCCTCGATCCGGTCAAAGTCGATCACGTGGGCGAAGCCGACGATGCGGCGGATCATCTTACAGGCAGCAAACCCCAGCATGTCGGCAAACAGCCCGTCGAGGAATGCGCCGCGCGCCAATTCCAGCGTGACGGCCTCCTGCGGCCGGGCGAACATGGACGCCGGCAGTACATCGCCGCCTGCGTTCTCGGCCCACAGCGCCAAAAAGGTTGCGCGGAACGATTCCCAGAAGGCTCTTGCCTGCTCCAGTATCCAATGCTGGTAGGCGGCACGGTTGTCCTGCCGCGTCGCGTGCCCCGGTTGCGAGTACCAGCTCAGCAGGAGATTGCCCAGGAACGCTCCCAGATCGAAGCCGATGGGGCCATAGAAGGCGAATTCCGGATCGATGACCCGTGTATCGCCTTCGGTCACCATCACGGAGCCGGAGTGCAAATCCCCGTGCACCAGCGCTTGTGCTTCATTGAGAAACTTCTGTCCGAAGTGGGCGGCGGCCACTTTGAGCCGGCCATCGCTGCGCAGGTCCGCCACGATCTCGTCGAGGTGCGGCGAAGTGTGGCGGTTGCGCTCGCTGAGGCGGTAGGGATCACAAAAGACGAGGTCCACCGTGATGCGCACCAGCTCCTTGTTCCGTGCGAAGAGCGCGATGCCATCCATCTTGTGCTCAAACGGGCGCGCCAGGTCAGAGGTGAAGAAACCCGCCCGTGCGGTGTACGCGCCGATGTCCCGCGCCGCGTTCGGGTAGCAGCGTCCTGCAATCAAGCCCTGCCTCAGGATGATATGGGGCGACAGGCACTCCATCACAATGCAATAAAGCTCGGCGTCGTAGTGGTAGATCTTCGGAATCAGTCCGTCCACCCATGGGGCAACTGCTGAATAGTAGGAAGCCTCGAAGAACGCCCGCTCGAGCGTCATCGGCCAGGACGCTCCCGCTGCGCGCACGTAAGGCAACGCCTGTTTGACACAGACGGAACCCTCCGGCCCCTGCACGATGAAAACGAGATTGAGATTCCCATCCCCGACTTCACGGACCCGCCAGCTCTCCAGCCGCCCCCCCAGAAGTGTCTTGATCTCGGGCAGAGATCCGATGACGGTGGCGACGGTGTCAGCGTCGAGGATCCTGTAGCGGGAAGGTGAGTCGACCCCCGGCATGCTTAACTTCCCCTGACGGCGCGGGGTTCTGCACCGCCAAAGACCAGATCCGGGTCGGCCGCATCCGGTTGCCCGTAGGTGCGGAACTTCTCGAGCACTTGGGACATCGCCGCACTATCCAGAAGGTGGACGTCTCCGAGAGCCAGCGCGGCACAATATTGCCGCGCGAGGCTTTCGATCTCGCCGGCCAGCGACAGGGCCGACGGAAGGTCTGCGCCAGTGGCAATGACGCCATGATTGGCCAGCAGACACGCCTTGCGGTCTTGCAGGGCAGCGAGCGCCGCATCTGAAAGCGCCTGCGTACCGAAGGTGTGATACGCCGCGCAGCGGATGTCGCACCCGCCCGCAACCGCCACCATGTAATGGAATGCGGGAATGCCCCGGCCGGTACAGGCGAGCGCCGTCGCCTGCGGAGAGTGCGTGTGCACGATGGCGCCAACGTCGTAGCGCGCTCGCAGGATGTCGCGGTGGAACCGCCACTCGCTCGAGGGCCGGCGGCGGCCGAACCAGTGCCCGTCGAGCTCCATGAGCGGAACGTCCTCGGCCTGCAGGGCCTCATATTCCATCCCGCTTGGGCTGATGAAAAACCGCCGCTCGTCGCAGCGCACGCTGACATTGCCCGACGTGCCATGGGTCAGACCGCGACGCGTCAGCTCACGACAGGCGGCAATCACTACCGTGCGCAGGTCCGCGCTGCCCCAGCCGGCAACGGGTTCCATCATTCGGCGGCTCGCAGCTCAGGATACAAGCGCTGCAGTCCTGCGCGACTCGCGGCAGTTACGCCGCGCTCCGTGATCAGTCCCGTTACCAGCCGTGCGGGTGTTACGTCGAAGGCGAGGTTCAGCCCGGCGCTCCGTTCCGGCACCAGCCTGACGGTCTCGATGCGGCCCGCAAGGGTGCGGCCGGTAATGTGGGTCACCTCTTCCGGCGATCGCTCCTCGATGGGAATTGCAGACCCCGCCTGCAGAGACCAGTCGATGGTGCTGACGGGCAGCGCCGCATAAAAAGGCACGCCATTATCCTCGGCAGCGAGCGCTTTGAGGTACGTACCCACCTTGTTGCATACGTCTCCCGCCGCCGTCGTGCGGTCGCTGCCAACAATCACCATGTCTACCTGGCCCCGTTGCATCAAATGCCCGCCAAGGTTGTCCGCGATGACCGTGTGGGCTACGCCGTGCGCCCCAAGCTCGAACGCCGTCAGCGCGGCACCCTGGTTGCGGGGGCGGGTCTCGTCAACCCACACGTGCACGGGGACTCCGGCGTCGTGCGCCATGTAGACGGGTGCCAGCGCAGTGCCCCAATCGACGCAGGCCAGCCAACCCGCGTTACAGTGCGTGAGAATGTTGAGCTTGCGGCCCGCCGTTTCTGCCAGTCCGCGGATGATTTCCAGGCCGTGAACGCCAATCAGGCGGCATTGCTCGACGTCGGCATCACAGATTGCGACGGCTTCCCGCAAGGCCATGTCCGCTCGCTCCTGCGGCTGCACGGCCGCCAGCACTTTGCGCATTCTCGTCAACGCCCACGCCAGATTGATCGCCGTGGGGCGCGTCGCCTGCAGTACTCGAGCCGCATCCGCCAGGTGCGCATCGGAAGGATCCGACCGTGCAGCGAGCGCCAGCCCGAAGGCCGCGGTGGCTCCGATCAACGGCGCACCGCGCACCACCATGGTCTTGATCGCCCGCGCCGCATCCGCGGCGGTCATCAGATCGATGGTGGCGAATTCGAAGGGCAGCCGGGACTGATCGATGACCCGGACCGTTCCGGAGTCTGTCATCCAGATCGTGCGAAAGTGCGTGCCGGATATTCTCACGGTCAGCCGCCCGTCCTCATGACTGGATACCCGTCCTCATAACGGCATAGTAGTCATTGCCCATGCTCGATCACAGTCGCGGCCGGCGTGCCCCCCAGGCCTTGCAGTGCGCTATACTGCTCAGCTCAGGCTCTGCCCTACCCCATTGCGGGCACCACCCGGTGAGTTGATCACCTTCGTGGCGCATGAGCCCACGCGACTGCGCTGAAGTTGGCGTCATCCCACACATCGATGAGATCGCGGCAGGTGTCGGGCTCGTGATCGGTACCGGCTATTGCCTCGGCACGCACGGTGTGCTGGCATTCCCGCGACCCGCAGCGCTGGAGGGGATGTAAGAGTGCCGAATGACTTGTCGCCTCACGCAGGCAGGTACGCGTTCGCGGTCATGGTAAAAGCACCGCGCAGCGGCGAGGTGAAGACGCGTCTCGTGCCGCCGTTGTGCGCGGAAGAGGCGTCGCTTCTCAGCGCCTGCTTCGTCAAGGACATCCTGGCGAATCTGCTGACGGTCTCCGAGAGCCTGCCGGTCGACTGCTATGCGGCTTATTCGCCCCCGGGAAGCGAGGCGCTGTTCCACGACCTCCTCCCTCCGCAGGTCCGCATGCTGCCGCCGCGCAACGTGGGGCTCGCCAACAGCCTCCCCGACGCCATTGAGGACCTGATGGCCGACGGTCACGCAGGCGCTTGCCTCGTCAATGCCGACAGCCCGACGCTTCCGACCTCGCTGCTGGTCCAGGCCATGACGATTCTGCGCGATCCAGGCGATCGCGTGGTGGTCGGGCCGGCCACCGATGGGGGCTATTACCTGATCGGCCTCAAACATCCGCACCGGCACCTCTTTCATGACATCGATTGGAGCACCGCACGGGTCTATCGGCAGACCGTCGAACGTGCGGCCAGCATAGGACTCGAGTTGGTGACGTTGCCCGCCTGGTACGATGTCGACGATGCGGCGTCGCTCAACTGGCTGTGTCGGGAGTTGTTCGAGGGGCGACGGCCGCCGCACTGCCTTGGCGACGGATACGCAGCCGCGCAGACGCGTGAATTTCTGCGCGCGTGGCTGGCCGGGCGCTGCGAGCACCCCGCGATGAGTCACACGCTGGAGCGCCTCTCCTCATGACTGCCGACCGCTGGCGCCCGTGGGCACTGACCGCCATCGGAGCAGTGCTGCTGGTGTTGACGGGCGTCGGCCTGTGGCGCCAGCACCTGTACGACACCGACGGGTTCACCATTCTCACTCTCGTGCAGGGTGCGTTCTATCTCGCGGCGGTCGCGCTCACCTGGCGCGGTGGGCTCTCACGCCGTGCGCTGCTCGCGGTGCTCGTCGTGGCGGCGGTCATGCGCCTTGCCGTGCTGCTCGCGCCACCTTATCTGTCCGATGACATCAATCGCTACGTCTGGGATGGTCGGGTCGAGGGCGCCGGGATCAATCCCTACCGGTATATTCCGGCGGACTCGCAGCTCGCGGCGCTGCGCGATCAGACGATCTTTCCCAACATCAATCGCAGCGACTACGCGCCGACCATCTACCCACCGGTCGCCGAGTACGTCTTCTTTCTCGGTACCCGTCTCAGCCAGTCGTTGACCGCGATGAAAGCGACCCTGGTCGCTTTCGAGGTAGCCGGTGTGCTGCTGCTGCTGCGCCTCCTCGATGAGTGGCGCCTGCCGCGGACGCGCATTCTCATTTATGTCTGGCATCCCCTGACGCTTTGGGAAATCGCCGGCAGCGGCCATGTCGATGCCGCCATCGTGACCTTTGTCGCGCTGGCGCTCTGGGCACGCCGGCGCGAGGCAGCCTGGCTCACCGGCAGCGCGCTCGCCGCCGCCGCGCTCGTCAAGTTCTTCCCGGCCGTGTTGTTCCCGGCGCTCTATCGCCGCTGGGATTGGAAGATGCCACTCGCTGCCGCCGCGACGGCCGTGGTCGCCTACGTACCCTTCCTGGGCGCCGGCACCGCGGTGCTCGGGTTTCTGTCCGGCTACCTGCAGGAAGAGGGTCTGCAGAGCGGCGCCGGATTCTTCCTGTGGAATCTCTTGAGGAGCGTAACGCCGCTCGAGCACCTCGGGCCTGCGTTGTATCTGACGCTCGCCGCTGCGCTGCTGCTGGCGCTGGCAGTCCATAGCCTGTTGGCCGCGGAGGACCGCCACCTCGCCTCGGCGCTGACGCTCGCGGTCGCGACGATGGTGCTGGTGTCGCCCCACTACCCCTGGTATTTCCTCTGGATCGTGCCGCTCATCTGTTTTACACCGCGTGCATCGGCCCTTTATCTGACCCTCGCGTGTCCGCTGCTCTATTTCGTACCCGGCGGTGGCAAACTCGAAGGCGCGCGCCTGCCGTTCGAATGGGCGATCTACGCACCTTTTGCGGGACTCGTCGCCTTCGAGCTCTGGCGACAGCGCGGCGCACGAACCGGCATCGGCGCGATGAAGGGGGCGGGATGAGCGAAGAGACTCTCGCTGCCGGCAGCCGGGCGGTGAGCCCGACGCGGTACTTCGAGCACGCGGACGAGCGCCGCGCTCCGCTGGCCGCAGCCGACCCGGTGTGCCTCTACCTCGAGACGACCAATCGCTGCAATCTCCTCTGTACCACCTGTCCCCGCACCTTCGAGGACCTCGAGCCGCCGGCCGACATGAGCTGGGAGCTCTTCACCTCGATTGTCGGGCAATTCCC